>Ga0172371_10000796_pt1 | contig 49849 bp, 61 predicted proteins | sample Lak12m_FD_114543 | JGI IMG/M metagenome (GOLD analysis project Ga0172371, IMG submission 114543) | Freshwater microbial communities from Kabuno Bay, South-Kivu, Congo - kab_022012_12m | ecosystem: Environmental > Aquatic > Freshwater > Lake | place: Democratic Republic of the Congo: South-Kivu... | reverse complement strand
ATAAACATCTAATTTACTAACTGGACTAGTCGTTCCAATTCCAACATTACCACGCAAGATAGTTTTCGTTATATCAGTATTGCCTAAAACAACACTATTGCTTCCTTGACCGATTGCGTTATAACCAATGACGATTTCGTTTTGGTTGTTATCGGCACTTGCTTTGGTATTACTGCCAACATAAATAGAATAGTCGCTTGTAGTGTTTGCTGTTGTTCCGTCGGCAATATAACGCCCCGCTTGACTACCAAGTGCTGAATTATATGCACCAGTTGTATTTGCATATAGTGCAAGATAACCCAAAGCAGAGTTATAATTACCAGAGATATTAAGACGCAAGGCCTCACTGCCGACGGCGACATTATAGCCGCCAGTTGTATTTGAGAACAATGTTTGTTGTCCGAGTGCTGTATTTGAACTACCAAGCGTGTTGTTTGATAATGCTAAATACCCAACAGCCGTATTTCTGCTGTCATGATATGTTTGTGTGATTGCTTTATCTGTTGCTAAATTGCCAGCCGATAAGCCAACATAAGTGTTTCTACCCTCTGATTGAACGCCGCCAACCGCAGCGTGAGTGTAGTTGTGAATAAACCTTGTGGTATCAAGATTGATTAAAACTTGCGGTTGTGTTGCGACTAATTTGCGACCTAATACAAATGTTCCGACATCGCTATTGCCTATTACCGCTGTATTACTTCCAGCACCGATTGCGTTATAGCCAATGACGATTTCGTTTTGGGCATTATCGGCGCTTGCTTTGGTTAAAGAACCTAAATAAACCGAGTAATCACTTGTGGTATTTGCGGTAGTTCCATCGGCAATTAATCTACCAGCAGAAAAACCAGCAGCAGTGTTATGAGCGCCAGTGGTGTTAAGATTTAATGAAAGAAAGCCAATGGCTGTATTGTTTGAGCCAGACACACTCGCCAAAGACGAGCCGCCAACGGCAGTATTATTTGTTCCAGATGTAAATGTGGCATTTCCACTATCAATTCCAAAATATGTGTTATCTTGACTTCCGTCTGCTCTTAATAACCTTGTTCCATTTTGCGTGATGAAACCATCTTTGGTGATTTCTAACTTTTTAGTGCCATCAACTTGTGCTTCAAACAAATTAGCGGTTGTGCCACTTATTCCATTACTAATTAACGGAACGACACCGATAGCACTATTCTTAATCGTAATGTCTTCTAAATAACCGCTTGAATTAACTTTAAGGTTGCTTGAAGTATCAAATCTATAATTACTTGCGTTCCAATATGGAATACCATTACTTGTTGGACTATCTTGGCGTGTGGCTAATGCCTGAGTGTCGCCCTCATCGCCAACACGCGCAATACCATTACCGTCAAATACCAATAAAGCATCATTTGTTCCATCTGCAATTTTCGCTCTTAAACCAGCAAATGTTCCTGGAAGCAATCCAGAAATAGCACCATCGCGCATAATAATCTCATCATTTGTTGTAAAAACTTGCTCAGCATGTGTTTCATAAGCTTCGCCATCTTGAATAATATCCCCCGTGATATTTAAATCACCATCGATTGTCACGTCATTATCTAAATTTGCACCAATGCGAATATTTGTTGTGCCGTCGCCAATATATAATGCTTTAGTATCAGTTGTAAATTTTAATTCTCCTAATTCAACGCCTGATGCAGTAAGATTTATTTCTAAACCGCGTTTGATTTTAATTTTCTTATTCATTGTTCATTACCTCGTTCCAGACACCATTTGAGAACTGATACTCTTTTTGTGTTTCATCGACCCATGCTAAATCGCCTTCTTGCGCAATCATTGTAATAAGATGCGCGTATGGCTTTTGCGTTTGCTCGCTTTCCCATAAAAGAACATCCATTGTTGAACATGAATATTTATACATTTTCATATTAGAATGTTCCTCCATCTATATCATGCGGCAATGCTTTCCAAACCACATCTAAATTATTGTCTTTATATTTACCTTCAAGTTCTTCATAATCGTCTAACCAAGTCATCACATATCGCCCATCTGCATCTTTTTTATAAGTAATCTGATAAGATTTATCTAGAATAACTGTGTCATATAAATCAAATTTATTTGCCGAAGAAGCACCCTTTAATCCACTCTCTACATTAAGATTTTTCTTCACAACTGACGAATTATCAGATATTTGCAAATACATGCAGCCCACACCCAAAACAATATCGCTACAAGATTTAACAAAATTATTATAACTACTCTGCATAAACACATTTTTGCTACAATTATCGCCAAATACATTCGCCGATCCAGTAATCTTATTATAAGAACAACTAAGACCAAAAGAATTAGCCGTCGCATTATCGTCAAATTGATTATTAGCGCAATTGTCTCCTAAAGAATTACTAGAACAAAGTATACCAAATTTATTATTATAACAATTCGAGCCAAGCGTGTTATAAGTACACGCATCGTTAAATATATTGTTTTCTGCATTATTACCTATAATATTATCGGAACAATTATTACCCAGTGTATTATTATAACTATTTCCTAAAAAGATCGTAAAATTTAGCTGTTGAAGACTCGCGAAAATATATTTTCCTATCACATTATTATAACAATTAGTTCCTTCAATAGACATGTCAATATTCATAGAACCTGAAAAAGTATACGCGTATGATTCATCATAAGCAAACTTAATATTTTTAAAATCATATGGACAATTATTATTAAACTCATCAATCAATTGATAAATAACACCCTTACCGTTAACAGCATCGGCCCAAGCAAAACGGGCAGTATCATTATCAAGACAATATTTAAGTTTCCAAGATTCAAGTTTACTATTAACAAAATACGTATCATTTTCATGTAAGCAAGCATACGCATTTTCATTTAATTTGTTAATTGAATCAGCAGTAATGATAATATCAAACGCATGACCTGCAGATTGAGTATTTAATTGAGCAGTAGTGCACTCATAATCGGTAATATGATATAACATACCCGGAATTAATTCACTATTTGTTTTTAATGTTTTTAATTGCGCGTATGTTATTTTGATTTCTAATATTGGTTTAAATTTAATTATAGGACGAATTAAAATAGTACCGTCATTTGCGCCAGGAGATGTTTCAACTTTTAAAACTTCTGCGATCAACACTTTAGCATATGGAAATGAAGGTTCAACATTTGTTAAATTACCATTTGTTAATGAAGTTGAATCAAACCACAATGAATCGGCAACTATAAATCCTTCTGTTGATACATTGTTGACTTTACCAAATGCAGTAATATACCCAAATTCATCTTGATTAATATCTTGTGTTGCAACACCTAAAATCAACTCGGGAAAATCATTTATTTCTGCAGGAACAGCAGGTTTTACTAATAAATGATCGTCTTGAACACCTGCAAATTGAACAACAGTTCTATTTGCAATAAATACATCTGCTTTTGCATAAAAATAATATTCTTGACCAATTTGTAATGTTGCAGTATCAAGACCAATCTCAATTGTTCCTTCGGTTTGACTCCATCTTACTTCTGCTTTGCCAAGAGGTGTTGCAGGCAAACTTGTCGTATTAAAATTCAACTGATTAATATTAAGTTTGCCATCTTTTGATAATTCAGCAACAATCGTTGCCGCTTCATCATCTTTTTGATATTCAATTTTTAATGCTGCATCGGGAGTTGTCGGAACAGTTTCTGTATAAAAAGAGAATGATTCATCTGTTTTCTTTTCAACAGTAATAATTCCGCCGTCCTCTTGATACTCCCAAGAATTACCTTTTAATATTAATTTTTTTGATGCAAATGCATCACCAAATTCTTCACTATCTTGAGACGCAAGTATATTGAAATCATGACGAACATTGTCATCAAATCCAACTAAACGAACATTGTCAAAATCATCATATGCCAATACATATTTCGGTGAAAATACATCTTTCTTATGAAAAACATAATTGAAAATATCAGGTTGAATTGCAAGAACTGACCAATTATCAAGCAATTGAGATGAAAGATCATTTATTTTTCTAAATAGTGTAAGTCCGCTTTCAAAATATCCATCTGCAAGAATGCAATCGCCTTCGACTGCATTAGGAAATTCCAATTCATCTTCAATATGCAAGATACTATCATATAACAAAGGCACAATATCTTTTGATCTAATAACAGTATCTATAAACTGAAGGTCAATTGCATTAAGCGCATCGGTAAGATGAGTTGTATTTATCCATGCAGATATTGTTTCATCATATTCAAGAATATGTCCTTCTGCAGGTGCAGCAATAACAACATCTATAGCAGGATCAAGAGAAGTATGTTCGCGCATCCAATTTGTTTCATTAAATTCACTTGTTGACGTATGTGTTATTAAAGAATAATACAAACCAAAATTATATAGCACAAGGTCATATTTAAGATATTTTACATTTTCAGTCCATATTCCACGATAACGATTAACAAGTTTGCTATTATCAGTAAAAATCTGTTGTTTAACAAGATATTTTGTTGATCCAATATCATCAACATAATAAGGCCCGTCAATGACATCTGTCATTGTTGCAGCAAACATTGTCATTGTGATTGCATTAAGCGGTTCATACGTCGGAATATAATTTACATTTGAAATATAAACTAATAAATATTTAGTCACATCTCCATCAAAGCGAAAATATGTTTGATCGGGCTGTTGACCATTAAAATTATATTCAATTAAAATATTAAATGGTTCGGGCAAAACTTCTTCAAGCAATAAATCACCAAGGGTTAAAACAAATGGATCTAAATATGTACCTGTTCCGTTTCCATTCCAAATTAATTTATTCATTCATTTTCTCTGTTTTTCTAAAAAGTATATCGTCAGCATTAACAGAAATATCTGCATTATCACTGAAAGAAATCAAATATCTTTTTTCACCTTTTTTAATGATTTTTACAACTTTGAAGATTTCTCCTGTTTTATCATCAACAAGAATGTCGCCTTCTTTTATTTGATCGGGCATGACTTCTTCGACATCAATTTTATCTGCAGGATCAAACAATATTGCAAAACCATGTTCATCTGTTAAAATCAACACGTTATCTGTATTTTTATATTTCCATCCGTTGCCTGTTTTGTCATCTAAATATATGTATACGTTGTCAGAATTTCGATTTCGTTTAACATCTAATACGATTTCTGAAATACTTGTGTCATTTCCAAATGCAATTTTCATTTGCGGTTTAACATCGTCTGCTTTGATTTTAATCCAATATTGTCCTAAAGCATCATTGTATATCATCGGCTCGATGACATCGTCAGCAACAAGTATTGGTATATCATCTTCATCAGTCATAACTAAAACAGTATCGTTTCCACGCATATAAAGAGGAACTGGTTTTTCATATGTATATACGGCATAATCATATTCATTGTTAATAATTTTTTTAACTGTAAAAACATCATCGGGGTCTTCTTGAGATGGCATCATTTTCATTCCGTTTAAAAGATTCTTAACAAATCGAACTTGCCAATTTTGTTCATCTTCATCTTGTAATATCGAAGGAGCAATAATTTTCTTAGTGCTTTTCATTTGTGGTTTTAATAGAACATCTGATAATTTTCGTTCTTTTTCAATTTCATTTTTTGTCATTAAAACCATTACTTTTTCATCTTTATTAAATGTTGCTGTTCCATCTAATGTATCAAACATTAGTGAATCTAAAAGACGATATGCTTTTTTTACTTTTGTTTCAATCTGCTGCATGTTATCGGTCATAAAACGAATCATTGTTCCTGCAGATACAAATGTAATTGGTTGTTCTTTCCAAGTTCCATCAAGAATTTTTTCTTTTGAATCAATTATTTTTGCAATTTCAGCTCGACCAGAATCGACTAATGCAATATGTTCACCTAAAATATTTTTTTGAATTCGTTCTTTTTCATCAATATCGCAGAAATAACCGCATGATAATTCTCTCATTTTTCCCGATTCAATCATCTCTATTACTTCAGAATCTCTAACAATAATATCTGCAATTAAAACATTAATGTCATCTATTTTGCTTTCTCTAACATTTTGAACGTGTCCGACTGAAAAATCATTGATATTTTCAGGTGTAATAATAATATCAGCATCTGGATGTTGAAGAAGAAATGGTTTTCCTTCAAAAGATGATGCAGACTTTCTAACTTCATCCCAAGGACGTTTAATTGTTACTGTATTTGTTTTTCCATCATTAAAAATTTCATCGCTAACATATTCTTGTTCGCCTTCTCGTGCAATAATTGCATCTTGACAAATAAGTTGACCAATGTTATCTTTAAATATATGATCGCTAATCTTTGATTTAAAATAATATTTCATATGCATTCTCCATAAAGTTTTAACCTTTTTTTATTATAACATATTAATATGTTATTAGATTATTCTTTTTCCCAAATTAATGTTTCACCCAAATAGACTTTTTCAACGTCAATTGGGTCTGTTTCTGTTCCAAGTTTAATTGTGTTTAGTTGTGTTGACGGTGCGCTTCCTTTAAAAGCGCCATGCTCGATTGGTTGATAAATTGCATAAAATATCCGATTGCCTGAAAATATACTGGGTAATTCAATTGTTGTTTCCGCATTAGGATCTGTATTCCATCCGATAAAAATATATTTTTTATCAATATCTCCTGTTTTCACCGGTGTTGTTTTATCATATCCTGAAAATGAAGTATTATAATCTCCAGAATATGTTGCAAGTAAAGGATATTCTGATGTTGAATTTTTAAATGTATATGTATAAGAAATTATTGTCCATATTGTTTTAAAATAATAATTTTCGCCAACTGGCGCAAGAGTTTTATACCATATTGTATTAACAGATGTATCTCCCGGATCCCATATTTGACGCCACAAAGCACCTGCAGTTGCGTATGAACGCTGTAAAATATTTGATGCGCTATATAAATTCCATGATGTAAATGAATAACCTGTTCTTGTTGGAGTTGGAAGAGATTCAGATGAATCAAGCGGAAAAGGATTACCGCCAGACGACACATAATAATGATATGAAATTGAAGTAGGAGAACATGACCCACCATTTGCATTTAATTGTAAAGTATAAAATTGAGTTCCCGAAATCGCCATTAAATTACCTCTTTATACAAATCAATATTTTCAACTGCAAAATTTTCATCTGCCATTGTTTGTTTGATTGTTAAATCAAATTTTATACGACGTATTTTCCACCACATATTATTTATAATTGTATCAACAATTTCAATTTCTTCAGGCGGAGTAAATGAAATTTTATGTTCTGTTGCAAAAAGCCAAGTTTCTGAACTTCTAATTTTTGATTGAAAATATTGCGATACATTTTCGCATCCATCGCCAAACATCAAAAATGTTAATGTATATGTTATCATTGATTCACTATCAGTATCAGTTGAATTATAAACTAAATTATTTTTTATAACAATATCAAATAAAATAAAATTATCTGTCAATATATATGGTCTATCAACTTGAACTTCATTTCCATATTCGTCTTCGCTAAAAATATGTTTAACAGGAAACGTCCCTTGTTCTTTTTTAAATGAGCGAATATCATCTAATTTTACTTCTTCAGGAACATTAAGATGAATAAACATTCGACTTATAAGTTTTAAATCATATGTTGTAATCATTCAAAATTTTCATCTTCAAAAGCATCAAAATCATATGTTTGTATTTCATCGGGCGCAAGTCTTACGACATCATAATTTCTTACACCCGCATAATCATAATCGTTTTCTGATACTATTCTAAAAATGTATTCTCCTTTTCTAACCATATCTCCAACTGTCAATTTATATTTTGCTAAGCAAAAGAATTTTCCATCTCTCTGAGAAAAATTTGGATTTCCATCAGTATTGAAATTAAATGATTTTCTAAATGCTTGAAGCGATCCCGGAATAATGACAGTACGAAAAATAATAACGTCTTCACCAATTTCATTTTGCTTTACACTTTGTTTAATATAGCATGTATGCGGAAAACTTACTCTTGTGATTACATCGTCGAAAAATCCATAGTCTGCATCTCTATATCCATCGTTCATATTTTTATCCTGGCAAAACCAAACCTATACTTAATGTTTGCAATTGACGATATAATGCATAATATTCACGTCCGTATGATGTAAGATTATAAAATGCACTGTCGACGCCTTCATTTATCATGATTCCATCGAAACTATAACTTTTACTTACTTCGCCAACACTCCAACTTGTCAACAAACCATCTTGATTTCCAAGACTTGCAATTCCTTGAAGAGAACTATCTTGTGCAGCAGTAGCAGCTCTTTTTGCCCAAAGAACTAAATAATGCGCCAATAAAAGAGAAAAAGCATGTTTCCATTCGTCTCCCCATACTGAATAAAAAACTTTTCCATTGACAATTACTTTATATTCATCAAAAATTCCGCGACCTTCATCTGTTTCAACAAACTTTGTCATCGCAGGAATATATGTTTTGAATGTTGAAATAGTAAAAGTCGGATTCGTTCTATCGACAGACATTCTAATTACACTGCCCATAACAAAATCCTCCTTATACTTTAATTATAACATAAATGAACTTTTAATTATTTTTATTTTGCTAAATCAGATAAATCACGCTTTTTAGCTTTGTTTGCATCGCGATTAAATGGCTTATCTTCGATAATATGAATGTGGCCCGATTTAATCAATCCCTTAACGGGACCCCACGATAAAATTTCTGCATTATATTCGGCAATACCTTTTGTAATAACAACTTTGTTTTTTCCCATTGTTGATACGACATTAATCAAATTCTGAGACATAATCACTTGAGTTTTTTCAGGGTTGATTGACTTATCAATATATGAAATTGATCGAAACACAGTGTATGTTTTATCACTTGTAAGCTTAACTTTTTCTTGTAAAGTTTCCATTGAAAATATTCTCCTTTTTTCAAATATTATTATAACTCGTTTATTTGTATTTTTATTATAATATAACGAATTAATTTTGTAAATAAAAATTAAATTAAAAAAAGCAGATCTTTCGATCTGCTTTAAATTTAATAACTAATAACTCTAAATTTTATTCGCCTTATTCAATTGTTGCTAAGAAATCCCAGTAACTGACAATCCCAAATTCATTATCTGATGGATTGTAAGGAAGCTGAATTTCAGAAACCTGTCCGACAAAGAGCGACGTATAACGGAAGTTTGCTGCATCCGGGCCAGTGAAGAAGTGTTTAAACGCATAAGGAAGATGAAGTTTAACAAACTTCGGATCATTCCGATAAAGAACAATACGGCCAACGCTATCAGTGCCAATAGTGTCAAGTTCGGGCCGGCTACGAATCTTAAATTCATACCCTTTAACGCCGCGAGCTTTAGCCTCGTCGACTGCAACGTTATTTTGCTCTAAGAAATTACGAAGATTACTCGTATAGAGAGCACTATGACGAGAACTTAATTCAGAAGCAAACCAAACGGGAATTAACATCGTGTCGGGTAAACCCTGAAGAGTATAATGCGGATTTGTCAGATATGCTTCTAACATACCATTGATAAGAGCAATTAATTCAGCATCGGTTGCCGTATCAATTGTTGTCGGAGTAAATGTCGGAACTGTATTAACCGGAACATTTGCCGATGTAAATAAACCACCAGTATTGCCCATGCCCAAATATGCAACGCGATTAACAAAGAGCTGATAACCAAATTTGACAGCATCTTCATAAATCTTCTCAAGTGAGCCGGGGAACTTTTTGCCTTTAACCATTTCCATTTCAACAAATGAATGATGATAAGCAATTTGGAATGTATAAACAGGAATGCGATGGAGGTCATACCCGGCATTAACAACAGGAATGACATTTGCATTTTGACCGAAAATGTTATTGATTCGATCCATGACGCCCGTATAATCAGCAGTGAAGTATTCAATTGATTCAACAAGTTCGCTTCCTGCTTCAATCGTCATGTCTTGGCCATAAGTGACATCTTGAATCGGCTCATAAACAGTCGGATCAAGTTTTGCAAGATTCGATTGTAAAAAACCAAATCCCGCGTCGTGAATTTTGCGTTGGTCGACGCTTAGTGTGTTGTAATAACCCGGGTACATTTGACGAAGCGAAATAACTTTGCCATCGCCATGATTACCTCTGATTAAGTTGTCGTTTAATTTAAGTTGCATAATTTAATCTCCTTACCTTAATAAAGTTTCCTAACGGCAACTAACACGACATCGTCAACTTCCTCATTAATGCCTAAGAAAATAAAGTTAGGAAGCGGATCGACCGGAGCACCTTCGCCCGTTTGGAATGTTGTTGAAAGTTTCCCATCAACCCCCATGTAAACTAAAGCACCTTCAGTTGCATCACCAATTGTGCCTTCAGATGATAACTCAACGGCAATGTCGCCGCGAATAAGGCATTCGCCCCATTCACCAACTTCATATGAGTCTGCAGTAAACTCAGTCTTCAACAGAGGATTAATTGCAACGCCCGCAATATCACTTGCAATTGTTGCACCTGTCGCAGCAGCATAACGCTTTGTATCGCTACCATACACCAATACGGTTCCAAAAGGAATAGCAGCACGATCAGGGGTAAATCCAGTAACCATTTCAAATGTCGTGGGAGACTTGCCGAGCCACAGACTTTGAATTTTTTCTGATAAAATCATTGACATATCTTTTTTTCTCCTTCTTTTATATTATAACTATATTTTATCACTTTCGTAAATAATTTTTAATTATTTAAAAAGTTTATTAAAGTCGAAAGCCTGTTTTTCAGGTTCATCGTCTTCAATATCATCAGTTTTTTCCAGTGTGATCGCACTGTCAAATGTAACTTTCTTAACTGTCTCAGACACATTTCTAATTCGACTATCATGTGCCTTTTTTACGAGTTCTTTTGGATCGAAAACACGAACGTCATCTTCTTTTTTATCGCCTAAAAGAATTCGCAATGCTTCTTTCTTTTTCGGGTCTTTCAAGATCGCTTCAACTGTCATCGTGTTGATGTCAGCATCTTCTTGTTTCTCTGCATCATCTTCATCATCTTCTTCTGATTTTTCGACAGGTTCTTCTGCAGGTTCATCGACAGGAAGAGTTTTCTCTTCTTCGGGTGTTTCAGTCGATTCTTCAACTTCTTCGGGAGCAGGCACATCTGCAGTTTCTTCAGGCGCAGTAACTGAATCAATGTCTTCAGGAAGTTTTTCTTCATCTGAAGATTCAACAACTTGAAGTTCGTATTCACCTGACAAAAGACCTTTTAGAATTGGAAGACCTTTGATTAGAATATCAATGTCTTCTCTAGGAAGCTTAACGACTTCTGCGTCTTGCGCTTTCACATCATTAAGTTTAGACTGTCTTTTTCTAATTAATGCCATAAATATATTTCCTTTCATCTTTTTTATTATAACACAATTTTTTAACTTTAAATAATTTTTATTAAAATAAATTAAATCATTATGCGAATATATGCAGTATCATCTAAAAAATAATCTTCAATATCATATTTTTCTTTTAAATCTTTAAGCGATGATTCACTAATAATATTATCAATTTGTTTGTAATAATCAGGATATTCAATTTCCCAAGTATCTAAATCAACATTTTCACGAAAATCTTCAACATTTTCTTGTGGCAATACTTTTTTTGATATTTCATCGACAAGATATTCAAGTGAAAATCTTTTTTTGATGATAAGATAATTATTTTTAAACATAAAAACTGCAATTTTCTTTTGCCAGCCTTCTTTTCTGCTTTCAGCATAATCAAATTTTAAAAGATGATCAAATTCATTAGTTGAAATAGTAAGCCCAATCTCTTCATTGTCTTTTATCATAACTTGTTTATTACATTCACAAACGGGAATTTTAATAATTGTTTTTTTCATAAAATATAAATCCTTTCATCTTTATCATTATTTATTATATACCTTCGAAAAAATTATTGATATAATCTAATTTCATTTAAAATATCATTTTCAAAAGTTGATATTTTTTCAATCAACGAATATGTTTTGTCAAAAATAATTTCCCAATATTTTGAAAATTTTCCGCAAATAACAATTCGATTTTCTCTATTATAACTGGATGCATCTGTCATGCGTGTAATTTTAACAAAAATCATAATTCGATATTTTGTATCAATTGTTGTTCTATATGTTCCATCAATGCTATAAATAATATCTTGAATGATTTCTTCAGTTATGTCTGTTTCTTTTTTAATTTTCTTTAAAACAGACTTGAAACATAATAATATTTTTGTTTTTTTATCTTTATGTTTATTTAAATATTGATTCACAATAAAATAAATTATAAGTGAAATTAATAATAATAATGTATAAACTATTAAAGAATAAGGAATTGATGTATCGTTTAAACTTATAAAAGGAATGAAAATCATTATTGCAAGAAGTCCAATGAATCGTCCAATCAAATTTACAAGAATAACAAATTTTTGTTCCATCTGTGCCGCGCCGACAACAATTATAATTAAATCATCTGGAAAGATTGGAAGTAAAACAGTTAAGAAATATGCAAATTTTCCATATTTGCCATTTATTTTTTTTGACCATTCGGCAAATCCGTCAATTTTGCCATCATTAACGAATTGATATGCTTTAATGCCTAACACGCGGCCAAGCAAATATGTAACAAAAATTCCGAACATGTATCCAAACATAATTGCAAGTATCAAAAATAAACCATCTAAAGAAAAAATCAATTGAATATTTTCAATAAAGCTTGATGGTTTTTGATTTGTCACAAACCAACCTAAAGAATAAAATACAAAAAGAATTGGTAACATTGGAAGATTAAAAATTGGAAGAATCTGTATAAAACAAATAAATGTAATAACAATATACATAATAATTTTATTTTTCTGTGTCGTAATCAATGAAGAGAAAAAGTTATTAATTCCCGGAATTAAAAAAATTATTTCAATTATTACAAAAAAAATAAAAATAAAAATTAAAAGTTTACAAACTTGACGAATTGTTTCGGGTTTAATTTTTGGTTTTGTTAAAAAGAAATCAAAAAACTTTTTTAGTCTTCTATTCTTCTCTAGTTGTTTCTGTTTTTGTGTTTTCTTCAGTTGTTTCACAAATCTCTCCCGTGAGTTTGTCAAATTCAATTTTCATTTCGTTAATCGCATTAACATATGAATGAAAGCTTTCTTGAGTTTTTTTTAATTTTTCTTTAAATTCTTTAGCAAGATCAATTGTAATAATTTTTTCAAGAGTTTCTGTTTTTGTTTTAACAATATCAGCTATCGTAGTTTCAATTTGGTCTTCAATTTTAGCCTTTTCTTCTTCAATAGGCGCAGGGACATTAACAGTATATATTCCATGATTTTCAATAATTGCAGTAATTTCAACGTCACCTAAATTAAATATACTTTTAAATAATTCACGAGGAATCGGAAGCGGATTTAAACCTTGCGCAAGATAAATATCTTTTCCAATGATTCCAAAAATATTTTCTTTACCGCTACGAAATAATGTTTTTAATATAAATTCTTTTTTTGAAGTAAAATATTCCCATCTGTTCATTTTTTATCTTCCTCCTGCTGCTTTTTATTTTTATATTTGCTTTCAAATATTTCTTGTTCAATATATTTATTCCAATTATTGTCATTTTCATTCGTTATTGATAATTGATTACCAATTAATAATAATGAATCACATTTTTTAATAATGTTTTTCTGATATAAAATGACAATTCTATTATACGATGAAAACATTTGAATTAACATGGATGCAATATTCATTCCTGTACCAATAAGAGCAACAAACAATGATGTTTCATTATAATTATAAACAAATAATGATGCCACAGTAAACAAAGGAAGCATCAATAACATGCTTGAAAAAATAATTCCGACGACTGATTTTGCATTTTCTGTTTTTAATGACGTGCCAAAATCATATCTCTGGCGATATTCTGACGTGCTTTCAAGAAGTAAATAAATATGAATTTCTTTTAATTTTACGTGACGTAAATGACGAATTGTTTTTAATTGTTGTTTTCTTAATTTTAATCTTTCAAAATCTTTAACAAGTCTAATTTTGCCATATTCATCTGTAATAATAAGTTTTTCAATTTTAGGAAGATTTGGTATTTCTAAAAAACGACCTGATTCAATGTCAAATATATCTTGATATTTTAAGCCAACAACGTTGAGTTTCTTTTCACGATATTTATATAATTCTTCCTTATTCATTATATCGCATATTTTTTCTGCTTCTTTTGTAACAGGTGTAATTTTTTCAGACAATGTCGCATGACGCAATGTTGTTGGAAGAATTAATTTAAATCCACTTGTAATACCTTGTTTCATGCCTTGAATTTTAACAATAACCCCGACTACAGCCATCATAATAACTAAAATCCACGCATAAATGTCTGTTGTTGTTACTCGAATTGCAGTTTGCAATGTATATTCAGCATTTAATTCATATGTGTTTTGATATTGTTTATATAATGTCAATCCATCAATTTCTCGAGATGCAATAATTTCTTTATCAAGTCTCCATCCTTCTAAATTTGTTTCAATATCAGAAATTTGACGTTGAATTACAACAAGCTTGTATGCATCTGTTTCTGTTAAAACTTGCTCTTGTAAAATATTAAGACGTTCTTCTAACGGCGTAGTATATGAATCATAATAATATAACAAAGTTGTCTCATCATTTAATGCATCTTTTGCATTAATTACTCTAATTTTTCCATATTCGCGATATGCATCGACAACTTCATTAATTGTTAATGCAGGATATTCTATATTTCCTTCGCGATAACGATGAACAATGTCTAAGTTGACAAATACAAAAATTGACAACGTTAAAACAACTGTAATAATCCAACCTGCGCTTTGAATAATTCCAAGAACTAATCTGGTCCAGAAACTTGTAATTTGCTTCATCTTCTATACCTCATTTCTCATTTTGAACAATAAAATTTTTAAATTTCAATGATGAATCAACTGTTAAAGTAAAAACAGTTATTCGACCACTGTCAATAAATTTTAATATAGCATGCCCATTTGCTTCATCAAATGTAAACATTGAAATATTATCTAAATTCAAATATTCATTTTTAATTGTTTTTAATATCATTCTCAACACCTCGTTATCTCATGTTTGATTTTAAAGACGATAGCTTAATACATCAATATTTGTTTCGAGCGACGTCTTCTTATCTAATTGTTTAATTATCTTAACATTTTTGTTCAATTTTTCAATTGCATTATTAACAAAGTGACGAATTACTTTTAGTGGCAGTGCAATCGTAATAATGCCCGTGACTCCAAGATTAACAAATTTCAAAACATAATCAAACATTAAATTCATTATTGTTGTTGCAGTCGTAAACTGTGTGTTTTCAATAAGGTTTAGTAAATCACGCGGATCACCTATCAATCCTTCAAAGAAAAATTGTAAAATTAAAGGCACAAGAATGATAATAATTGAAACAGAAATAAGAATAATTAAAAATTTTGAAATTTTAATTGATTTTCGACTAAATAACCAAATGCAAAATGCTAAAACAATATACAACAATAATATAGACATGCTTACCCAGTTAAGCCATCCAATCATTTCAAACATATTATATTCATTTATAAATTTACTACTATCATTTAAAAATAATTTAATAAAAATATTTCGAACTAAATATTTTTCATAATAATCAACGTTTCTATCAAACGTGCTATCTTCTATAATTTCATAATGATATGCAATATTACTTTTTACATCTTCCAAATCCCATTCAAGATATTTATAAATTAAATTTTCAAGAATAGATATATTATTTTCACCCATTATGAGACCAATTCGGCGATAAACTTCTTCTTGAACAACATATTCTCCTGTTGGATATTGGAAATATTGATTGAATTCAAGACCTGAATAACTTCTATCATTTAAAGCAGATGTTGGAAGATTATTTTCTTGATAATATGTTGCTAAATAACTATTAACATAAAACTCATTTTCAGGATTTGTAAAATATTCATTTTGATGTGCATAATAATTTAATGTATAATAAATTTCATCAAATGAATTAACTTTCATTTCGGGACGTTTTTCATTACCAATTTTGCGTATCGTGTCATAAATTTCTTGATTTTCTCGCTTAAATACAATTGCATCGAGTTTAATGCCAAACACATATGTTGCAGCTAATAATCCTGCCGATAAAATTAAAATAATATAATACAATGCTTTTTTACTTCGAGAAACCTTTCCTTCTTTTGACAATGATTTCTCAACATTTAAAATCGTTTTTTCTTCTTTTTTTGCAGTTATTTCATTGAAATAATTGATAACTTCTTGTTCGCCTAATCCTGAATAAACTTTTTGACCGTCTTTCCAAACATTATATTTCCCAGTTGAGATTTTTAACACTTGTATATTGAGATTTTCAATTAATAAAAAATAACCTTGTTTTAACGTTTTTAATTCAGTAATCGTCGGAAGAGTAGTTAAAATTTTCCCAAGTGATTCTTCTTCATTTACACCATTTTTTTCAATATATGCAATTATAGCATCTTTATTAACGTCAATATCAAAAGATTTTTTTCCATTTACTATAACTGTATTTCCAAAACGCTTAACATGAATGCCATTAATAGTCGCGTCTGAACCAGATTTAATCTGATTAAGTAATTTTCTTATGTCAGCCATAAATAATCCCTCTTGCATTATGATTAAATGCCTGTCTCTTCACTTACAGCAGCAGGTATAGTTGCCTTATAATCAATCTCCATGCATATGAATTTCCACGTATATGTTGATACATCGCGATTAAATCTCATTTCAGGCACTCCTGCAATCATGCAATAAGTTCCTGTAATTGAGAAATCTGAATCACCTGTTCGCGAAATTGTAATGTCATAAATACGATTTTTATATGTGTACGTTTCAGATGAAACATATCCATTTATAACTTCAATAAGTTCTGCAATTTCATTAGATACTTGACTGATTTCAATTGAAATTGAACCAGATTTATCATTAACAAAATTGAAAACGCCTGCGCCACTTGCGTCAACTGTTTTTGTCACGTGTTCGATGTCGCGCGAAACAGTAATCGAACCGAGATAGTTGCCATAACCACCAAACGTAATGTCGGGAATCGTCGTATTTGCCGACACCGAATCATTTTTTGTAATTGAAATTGAATAATCTAATAACGAATATGTTTTGCTTGCCATTAATAAACGCCTCCTACTGTCAATCCTGTGACTTCAATCTTTCTAATCTGATTCATAATTGCAATATAAACATATGTGCCCGTATATGTACGATTTGTTAAATCATCTCTAGTAATCGGCAATAAAAGCAATTTATAACCAAAATTAAATCTTTCTCCTGTTGTTAATAATTTATATCGAACATTATCGCGATATATTTCTTGTGATTGATCAGAAACATATCCGACATCAAGCAAACCATTGTTTGCAAAAACATCTAACTGTGCCGAAATAACATTATATAGTCTTGCATAAATTGTACTATCAAATTTAATTTTCTTTAATGTTTGAGTTAAAAGCACATTTGTAAGTTTTTGAGTTAACACAATATCAAAATATTCTGTCAATAAACGAGTACCGTTTGTTAACAACCCTTTTGTGAGAATCGTTTTCCCTAAGATACTTGAAAAAACATTCATGTTCCCGCCCGTTTCATTTAAACTCGCGTCTGTTGTATAAACAGTCGTAATAGGAACTGTATATTCATAGTCTTTAATTTGATCAACTCTGTAATTTATTTTTGACAAATAAGCGCAAGCAATAATGCTTTCTGCTTTATAATCAAGCGTTGTAAAATTATGATCTGATAATTGATAAAATACATTTGTTAAACTTGTCATGCCTGATGAATTGCTTGGGCGAGTAAGATATAAGATTTTCTTTATATATGTATTGTCATCATGAGCAACAATTGCTGCAATTCCCGGTAACAATGCCGTATTATCAGCTGGATATTCAATAATATGAACGTTAATGACGGACGGATCTAATTCGTCAATCATATCTGCAATATCTTGAGCCGTAATTGGAGTTGTCTCTCCACCTTCGGTTGTTGGAGCATAAATTCGTCGATAAAGAAGACTAATACCTCCATTTGATTGATAGACATCTGTTGCTGCATCAATTTCAGTTTTACGCGGGTATGATGTTCCAAGATCGTCTTCTTCAATCCATGACGCATCTGCATATCCGTCAACACCAGATATTGCAGGAATTCCTGCGCTTCCTGCATCTGAAATATCAGTTGGGTCATTGTCAATTAATAACACAGCACATGTATAATTCATCGATGTATCATACGTTGATGTGCTTTGGCTGTTTCGTATGTTTACTGTAATAATATCATTAATATTCATATGTTTGTCCTTTCATCTTTTTAATTATACTACATATTTTATTATTTTGTGTTATTTTTTCAAATTTTTCGTCATGATGTCACAAAATATAATACATTCGATGATTTTGATACTGCAGTATATTGTGCCGCAGTTCCAATCCAAATGCCAGCAACTGCAGATCCACCTGTTGAAATAACTGGAACGGCAGAAATATCTGTTGCTTGAGTTGGCACTGTAATATTAATTGTTTTATCGCCTGTTGCATTTGCAGTAAACGTATCGATTGTAGCTGAATTTTTCTGAACTGTTAATGTTGCATTTCCAATTGTTGGAAATGTTTGCCATGATTTATCTCCGCGCCAATATTTTGTTGTTGGGTCAGGTGTGGCAGCAGTTATTGTTGGTTCTGCAGAAATTGACGTTGTTGTTACAGAAATAATTCCTTCTTCAGTAACGTTTACGCCTGCTCCAATTTTAACGCCTCCTAATCTTAATGATGTTGCAATGGGTAAAGTATACGGAGTTGGCGCGTCAGGTAACTGTATTGTTTTAATATTTGCTGCAGTAATTCGTCCTTTTGCGTCAGTTGTAATGCTATCAACTGTTGTGAATATGCCCGAATATCCCACAGATACAATTGAGCTTGTGTCGCTTCTTCCAACAGATGCCAATGTTGTCGAAATTGAAGTTGCGCCACTACCGGTTATGTCGCCCGACAATGTTATTGTTTGATTTCCTGTTAGATATGAACCTGCAACTTGTGCGCCAATGTCGCTCGGAACTGTTGGCACAGTAATATTAATTGTCTTATTTACAGTTGCATTTGCATTAAACGTATCAATTGTAGCTGAATTTTTTTGTATTGTCAATGTTGCAGTTCCAATTGTAGGGAATGTCGTCCATACTTTATCGCCGCGCCAATATTGTCCGGTTGTTCCAGCAGTAATTGTTGATTCTTTTCCACTTGAAAGATTATTTATTTGACTCTGAAGCGCTCCTGATACACCTGACAAATAACTAATTTCAGTTTTTGTTGCGCCTGATAATTTATCAATTATTGTCCACATTGATTTTACAGATGCAACACTTGTGTCGTCGCCAGGTGCGCTTCCAGGCCATGTTGTTAAAACATCTGTTTGAGACTGACTTGCCCCCGTATGACTATAAATTTTAGGAGTTGTGCCTGTAATATTTCTTTCTAAAAAAGTTATCGCAACATGAGTATTAAGTGCCGTACTTAAATTTGTTTCTGTTAAATCTGCAATATCATAAGTGCCGCTATTTTTGTTGCTCATCCAATCTGCAATTAATTTTGATACAGCAGACGTTTCGCGCGCAATTGTATTAATTACACGCGATGTTGCAATCTCGCTTACATCAATTCCGTCGGCAATAAAATTAGTTTTTTCAGTTGAATTTGTAATTATATTCGTTGCTGCCAATACATATTTTGTTAATAGTGAATTTGCCATATCAATTCCTCATATATTAATTATATCTTGTTTTTCATGGAATAGCAGGAGGAAAATCATAATATATTGCATCGTCATATGTCATACCAATATCGTATACTAACGTGTCAAATGAAATAAACTCGCAAGCATATATGATGCCTAAAACTTGAATTATATATTGATTGTCTTCAAACAAATATGTATCATTGTCATCCCAAGTGCTTGCATCATCAGCAACTGTATCGCTAATAAGAATTTTTGCAGTTGCATGATCTGTATAATACATGACAAATGGAAAGTTTTCATAAAATAAAACTTGTTTATAAAGATCAACCATTTCTTTTTTTGTTCCTCCAAATGTTTTTTTCATTTGCTCAATCATGACGAGTCGAAGCATGTTCCTATTTGTTAAAATTATTGTTGTCGGAACTCCTTCTATTAAAACATTTCGCTCACGAACAATGCCATATGTTTTTGCAAATCCTTCAACAACAAGCGTATATTTCCACTCGCTATCGGGAGAAACAGGATGTTCTGCAGACCATGTATTATAATCAGTTAATAATTTTTTCAAATTAAAATTTTCCCAAACATCGAACACAAATGTTGCATAATTATCATAAATGTCATAGAATGATTTAAATAATTTATATGTTGTTGATCCAGGTGTTCGCAAATATAAAGGAATTTTTTCTAAAAACGTTTCAAATTCAATTTTATAATTTTCATGTCCCATTTGTTTATGACATCTCCGTTATATCAATAGTAATTGAATCATCTGCATATGCATATGCATAATTTGTTGGAATATATGTTTGATCAACATATGTGTCAGAATTAATTGTAATTGAATTTATAATAAAAGTAGGATTATTTGCATCAATATTTCCCGATGTTCTGCATATTTCATATAAACTTGCCGAAGTTATTGGCTGATTAATTCTATAATTTAAATAATGTTCAATAACTGCAGGTTTAATTCTTGCTGCAACTTCAGGCGAATCAAAGCCATCCAACGGCGTTACTAATATATTAATTTGATCTATATATCGAGGGCCAGACACAATAACGGATGTTTTTTCTGTTACTGTCGACGCATCACTTGCAAGAAGATCTAACTCAAGATAGCCAATAAGCGTTCCGCTTGTGTCAATATAAGTATGAATGCCCAAAGGAAGTTTATTGCGAATTTCTGTTAAAATTGATTCTGTTTGTTGAGATGCAACTGTCAATTCAATTGCTGGGTCATTAAGTTTAATAAATATTAAACAATCATGAACAGGAATTGTAATTAAAGTTGTATCATAATATGGTGATTCTCCTCCATCATTATACGCATCAAAATCAATTTCAGTGTCAGTTGCATGATTGCTATTAATAATTGCGACATCAGTGATATTTTGATTTTTTCTTAATAAGTCAACTTTAATTGCATCAATAATTGTTGACGATGTTAAACCAAACATTCTTTGACGGCGAGCTTTAAATTCTTCATCTGTTTCATCAAATGAGCCAAGACGTTCTAATGTCAAACCTGTAAATGTAATTCCTGTATCTTTTTCAATTGTTGAATTCTTTTTTATATTGATTATAGACGCGCCAACTTCAACGTCGCCAGGAGTAATATTTTCATATTGAACAGTGTCGCCCGATGTTAATGGCGACGTTGTAATAATTCTCCATTCGATAAAATTATTATCAGTAAATGTAAGAAGGTCGTTTGATGTAAAAGTAATTGGATCGCCAGAAAATGAAATTACAATTGAACCGCTTGTCGTATTTGCAACATTGCGAATCATATTGTGTGACATCAACAATAAATTATTAAGTAAATCGCCTCTTGCATTTCCAATATCAAATGACATAAAAAAATCATATGTCAATGATGAAAATTCTGCAAAAAATGATGCAAACATTTCAATGATTGTTCCTTCGGGCGATGTCGGCGCCAAATTCAAATCTTTTCCATAAATTTCTTTATATCGCGTTACAAGCATATTAAAAATTTCAAAATGTGTTTTTGCTTTAAATCCGTCTTCTGAATCCCATGTAATGATGCTTAAATCTGTAGCCATATTCGTTCTCCTATTTTTTAAGTAAGTTCAGTAGCATATTCTATAATGTTTCCTGAAATTGTGCGAACTGAAAACGATAAAGAATATATATTATCAACTTGTAAACTATTCCACGATATAATTGCAGCAACACCTTCGATCGATCGAATTTTATTTTTCAATTGCAAGTCATATTCTAGTTTTGTCAATTTTGATAATAATGGAATTCCAACATTAAGACCTGCGTCTTTTGCATATTGAAGTTCTTCGTCACCTGTTAAAAGTTCATGCGCAATTCTTGTATAAACATATTCGTCTATATTTAAACTATATGTCGTGTCCAAATCATATCCCTCTAAAACTGTTGGTTCTGATATAGATTGAAGATCGCCATTATCATCGCGATAATACCATGAGCCATCATCTAAAAAAATTTCATAATATTCATCGCCCAACTGTGTATATTGATATTTTCGCAAATTTTTTATTTTCATGTTTTTATTCCAATATTTATTCTATCACATTATTTTAACTATGATAATTCCTAAATCACTCGTATGCGAACTTTCGCTATATGTTGTCTGAAATCCAAATGAATTCTTATCTCTTGACAATGAACCCGATTTAAACTTTTTTAATACTTCAATTGCGTCAACGTCTAAAAATGTAATTAAAACAACATCTCCAACTGAATAATTTTGTCCGTCGGGAACAATTGATAAAATTTCTTCATTTGTATTTTTTCGAATATTTGATGATTTTTCAATTTGTTCTACTGTTGAATTTATAAAAGACTCATTTGGCATCATATACGGCACTAATACAACAGTTGCATATCTTAATTCTGTTAATTCTTCAGAATATGTGTCAGGTGCAATTTTTATAATGCCGATTCTATTAAAATATTGTTGAAATAAAACACCTTGTTGAACTTGTTTCAATATTTTGTTTGGTCCCCGTTTAATTTGTCGTCCAAATTGTTTCATGCTATATAGTCTCGATACTTACTTTCAGGAAAACATGATACATTGCACGTGTAATTATTTGGCAATGTTGAAAAATTATACGTTACTTTTGTAATGATATAAAATCCATTTGGGTCAAATGTCCATAAAAATGCAGTGTCGCCCGATCCTTCGACGCTAAATAAATTATTATCAAGTTTGATTCGACGTCCGGGCACAATATATTGAGTATTAAAAACATGAGTAAATTCAACACCATCGGTTGTAATTGATGGAAAATCAATCATGCCTGTTTCCGGTTTAATATATAAATATGGAAGTTTTGATGATGATTCATTTGAAAATATATTTAATAAACCTGTTTCATCATAACTATATGCAACATATGTGCCAGGATTATTCTTTTGATATGCATCATTTAATATTTTCATGATTTCATTAATTGCATCGCTTCTACTTCCTTCGATTAAAAACTCATTACCTGAATATTGTCTTTCTAAAAGTACTTTTGTTGTTAAATCTGTTGCAATTCTTCCCGAAGTAAGACGATTAATAATATCATAATAATTCATTGTACTATTAAGAGAAATTGGGCTAACAAGTGAATTTAACATTTCAATTGTTTTTACTAATGCTGTAATTTCAATTGTTCGTTCAACAACATTTGACTTTTTATTGTTAATTGCTTTAATCATTCCCGTAAACATTATTATTCCATTGTAGATTACATCTAAATAAATACACCCATTATTAATTGCATTTGCGAAATCAAGAAGATTGACATTACTAATTGTGATTTTCATTGAATCCTGCTGAATCCCAACATATTTCGTGCCTGAAAATGTCATCTTGAATTTGTTTCCAAATTCAAATGAATATTTGCCTGTTGAATTTTTTAAAACTATTTTCCATTCGCGCAATAAATATTTTGATGCAAGATCATAATTGATTATAGACGTTAAAACATAGTCGTCAACATAGCGCGTTGGAATAAATAATTCTCCCGACACATCATATTCGCTCATTGTACTTCCATTGAAGCCTGCTTCTTCATATACATTAACACGCATAATATTTATATCTCACTTATCGGATGATCTTCAAATGCCGGAACATCTCGATTTATAACTTCAACAATTTTTTGAATAAGTTTTTTTTGAATTAGCATTATAACAGGATGAATGCGAATATCGCCATTAATAAATTCACAAACATTATCGACATATAAATAATCTTGTCCTTGAATAAACAAGTTTGGTTTTAACTTCCAGTCATACGCATTTGGCCCTGATCTATAAAAAGGAGATAACCCGCATTCGACATCTTGATTGTAAATATGTGCATTATGTTTAAATAAAAGAGAATTTTTTTTCAATGAATTATCAGATGAGAAAGATTCAACACGATATTGCGGCAAAATTGATTTTCCGTATTTATCAAATCGTATAAGCGACGGATTAAATAATTTAAATGTTTCAATTTTGCGCAACAAAGTTGTTCCATTATAAATGCAGATTTGTGTTTTAGGAGGCGCAATTGAAATCGTAAATGTTTGTTTTGTCGTTTTTTGCCATATACCAGATGTTGTTAAATTAATTAATATTTCATTTTTTAAAAGAGGATCAGTTTGAAAAACTGTGCCCGTTGATATTCGCGGAATAATAATTTCTAATGATAACCCGCTTTGTATCGGATTTGTTTTAGCAACTTGTATTTCTTCTCTTCCATTTTCAACGTGCAAACCATAACAAATAACATTTGTTTCAACATTTGATAAAATTCCATTAACGGGAATCCCTGTTGTTTTAAGTACTTTTGCTCGCCAATACTCACCGGAAGCATCAACAGGCAAATATTTAAGATTAATTGTTCCTCTTCCTGAAATCGATGTCATTCGCGTAATATAATCGGGGAATTTTTCAATCAATTTATTTACTATAAAAGGCAAATTTGAACAATTTATAGAATTTACATCAGTAATCGTCATGTTTTCAAGTTGCAAATCAGGAATAATCGTTTGAGCTGTTGTCACTTCAACATTGTCGTCTGTCAGCAATGTTGGTGTTGAATATAAAAGAATTTCCGCAAGCGACAATGATACATCGGCAGATGCAAAAGTTGTTTTAGTTATATTAATATCTGTTATAACATAATTTGCGTATGTTTGATCTTCAGTGATTATGTCAAGAAAAATTGCATTTGTCATTAAATATTTAAGAAGATTAATCATTTTTGTTGTCAAAGATTCATTTTGAGTAATTGTTAAGCCATGACGATTTGAATTTGTCAGTTCGCCTATTTTTCCTGCAATATTGATTGAGCCTGCTGCACGCGAAATTGTATCCATTCGCGTTGTGCCATCGGCCACAGGGTTACTCGTTAACGTAACTTTTGTTTGATTTGAAAAATTTGAATTGACGACCAATGAAAAAGTAAAATCATTTCGTATGCCGAAGTCATCGCGAGGAAACGATCGATTTTTGATTTTAAATAAAACTAAACTTGTATTTTCCATAAATTTCCTTTACATAACAAGCGATAATGCAAGTTGATCAGTGTTATATGATGGCGCCAATGTGTTTCCTTGAATTGATGACGAACCATAATTGTTTGTCGTTGCGTATGTCGTTGTATTTACATTGGTTGTTCCTGTTGCAGGAGATGTTATAATGTTTCTTTGTGCTAAACCTTGCGTAAAGAAATCTAATATGTTAACAAGCCATTCAAAAGCTTTACCGATCGCCATTAAAATTGGATTTAATATCTTCAAAATAGGAATAACAAATCTCATTAATATTTCAACTAATTTTGATACAGATGGAAGCATAGTAATAACAACTGACATTAATTCTTTTAAAACAGGAGCTAAATCAACTAAAAATCCTGAAATTATCGGAACAACATTTTCAACTATATCAAGAACAATTGGTATCATCTCGTTAACTGAATCTGCAATTGCATCAATAATTGGTATAAGTGCAGGCGTTAAACGTTCAATCGCGCTTTGAATTTTCGGCATAATTCCATTTAATGTCTCTAAAACACGTTTCATACCGTCAGAGGAAACAAGGGCTGTAAGAAACATATCAGATATATCGCGTTTTATAAGTTTTAATGATATAAATGATTTTTGTAGTCCATCAAATACTTCACGACCTTTTGAAGAAATCTCTTTAAGCTTATCCAATTCATGTTGACGAATCTCTTCAAATGCTTTCATTTGAGCAGCAGTAACTTTGCCCGACTGAATATCTTCAAGACTAATTCCTAAGGTTTCGACCGATCGTTGTGCAGATTGCGCGCCTTCAGCAGACAATCCATAGCGCTGCATGTTTTCAATTGTTGTTTTATCAGTTAAAAGAGAACTTGATGATACAAATGCTTTAGACGCATCAAAAGCACTCTTTACTAATTTTCCAAGTTGATCGGCAAGTCTTTTAGTGATGTCAATAACAGATTTTGTTAGCGAAATTGATACAGATAAAACACTATTAACAATTAACAATGTGCCTGCAAGTTTGCTTTTTCCAAATGCTGTACTAATTTTGCCAATTGAATCGCCAAGTGAATCAGATGCTTTTCCAAGTGTCGGGGAAATTGTTGCAAGTAATGTCGATGCTGCACCGCCAATTGCCTTGCCTGATTCTTCTCGTTTAAAAAACTTTTTTTCTATATTTGCAATTGATTTAAGAGATTTTTCTTTCTCATCTTCAATTTTGCGAATAAGAGCGAGTTGAATTTTAAATTCTTCTTTTGCTTTTTCATTAATAAATTTAGTTTGTTCAAATTCAGCATCTTCACGAAGTCTCTTTAATCTATGTTCTTGTTTTTTAATTGTTTCTTCATAACGTTTTTCTAATTTTTCGCGTGTATTATAATATTCTTTTGTTGATTTTATCTGCAAATTAAATTGTTTTTTGAATTCATCAAGTGTTTTATCAAAGTCACTTGCCTGTGAACTGGGATCTAATAATTTTGAGAGAATATCAATGTCTTTTGCCATACGATTAAATTATATCATCTTTTTTCTTGAGATTGTTTCATAATTAAATTTTCATTAATAAAAGACACAAGTGAAATTTCAGCTAAATCAAAAAATTCCTCAAGAGAGTATTCTTTTAAATTATGAATTGTTTCAAATTTTCTTGTCACGATTAATTCAATTAGTCCTTCAGCATCTACTCTGGGAGACTCCACTTTAACAAGATTCTGATACTCGTCTTTATCTCCGAAGACTAAATAGTGGTTAAAAAGCGAAATTATTCTTCGGAATTCTGAAAAAGTGGAAGAATTCTTGTTTCAAGCGCTTTGTTAATGACTTCATCTCCCAATTTCGTTGTGTTTAGTAATGGATTGATAAAACGACTTTCAACTTTATTCCATGCTGTAACCCATGTTCCATTCATTTCCATTTCAATCCATGAACATAAAATTGAATATGCCTTTGATAATGATGCAATATCATTATCGTTTAGCGATTTAACATATACCATTTTAAAAGCACTAAACTCAAATGGATTTATTTCTTTAACGCGTAATTTGATACCTTTTACTTCAAATTCATTCATCATACTCATTCTCCTTTTTTTTTTTAATTTAAAATTAAAGCATTGCTTTTAATTCTTTTAAATGATGTTCTTCTTCTTCTTTAATATGTGTAAATATTTTTACTGATTCTTCATCGCCAATAGCAGTTGCAGTTTCAATTGCCAGTTCATAAGCCAAAATTGCTTCTTCTTCTGCAGCAATATTCGATTCAATATGCATTTTTAGTGCGTTTTCAACATCTAATGTATTTTCATCTTTTACTTTTGATGCATGTTGATTTCGCATTTGTTCTAATCGTGCAGGAATAACTTTTATTAAATTACATTTATCACATGCTGTTTCGCCCTTTAATGGCGCAGGATTGTTTCCGTGACCGATAAATTTTTTCCCGCAAAGACTACATGTTTTTTCATCATCAGATGAATCTTGAGACAATTTCTTTTTTTTAAATAAACTTTTTATTTTTTCAAAAAATTCTTTACCTTTTGCTGCAAGTTTCGGGAATGTTCGTTTAAAATATTCTCCAAGATATGATGTAAATTTTCCTTCAGATTCAAGTTCTTTCATCATCTTTTTGAAATCTTCATCTTTTCTTTTACGTTCTTCAATTGTTTCCCATGCTTTTTCAGCATATTCTTCAGTTGTGCCCCAGTGTGTAATAAATTCTTTTATAAATTCGTCCTTGTCGACAGAATCTGCATCTTCAAGTTTTTCGACATCATTTGATTCATTTGCGCTAATCCAGTTAATACCATATTCTTTTAAATTAATTTTTTCACTTGCTGCATCGCCAATATGTTCATCTATATCATCATATGATTCAATTTCTTCCTCAGTATAATCCTCATCTGATTTTTCATATATAATATCAAATACGCGAATATATGGTGTATATTTTCCGTTGCCGTCTAATACTTCAAATTTATAAGATTCAATTGTTTCATATCCTGAATCATATAAAAACTGATCAAGATTTTCCATAATCAACGTGTCGTAATATATTTGATCTTTTTGATATTCAGCAATATTTCCGGGAGATAAAATTGATTCATCTGTATCAAGATGTTCGCAAAACATTTCGAAATCGACAATTAATTCTTTTTCTTCTTCAATCGCATCTTCAAGTTTTTCGACATTGCTTTTTTCAACATTGCTTTTTTTATTAATGTCTTCTTTACGAATCCAGTTAATGTCATGTTCTTTGAAATTAATTTTTTCAGGTATTTCATCAAGACTGTCATCTTTAATTTGATTAACTGTAAGAGTTTTTGCTCCAATTTCTTTTAATGCTTTATTTATTTTATTAATGTCTTTCATACCAACTAATTCGTCTAGTGCATCGTCATATAAATCTTCTTCAGGTACATCGTCAAGATCATCATACGCGTTTAACCCGCCACCATCCATGCCATAAGCAAGAGAAAATAAATCAAATTTATCTAATTTGCTCAATATATTTTTTAATTGTTTTTCTTGTAAATCTGTTAATTCCCATTTTTTATTTTTATTGTCACTAATATGTTCATCTACTTCATCGACACGCGGTTGTTCTTCAGTTGATGCAGATTGTTCTTCATCAAATGATTCTTCACCACGAATTTCTTCTGCTGTCATCTCTGGATTTTCAATCCATTTAATCGCATCATTGCGATTTTTAAAGTCTTCAACATAGAAATCACCTGACATATTATCGCCCGCAACATATGTGCCATCTTTATATTCTGCTAAAAAACATGTTTTTTCAACAGCATCATGATCTTTATACCATTTTGCCAAAAGTAAATTAAATTCTTCATATGTCACTTCTTTAAAATCTTCTTTTAATTCTTTATCATCAATATCATAAATTTCTTCATCTAATGATTTTTCGCCTTGCTTTGTATAAGCATTTGCGAAAAAATCTGATAAATGCTTTAAAAGAAATTCTTTTTCATTGTCATTAATTTTCTTCAACTTATAACTTGTTAAAATCTGTTCTTCAACAAAATCAGGATTTGTTGCTCCACGTGTTTTAATTGTTCTCTTTAATCCATTAAATGAATTTTTATCAATAATTTTTTTTGTTAGTTTTAACATACGATGTGCAGACATAAGTTTTCTCCTTAATGATTTAATTATACAATGTTTTTAATAAAGCATGCATATTATTTAATTGCTTCATTGAAATAACCATTTTCAATTAAAATGGCTTTTAATTGTCGTAATGTGTGATATAACAAGTCGTCGACACTTGTTGCTTCAGAAAATTTTGTTCCTCTAAGACGTTTAATAAAATCACGATTTTCATAAACAATTGTCTTTTGTTTTTGATAATCGCCCTTAACATCGGTTAAACTAAAATATAATTCAATGCATTGTTGATAAAAATTTAATGGTTTCAATTTTGCATCTTCAAATTCTTCATATAAAATTTTATATCGCTCATCTCCTAATTCTTCTTTAATGCTTTCTAATTTGAATTTTATTTCATCTCCCGCAGGATCAGAACTAAATCGACTAACAGGTTCATATTGATGAATCAAGTCTTCAATCATGTGCGCCTCTACAAGAATATCGTCGTCATGTGTCGATTCTTTTTTTAACCAGTCAAGAGAAATCAATTCTTCTTTAATATTCTTTTGCATTTGAGAATCAAGTTTATAAAATTCATTATAAATTCCTGCATCTTTCATAATATCATCATTTGTATACCCGTCGGGAAGATTAAAGTCGTTTGTTGTAGACGTATACGTTTTATACCATGCTTCAAGTTTGTCGATAAATGATAAAATCACAAGAGAGAATTTATCATCTCCAACAAGATCTTTTTTTTCCACTGATTCATTGGGTTTCTTAGTTGTTTCCTTTTGAAATTCTTCTTCAGCTTTTCTCTTAACTGCGAGCCATTTGTTGATCGAAACCATAATGTCATCATCTGTAATATTTAAAAGAATATTTTCAAGATGTTTGCACATTGTAAAATTACTGATATTTCGTTTTGGCGCGCGATGTTCTTCAACTAAAGCAGCATTACGTTGTGTCGCCCAATAACGTCCGCCCCAATATAAAAATGACGGGCACGTGCAGTCAAGTTTAATATTTCGCATCAAAATATAATTTTTTGTCACATAATCTTTTGCATTAATATCGGCAAATTGAATATATTGTTTATAAATTCCCGTCTCGCCTTTTGTAATAAATTCTAATATCCCGTCTTCATTGATTTTTACAAATGACGAGCCAACATAATCGGCACGTTCAATTTGATATTCAGCTGCGCGGCGTCTCATTTGTAAAGCATTAAAATCATTGATTTTCATTTTTTATTCGCCTGTCGGAGTTTCTGATTCAAATGGTTCAGTAGAAGCAAGTTCTTCTTCAGATGAAGTAGGTTCATCTATAAGATCTTTCATTTCATCTGGTTCACCTTCATCTTCTTCTATTCCTTCGCCCAAACTTGAACCAAACCAAAGTCGTTTTGTTTTCATTTCAGAAATCGCTTGTGCTTTTGTATAAAATCCAGACTCAACAAGTCCTCTGTATAATTCAACGACTTTTGATGCTTCATCAAGTTTCTCTTTTAAACTTAAACTTAATGAACTATTAAATTCAATATTAAAATCAACATCGTTAAAACCATGAAGTATCATCAACCATTTTGTGAATTTTAATGCAACTTTTCGTAATAATTGATTACGATCAGATTCAAGTTTGTTTTCATATAATCTCAAATCGTCATTGACATTTCCCGACAATCCTTTTTGTTGATCTCCAAACATTAATACTTGAGGCATATCAAACGCGCCCGTCACATATCTCGCTTCTTCTTGAATCAATTGATAAAGTCCTGCGATATTTGCTCCATCATGACGCTCATATACATCGTCTTTATCCATGATTAATGTTGTATTTGAAATACGATATTTATTAATCAAACTTAATTTGCGATCAAGATTTGCTTCTTGCGTCGCACTCATCTGTCCATTCATATATGCGCGAATACCGCTTGACTTAATGATTTCAAGATTGAATTTTCCAATTAATGCTGTAATCATTGCTCTAATTCGTTCGTCGCGATTGATTTCATTTAAAACAATAACACCGGCGGGCAATCCCCATCCAAGCAGGAGAGGATTTAAAATGTTTGGCGCTTTTATATTTGTAAAGCGCAAAACGCGCGTGTGATGAAACTGAACGTTTCCCGCGCCAGGCATAATCACCGTATAATATGTAGGATCTCCAAAGTCAGGAGAACCAACGTCGCCAACTAAATCGTTTGACGATGCAACTTGCTGCCAACGATCAAACACGAGGAGTTTAATTTTAGTACCTTGCTTGAAGGGCGTCAATTCATTTTTATATTCTTCAATTTTTTCATCGTCTCTTAAAAGAACAGCAATTGATCCCCCATAAAGCTTGCCCCACTGCACAAGAGTAATTAAATCGTTTAATGATTCTTGCATATCGGAATAAACAGGCGACAAATCAAATTCTTCAATTTTTTTCTTTTTGACAAGTTTATTTTTCTTTAATAAAAACGATTCATTTTTTGCGACAGGAATGATTGCCCATCCCGATCCAACCATGTCGCTTGAAATACGAGTAATTGCCTTATTGAAAATCCACGATGAAATAAATAATGCCGTCCATTTCTGCCAATCATAAATCAACGATGTAATAACATACTCATCGGTTCCTGCAAATGCTTCGCTTTCGCCAAGCATAAGTTCATTATTGTTATACGCGTCTTGTAGACGTTGACGTTTAAAAGGATCTGTTTCCTTTTTAATTTTCTTTTTTAAATTGTTATCGATTTTTCGAATATATTTTTCAAATTCCGACTTTAACTCCGATTCTAATAAATTTAAATCGCTGCCAAATTTATCTTCGCCCTTAAGAACACGATTTGCAACGTCGTCTAAATATTTATCATATGCTGTCAATTCAATTTGTTTATTTGACTTATTTTCATTTTCCATAGATTATCGTCCTTCATAGAAATTATAACATAAAATTATTGATTAATTAATAAAAACAACAATGAATAAAAAGTTTGTTCTTATATTCATTTTGACTTTTATTGTAATGTCAATAAATATTTTCTATGATTTTCTCCTTTATTAATTTATTGCTTTATATTTTCTTAACATTCCTTCGACATATTCAATGCGAATTGAATATTTTTCACTTAACTGTTGAAGCGTCAATCCATTTGCCAAATCAAATTTCATTTTAGGAAGTAAGTCTGATTTCCAATTAAGACGCTTTTTTTCAACTATTTCGCCAGAATCTTCAACCACCAGTTTCTTTTTTCGTTTTGCAAATAATTTATCTAAATAATGACTAACCCATTTAGATAGCTCTTCAATTGACATATTTTTATGTTCGATTATATCAAATGTTACAGGATCAAGTTGTTTAACTTGAAACTTGTCATCTTCATAACGATAAACAAAAAATTCAGTTCTGTATCGACCTTTTAATGAGACACAAAAAATGCTGTTGATTTCTTCAATAAGCAATAAATCTGAAAACAAGGATTCGCATCTTGCCGTCAACAACTGCGTTAATGTTTCTTTATAATATGTCATAATAACTCCCCTTTTACAATTCTATTATACCATATATTTTAATAAATGTAAACATATTAAAGTTCTTTTAATTTTTGTTTGCACATATCAATAAGTTTTTCCGTTAAAAAAGGAAATGCAGACACGCTGTCCATTTCATAACCTAGTCGCCACGTTACTTTCTCTCCAGATTCTTGTAATTTATCATGAACATCTCCCATGCATGCAGGTATAAAAATTGTTGACATTGTTTTTAATTTTCGATTAAGTCGTATAATAAATAAATTATATAAATTAATCGTGCATTCGTCATTTGAATATATTGTTGCTTCTTTTCTAACATAAATGTCATCAAAACTATCAGATCTTTTTGAATCATAAAAAAATCCTTCTTCTTCAAATAATTTATCAATGCTCATTTTCTCAATCTCCCATATAAGTTTATTATATAATATATTTTAAGAAATGTAAATTTTTAAAAATCAAACGGGCCTTTTATTTCAGTAACAATCGAGAAACCGTTGTCGTCAAATACGCGGAAAGCGCGTTTAACGTTACAATGCCCCGAACATAATATTTTCCGTTTAGAAATCTCTTTTGTTATTCGAAATTCATCAACGATAAAATTTGAGCCAAAATCAATTGTTTTTAAAGACGGTAAGTCGCGCAAGGTTATCATGCGTAAATTTAATAATTTAAATTTAATATTATTTAAACTATCACAACGATTAATATTTATGAATGCCGCATGCATAAAATTAGATGCAAAATTACTTAAATCAAGAGAAATAAGACTTGGAAGGTTATAAAAGTAAACGGAACTAAAAAGATTAGTTTGCGTTTGAAAAATAATATTCTTTACATTATCACAGTCTTCAATTGTTATATGGCCTAAAATGTTCGATAAACTTTTAAAATCAATAGTCGTTAATCCCGATGTTCTAGAAATTGATAACTTTCCATTAATAATTTTAAGTTTCCCAAAATCAATATCAATCAATGTCGGCGATCCAATGACAACGCCTGACCCATTAATGACATTGGCAACATTGTTGAATTCTATTTTTTCTAAACCGTCAATCTCTGAAAAATATAAATCTGTTCCATCAGGAATATTTAATATTTTAACGTCGTCATTAAAACGAAAAACACCCGTTTTTTCATTAAATGTTGCCAATTTGTTTATTAATTTTTTTGCGTCCATAAATTTTACTTCATTTTCAATTAAAAAGAAAACGGTCCTTTTATTATTATATCATCTTCATTGAAAAAAGTAACTTCATGAGACGTAGTAGATATTCTCATCTCTTTATTAACATTGCATTTTCCAAAACATTTCATTTTTTTACCCGCTAATTCGTGATCAATTAACAATGTATTTATATCTGTCATTCCAAACTTAATAATTTCTAACAATGGTAGTTTATTGAAAATCAATTGATCTGTTTTAAGAACATTGAAAATAATATTTTTTAACAATTGATTGTCTTTAAAAAGTACACATGGGAATGCGGACTTTGATGAAGAAGGTCCGATTGTTACTTTTGACAAATCAACAGATGCAATCATCGTGTTTGCAAGATTAAAAACATTTTTAATTTTTATCTCACGTCTAAAAATAATCGTACTAATGACACAGTTTCTAATAGTTAAACTTTCAGTTATTTCTTCAATGTTTTTAAAATCAAGAGTTTTAATTGTGCGTTGATTTGAAATAATAAATTTATTGATCATTTTGAGATTGTTAAAATCAATTTCATTAATGATATGAGAAGGTTTAACAGGATAATCGATTACAATGGCATCATAAAAAGCAGTTAAATTATCTGCAAATTTCAATATATGATTTTCAATTGTTGCAAAGTTCTGTTCAATCAAATTGTGCGGATGATAATACATTAAAGATCAAATGCTCCTTCAATAATTTGATTTTCTTTATCGTCATATAACCCATGATAAATTCGACACTTTCCCGTATATTTAATGGATGATTTCAATGTGTCAGAATCGGCAACAAAATCATAAATGGGAGTATTTGAAAATTTAATTGTTTTTATATTATTGTTTTTAATGCTGAATAGATTCAGCAAAGCATTGCTTAATATAATGTTATCTAATATCCAATTCTCATGAATATAAATAAAATGTTTTTTATCGTCGTAAATAAGATTTGATAAATCAATTGTACGAACCATTGTTTTTGAAACAACTATCATACTTGTAGCATGAAATTTCTTTTTAAATTCAATTTTTGACAACGTTTGATTATTTTCAATAAAAATGTCAGTTGCATCAATAAGATTTTTAAATATTACTTCTGACAATTGAGTGTTTCTTATCGTCAATGCTTTATCAATGCGTTTAAGTTTTCCAAAATTAACTTCTTGCACGCCATGTCCGATATAAATTTCAACAAGGCTTGTATCAACATTATTAAAATCAATTTTATCACAGTTAGGGTCGTCGACAGTAAATTCATTAGTCGGAAATAAATAATGATCTAATGTCTTAACATGATCACTAAATTTTAAAACTTTATTTTCAAATGTTGCAAATTTTTCATTTACTAATTTTTCAAATATCATAAATTAAATGGTCCTTTAATTTGCGTTAAAATCGTTCTGTCCCCAAAGAGAGAAGTCTCGCAAATATCAAATGAAATTTCAATAGCGCATTTACCTGAATATTTAACTGACCTTTTTCTCATATCATCTGAAATCGACATTTTTTTTGTTTTCAAATTGTTAAAAAAAATATTTTTTAGCATATAACACTCTTCCATTTTTATACGTTTAATGTTCAAGTTTGGCGGAAACATAAGATTTTCTATTTTTGTTCCAGAAACATCAATGAAAAGTTTTTCATTTGAATTAATAAATTTAAAATTTGATAAATCAAGAAGCGAAAATTTATTATAACACAATAATAAATTTTGAATGTCAAGAGTGACTTTTTCAAACCCATTAATCGATCTTAAAAGATTATTACTAAAATCAATAAAATCACCTTTGATATATTTTAGTTTTCCAAAATTGATATTAAAAATTTCATTGTCGGATAAATCGACAGATCCAATAATTTTTTCTACATTGTTAAAATCAATTTCAATAACGCGCCCATTTTGAAATTCAATAGGATCTATTATTTCGCGAATGTTATCGTTAAAAATATAATGCCGTCGATCACTCATGTTTTCATGTATGATTTTCTTGTCAAGTGCTTCTGTTAATCTCATAAATTAAAAGGTCCTTCAATTAATACTTCAGCAGAATGCATACTGTCATCAAGCAACTGCATGTTTTCACTGATTAAACAATGTCCTTTGTAACGAATCTTTGTGTTTTTTAATTGCTCATCAATATAAAATTGTTTAATCTTTGTGTTAACAAAATTAATTTTATTTAGTGATGGATTATTATTAAGCACCACCCAATCAATACTTGCCGTTCCAAAAATAATTTCGTTAAGGTTATTGTTATCTTCAATTTCAATCGTGTGATTATAAGAATTTTTGCACACGTTCGATAAATCAAGTTTTATTATCCCGACGTCTTCAAAAAGAAGGTCTGCATTAAATGTTTTTTCAGGAAAAATAATTTCTTCTAATTGATTAAGATGACGAAATGTTAATCTATCTGCAATATGAATGACATTGTTGAAATCAAGTCGCGTAACTCCACAATGAGAAATGTAAAGAGACCCACATTTAAAAGAATCATAAAAATTAATTTTTTCAACAATGTATTCTGCTAAATCAAGATCAAGTTCGCTATTATCAATATTCTGAGAAGATTTGTTAATAAAATTTATTGTTCTTGTTTTTTTATCATATTCAATTATGCCAAGTTCAAACATGTCATCGATTGATATATATTTAATCATAAATTTTCCTCTATTATAATTATACTAAATTAAAAATCAAACGAATGATCTATAATAATATTTTTTTCAAGCGCGCCTGACAAACTAATCGCCATAAGATATTGTCGAACATGGCAATGTCCTTTATATCTGATTTTTTTCTTTAATAATTTGTCTCCTATAAGTAAAGTATCACATTTTGTATTAGCAAAATCAATTTTTTCTAATACATCGCATTCTGACATTTGTAATATAGTGCAATTAAGATTTTGTGCAAGTATGAGATATGTCATTGATAGAAGCAAATCAAATTTAGCATAATATATTCTATCGTCAAATAATAAATTCGATATGTCGAGTTTTTGTATGTTTATGTTTCTAAAAAGACAATTTCCAGAAATTTTTATTTTTTTTGGAAAATATATATCAATTAAATCATTTGATTCTATTATTCTTAAATCGCCACCGATAGTTATAATGTTTTTAAAATTAAGAACCTTTAATCCTTTTACAGAGTTAATATCAAAATCTCCATGAATCATCTCTAATGCTCCAAAGTCAATTTCATCAATAATAAAATCATTAATTTCCAAAGTGTCTTTGATTGCTTCAACTTTATTAAAATCAATTTTTCGTATTTGATTTATGCCTATGCCAGACAACCCCGTTTTTGTAATGCGGCATGTTCCATCGATAAATCTAACATCATCATTAAAACGCAATATATTATTTTTAAAAGACACAAGTTTTTTTTCAATTAGCATTTCATAAAGTATCATAAATTAAATGGTCCTTCAATTCTATTAAACAAAGCTCGACTGTTTAAACTGACATCAAAATCGTAAATCCGCATTGCGCCTTCAACGACGCAACCTCCAAAACACATAACTTTTAAATGCATCATGTTTTTTGTAATTACTAAATATCTTATTTTCAATCCATTGAAGAAAATCTTTTTTAACTTACAACAATCACTAATGTTTAAACGATAAAGCGATATATTTAATGGGAGTATAATCGTCACAACGGTTGACTTTGACGCGTCTAGGGTTGCGCGTGAATTTAATTTAACGAATTTAAATTTTGATAAATCAAGATTCAACAAATAATTTTCGCCAATTGAAAAATACTCACCGTGAAATTGAATTTCTGAATTTATAATTAAATCATGTAATTGATTATTATTGAGCCAAATATCTCCATAAATATATTTTATTTTCATAAAATTAATATTTGTAATTTGATTAAAAGACAAGTCAAGAACGCCCATTATTCGTTCAATATTATTGAAATTGATTTCTTTAATGTTTGCCTCGGTAAAAACAATGTCCTCAGTAATTTCTTTAATTGCGTCGCCAAACACATATTTTCCCGAACCTTCTGGAGATTCAAATAAAATTCCTTTTTTTAAAGCTTCTTTCAAATTCATATTTTAAATGGTCCTTCAATTTTTATTGCATCACTGCGAAATCCATATGGACGATTATTTTTATATATAAGCATTTCATTTTCTATTTGACATTTTCCAAACAACATAATCTTTTTTTCTTTTAATGTTTCATCAATTACAAAAGTGTTTATAATGAAGTTGCCAAACTTAATTTGTTTTAATGCTGGCAAATTAAAAAAATGAAGAGCTAAAATATATCCGTTTCCCAGACTAATCGATGTTAAAGAAAGATTATCATTGAAAGTAACTTTACTTGTGTTGCTATTAAAGATAAAAGATGAAAAATCAATTGTTTTCATGTTTGTATGGTTTATTCTTATGTTGTCTGTCATTGTTACTTGATTGTTATCAAATTTTATTCCGTCGGAAAGATCAGACTGATAAATCTGCAATAAATCGTAAATTGTTTTCACTTGTCTAAAATAAATTATTTTTAATTTATGACAATACATAATGTTTAAAGACCACAACTCCGTTACGCAATTAAAATCGATCTCCTCAATGGATATCTCAGAAAACACAATATCAAAATTTGAAAGATCAGTAACATCATCGTTAAAACGTATTTTATTATTTTCAAGCGTGATTATTTTTTCACTTAAAAGTTCTTTAAGTCCGACAGTTCTCATAATTCAAATGGCCCCTCTATAATTTTATCAGAATTAAAATTTTTAAAATCGTATTTGCAAAATGAGACTTCTATTTTTATTTTTCCGCCATACATGATCTTTTTTCTTAATAAATTTTCGTCAACATAAAAATTTTTCACGTATGTCTCTCCAAAGATAATTGTTTTTAATGACGGCAAATTGTTCAATATGAGATTGTCACATAGCACCTGCCCCAATTTAATTGTTTTTACTTTTTCAAGATTTGAAATTTTAACTCTAGATGCTTTACGAACTATTATCTTCGATAAATCAAGTTCTTCTATTTCTGATAATTCGTCAATCATAACAGATGAGGAAAAAACGCCAATTGTGCCGTCTATTTTAATTTCTTTTAGTTGATGACAACCGTCGATATGAAAGTTCGTTCCATAAATCTGTTTGATTTTTCCAAAATAAAGAGTTTGTAAATTTTCTAAACAAGAAATATCAAAATCATATTTAACAGTTTCAACATTGTTAAAGCAAATTTCAAATAATTTGTGAGAGTCGCTAAGAACGAATTTATCAATAGTAACGACGTCATCATTAAATTTCATCTCATGCGTATAAGCTGAATATATTGCATTATTATAAAACATAAGATAATGTGAGAGTTTCATAATTCAATCGGTCCTTCAATAAATCTAATTGCATTTTTTAATGTGCCTTTTAATAGCGCGATTTTAATTGTCATATGACCAGTATAAATAAATTTTTTCTTTAACAAATCGTCGTCAACATTGAAATACTCACAAAAAGATTTATTAAAGTCAATTGCGCTTAAACTTTCTAATCCATAAAAGTATATAGTTTGCGCATTAAAAATTCCAAATTTAATTTTTTCTAGATTTTTATTTTCTGCAAAATAAAGTTTATTTATTTTATTTGATGTCATAAGAGATAAATCAAGATTTTTTAAAAAGTTATTTCGAAAAATATATATGCATTCCACAACAGTAATTGGCGACGTCAACATAATTGTTTCGCAACCACAATGGGAAATCTCAAGTATGCCATGAATTTTCTTAATGTTTTTTAGATTAATTATTTTCATATTTTCTATATATGTAATTACAAGAGAATATTTGATTTCTATAAGATTGTTAAAATCAATATCATAAAATTCTAATTCTCTTCCATCAATTTCAATCGACTCGTTAATAAATTTAATATCATCATTAAATCTTATTAATTTACGTGAATGATAATAAGTCACAAACTTTTTATTGACGAGTTCGTGCAACGTCATAAATCAAAAGGTCCTTTTACAATAACTCGTGTTTCATTTACTGTTTGTTCATACAGTCCTTCAATTATTTTTGCGTGTCCCGAATATACAATTTTTTTATTTAACATGTTTCTATCGCATGTAAACGCATTACATTTAAAAGATATAAATGAAATTGTATTTAAACTGTTCATCGATAATAATTCTAACTCATCGCATGAAAAATGTCCAAATTTAATTGCTTTAACGTGTCGATTATGAGTGATTCTTATAGAAAAAACATTATTAATTCGTGATAAATCAATAACATTTAGCTTGTTATTTTCTACAATAGAAAGCTCATCTTTAATACTTATAGGCGAATTAAAAATAATTTTCTCAAGTCTATGACAACCATAAACTTCAAATGTTTTATTTATTAATTTAATGTTTTTTAAATTGATTTCTTTTAATCCTGTTAAAAAATTAATAAAAAGATTTCCCTCAATTGTTTCTAAATTATTAAAATCAATTGTTTCTAAATCAGTATAATCGCTAGCCCTTATGACGCCAAGTACAATGCCGTCGACATCACTTATGTGCTTAATATCGTCGTTAAACTTAAATAGTTTAATTGTCGCGTCATAAGTTGCCAAATTGTTTTCAAGAAGATCCTTTATATCTGTCACAATGTGATTTCTCCATCAATTTCAAGATAATTGCCATTGTCGTCATATGTTGTTATTTTTTCTATTATGCGACAATGATTAGCATATCGAATACCAATTTTCTTCATGCTTAAAGGAACATGTAAAATACGAGTTTCGCATGTATTAAATTTAATTTTTTTTAAATTAATACAACTTCTAAAATATATTTCTTTTAAGCATGTTTCAGTAGGAAAAATTAAATCAACAAGAGCATTATTACCACAAATGGATATACTACATGAATAATTTTTTGTCATTTTAACATTTGTTAAATCGATTGTTTCAAAATTTGTATCATAAAAACCAATATTAGATTTAATAGTAAGTTTATGATCAAAATAAAATTTTTTCATATTAAGAGAAGACAATCTAACGGCACCTGTGATTAAATTTAAATTACGAAAATTAATATTTTCAATTGCCCCGTGAATTGTTACTGCTCCGCCAATTGTAGTGACATTATTAAAATCAATTGATTTTATATCAGATGTTCTTTCATTAAGAATTAATCCGCCACTAATACTAAAAACATCATTATTGAATTTAAATTCTCCTGATGATTTATCAATTGTCGCATACTTCCCTTCAATTAAATCAAAATAATTCATAATTTAATTGGCCCTTTAAGTATTCTTTTCAATTCTGGAGGTTCATTAAAACTATTTAATTCATCCGTAATAACACATTTTCCCGTGTACCTAATTTTAGTTTTTAATAATTCTTCATCGCAAATTAAACTCTTGATTGTCATATTTGAAAAATCAATAAATTTAAGACTTGATAAATGTAGCAACCACGCGAATTTAATAGATGATTGAGGAAAAATAATCTTTTTTAAATTTATACAATCACGAATCGTAAGCATTTCAAATGTAAAACCAAATTTAACATTTGAGAAGTCAATTATGTTGCATGCACATTTAGAAATATATAAATCTTTATGAAGTATAATAGGAGAAGTAAATTTGATTTCATCGCACTTCAACAATGCAATAATAAGAGTGCCCGTGATAAGTTTTATTTTTTTAAAATCAAGTTGAGACATTGTGTCAAGATAAAATTCAACGTTCATGATTATTGATTCAACGTTATTGAAATCAATATCTTTTATTTCATTTGCATGAAAAGAAAGTGTTTCAGATGCAGCCCCGTTTATTGATGATCTGATTTCTGTAATTTCATCTAAAAATCGAAGAGTCGATCCGTCAAGTGTCGCAACAACATTGTCATCGATTTTCAATGACTTGCTATATTTATCAAATTCATGAATTATCATTTAAAATTTCCTCATGTTTTATTATAATAAAAAAATATTTCAAATAACATTCAAACATAATCTATTTCTTAAAACGTTATTCTTTAAAAATCTGAGTTTCGCAATATGTAATGCAGTTTTCTTTTTTCTTGAATTTTTCGTTCGACCACGTTGTCTTAAGTGTATAATATCCGCCTTTTGTCTTAGGAATTTTCTCAACGAAACCCGTTCTAATTATTTTCTTCGAAATGAAATTCACATAGTTGTTGATTGCAAATTTCGGTTCCCATTCTGAATTAACAGAAAACAATTCAAAATCATTAACACAAACAACCTCATAGTTTCCCCATTTGTTTTTTAAAATGATCCATGCTTTAGACAGTTTTTTCAAATGAGTTTCTTGCTCATTCATTTCATAATATAAATCAATAAAGCGGGCGTCTTGTCTGTTATATCTAACAATATCGCCAAATTTCAAATTTTTAATGTCGATCATGCACTATCCTCCTTACAATTTTATTATAATATATTTTTAATAAAATGTAAATATATTTTCTTAATTAATCATGCGGGTTTTGAAGATTAAGTTCGGTTAATGCCTGATCGACAATTTTGCATGTCCTACATGTATGACAGACTTTTCCTTCTCGCTTATAGGGAAATCGACACCGCCATGTTAATTTAAATAGATCATAGGGCATTTCAGCGATTTCATCTTTCTTAGTTCGCGCAAGATTCGGTCTTAACCATATGGGATTTTTATTTTTCAGAAATGCAGCGCATGCCGTTTCAGCATCTTTTTCGCGATCAAGTCCCGTCACGTTTGGGGGATAGTCATCAGAAATAGCAGGGCGTAATAAATATTTTAAACCCGAATACGATTTAAACAGCACAGGTGTCATATAACCAATATAGAAATACACGTCGAACTGGACGCTCAACTCATCAGCTTGCTCATACAATGTTTCAATATATTTGAAATTATCAAGTCCGTGCGTTCTAAACCATTCTAGCACATCGCGAACTGCTTTTAATTCATGATCGGCACGTTTTTCTCTATTTCTTAAATTGATGTGATGAATTAACAACACTTTATCTGGGTTGTTCCTAAGATAATTCCATGCAACGTTAACGCTGTCAATTCCACCGCTGAAATGAATTGCCGTATCCATGATTTTTCTCGTTTTAATCATGCTTTTCTCCTTTTATCTCTTTATATATTTTAAATCAATTTGAAGATGTCGTAACCAATATTTTCAATTGATCGTCCGTTAATACGATAATTTTTACAAGTCAAGGCACCCGCAATATCAATCAAACTTGTCGTTATCGGAGTCGGAACATTTAATTTTTTTCCAACTGATTCAAGCAAGACTAAACCTTGAGACACGTCTTCTGTGATAAATCTCGTTTTGATGCTCGCCGGTCCTTTGGGCGAATTATTGTTTGCATAATTTCTAAATACTTTCATTGGGTCGCTTATAAAGTCAACTGAGTTTCTGAATGCGCATGTTTCGACGTATGATAAGCATTTATCAAATTTCAATGCTTTTAGAACATTCATTTTTTCTTGGTCAAGCGCGTTGACAAGATTCCAAACGCTAGATGTGAAAACCTCTTTATACATCCAATATTCACCGTTTGTAAATTCGATTCTGGGAGCGCTCATGATTGCGCCGACAGTATGGACAATTAAATTAGGATTGTAGAATGCCGTTTCGAAAATAGACGTTCTATACGAAAATGGAAATCCAAGACGATCCAAAACTTGTTGACCTTTTGACGTCTGCCATTTGGGATAAATCGAGACAGGGTTTCTGACATTTCTAAATAGAACATCAACATGCCCGAAGTCTGCGATTCGACAGTCGATCGGCGAACTTTCAGCTTCAATGCATGTGAAAATATTATCGGGCATATGCTTCATCAAATAAGCAGATCCCAAATACCCAGGTTCAAATAAAATCACCTCATTGCCTTTTAGATACGGCACTAATCTTTCAATTAGTTGTTCATGATAGTTTGTCTGAATATAAATGATAATTAAATCAGTATCTGCGATAGAATGTTCCAAATCATTTGTAACGTCGTATAATTTTGCTTTTTTTGTTTTTCCATTTTCATTGACATAAACCGTTTTTGTTTGTTTTAACATGGCAAAATGCTTTTCATGCATGACAGTCGATGTTTTAACGAGAGTGACGCGATGTCCTTTTAAAGTTAAATCGGCAGCAACAGTCGTGCCGCCATGTCCGGCGCCCAATATTGTGATATTCATAAAGTAGTTTTATCAGTCACTGCTGTCGCATTCATGATGATGAAGCCAGTATGCGCCATATTTGTCAACATACAATGCCCAAAAATCATAATAGCATCGACCCTGATAGTTGCGAATGATTTTCAATTGTTTCATGTCTGTTTCCGTTCTAGTTCGACACTGACAATTTTTTAAAATGTTGAGAATGCCAACTAAACCAACTTCCTGAACATGTTTAAGAGCATTGTCGTCTAATAAATACATGACTGATGTAAACATAAATTCTCCTTTATTTTTTATTATTTGCATGCATGAATGTAATGCACATCAAATTCATGATTGTCAAGCAGATTGTTAAACCGACAATTGAAATGTAAATCATCATTCTATATCGCCTTCATTCCAAGTTAATTTTTGACCACATTGGCAAATATTCATTGGGCAGCCGAATGCATTGCGCGTTTGATCGCTGACAGGATGGTAGCACATCGGGCAATAACCAATTTTGCCGTTTAAAGTTTGAACAACGCTAAGTGGATAACGTCGAATCGATTTATTAACAATGTTTTTTAATTCTTCATCATTTATAAAATTTTCATTATTCATAAATTTTCCTCATAGATGATTCTTATCGATGCAAGATAGCGATTAAAGTAAGTTGAAAAAGTACTGTTTTACAAATGCTCATATTATTTTTTCTTGTCATCGGTTTTAATGATATATGTCAATAACGTATTATACGCTTTAATGCATTTTTCAGCATTTTCGTCTTTCTTACAGTCATTTTCCCAGAGGATTTCCAATGCTTCTCGTGCTGTCATGTTTTTGTCGCCTCCTTTTTTTCTTGTTTCTTTTTAATTCGTCTGATTTCTTTTTCATGCATTTTAGTTAATGGGTGATTAACAAGAAACGCGTCAAGGTTGTTTTTCGCCCATGCGTCAAACTGTTCATAAAAACCGTCTTCGTCTATTCTTTCATTTTGAAACCAATGTTCATATTCAGCTTTTGACCAAAACGCGTATTTAGCTGCTGAGACAATCATGTCTTGAAGAGACATTTTTTCAGGCGAGTAATAAATGTCAAATGCGAGAGAGAATAAAAAATTATGAGAGTCATTTATTCTCATTAGTTGTTTTTCATTTGATCGAAAATCATAGACGAAAAACGACGGAAATGTCATCTCATTGATTTTTTTCATTCGAGATTTAAGTAATTTAATCATTTTAAAATATCGTCCCAATCAAGTTTTTGTCCGCAATGTTTACAGAACGCATCGGGGTATGAAAATGGATAATTACCCACGTCAACTTCAAAATGGCAATTGTTACACAAACCTGTTTTTTGTCCGTCGATATAAAAAGGTTTCATTGGGATTAATCGATAAATCGATTCTTCAAGCGTGTCGAATTCGTTTGTTAATTTATAACGCTCGTCAGCTTCAAACGAATAAAGAATTTTAGTGTATGCTGTTTTTAAATCCATAAACTCTCCTTTTAGCAATCGTAATCTTCTTCTGTTTTAGACAAATAATTCGCATAGTCTTCAATTGGCAGAGGAATGTCAAGTTTAGCGCGAATGTCATTTTCAGTTCGATAATAAATATTATTATAAACAAATCCGTTTTCTAATTTAACGACGTCCCTGGGAAGGCCACATGTTTTATTATACTCAGTTTTTATTTTATCTCTTAATTCATAGTCATTAAGTTTGTCGCACCAAGTATATGCGTTTCTCATGTCAGGAATCGTGCTTTGCAGAACATGTTCGAGATCAGCAAGACTTTTTTCGCCCGTGAAAATAACATTGCCGATGTATGAGTCTTTTTCCAAACTGCCAACAAGAGATCCATAACCTTGTTTTCTGATCCAGTTCGCGAATTGAAGAGTTTTCTTATATGCTTTTCTCTGCATTTCTTCAATCGCGCGATAGTCGTTTCTGATGTCGATGTGCAAATCGACAATCGCGTCGGGAAATTTAAATTTTTTCATTTTTCTTTTACCTTTTTTATATAGACGCGTTGATGTTCTTGTTGAATCATGCCGCCGCTGACAGTTCGCCAAATTTCAGCTGTTCCAAGAGTTCCTTTGAAAAATGTCGAGCGCGATCTGAACTTGTCGTCTTTAATGTTTCGCGTGTTAACATTGTTTTCGCTTACTTGAATGTCGTCAGTTCCGCAGATTGATTTAAGCATTTCTTTCAATTTCTCATAATATTTCTGCATTTCTTTATTGTTTTTATCAATCAAATATTTTAAACCGCTGCTTGGTCCTCGATAATAGAATTCGTCAAAATGATTTCTGGTGATATAAGGATGGTTGATGAATAACGATAAAAAATCATAAACTGATGTCCATTGTCCCGCGTTTCGACGATCGACATATAGTTCATATTTGCATTTTAATTCGTTTCGTCTGATTCTGAAATTGAACGTTGTTCCTAAAATTTCAATTGAATAACTGTTAAAATCATTATAATTTTCGTTAAGCGTTAGAGAGTCAATAAAATTTTTGCCTTGGTTTTCTTTAGCAATTCGTCTGACGTCATCATATATCGACTTTTCCCACAAGATGTATGTTTCCTTTTCCTTGCGAATGTCGTCGACATATTGTTCTAATAACACGAACGGATTCATTTTTGTTATCTCCCTATTGATAGTTTGGTCCTTTACATTTACATTATAATATATTTTTTAACAAATGTAAATATCTTTTTGTCGTTTATGCTTTTTACTGCGGTCAGTGTCAAATTTTTTAGAATGATGCACGCCCATGATTTTTTGTTTGAATTTTTTTGTTGTCATATTTTTTTGTTTGCCTCAACGACCCAGCGATGATTGACACGTTTTAATTTGGCATATAATTGTCTCAAACAACATTTCTCATACATGTCAAGATCGTCTTTTAGTTCTAATTCGTTGATCTGATGTTGAAGAAAATTCACTTCGTCGCATATTTCATCAAGTTTGTGTTCATGAATCCATTGTTTTGAATGCTTCATAATGTTTTAATCTCCGTTAAGTTATCATGAAAAAGATAATCATTATTACAATTTCAACGATGCCCAAAATGAGTGGAATCAGTCCGATTTTTGTTTTTTTCATCGTTATCAATCCAACGATGAATGCGATTGATCCGAACACGATTCCCGCCATAAAATATCCAACGACAACGCATACGATGCCAACAATCGCAAGAATAAGAGATCCGCTATTGTTTTCAGTTTCTCGATAGTTAGTCGTGACAGATTGCGCAGTCGTATAATTACTTGCTATCGCAGACGTCGACCGCTTTATATCTGCGCATTGAGGGCACAAGGTTTCGCTTGAACCGGGGGTGTCGGGATAGTCATATGCTGTCCCGCATTGATTACAGAATTTTCTCATCGTCGTTTTCTCCATTTTTGATTTTAAACAACTTCATCGTTTAATTAAACTTTCAAAATGTAAATGACGTCTTGAATAAAAATTTAAAAACTGTTTGTTTCGTCTCTTAATCGCCTGCCATTAATTTGAATAATTCGTCATATGCTTTCTTATATGTTAACGGGTCGTTATTTAACCCAAGCCCGATCAATTTTACGTCTGCATGCAGTTCCTTTTTTAATATAAAGCGCTTATACTTGGCGTGCGACTTCATCGGGGACTTTAGCAGATTAACTGCGCTTGACGTTTTAGTCGTCCGTGAAACGTCTATCAATCCGACCAATTGATTGTCCACGAACATTGCGATGTCAATTATGCCAAATCCTCTGCCCAACCTCACTGATAAAACGTAAGTCATTTTATCCATGTTGCTAAGATATGGATAAGCACTTGCCATATTGACAAAATCGAAGATCCTCTGCGCCTTTGACGATTTTTTAATCAATTCATGCTTTTCCATACATTGACATTATACAACTTATTTTTCAAAATGTAAATAGGTTTTGATAAAAAACACAAAAAGTATATTAATTTTTTCAGCCAAGTTGGTCTAAATACGTAATGACGACGCGTACGACGCGTCACTCTTTTCTTTTTTTTTTTATGAAGCTTGGGTCGCAGCAGCGAAGATTCACCTGGGTTCCCGCTAAAAAAAAAAGAATATCCTTCTTCATAATTTTTGCTGTCATTATCATTCCAGCAAAAATGAAGGATATTCTATACCTTCTTATATAGAAAAAAAAGAGTATATTACATATACTCTAAAAAAAAGAACTCTCTCCTCCTAACAAAAAAAAACATTTTTGAAAAGGGAATCAAGTGCAGGCCATGAAATTTTTACAGACAGACATTAGCAGAAATTAAATGTTTACATTTGTTAAAATTAGTTTATAATGAAAATGACAAATGGGAGACGTGAATGAAAACATTTATTAAATGGGTTGGATCGAAACGACAAACAGCAAAAACAATCGAGACATTGATTGGCCCGATTCATGGCACGTATTATGAGCCATTTGTCGGCGGCGGGTCAGTGCTGCTCAGGTTATTGCCATCTCAAGCGGTCGTCAATGACACAAACAGAGTCTTGACAATCGCGTATGAGTGTTTTTTAAATGATGAATTATATTCCGCAATGCTTGAAAAACTCGTTGAATTTGAAGCAAAACATGGAGAAGAATTTTATTATAAAACAAGAGCTGTTTTTAATCAGACAAACTTCATTGACAATAACAGTAAGCCCGACGTCGCTGCGACATTCATATATTTGAATAAAGCATCATACAATGGCGTTTATCGAATTAATCGATATGGCGAATACAACGTGCCATTTGGACATGCAGACACCCTTAAAGTCATTGATAAAAACACATGCGATAAAATACATCAGTATATGATGGCAAATAAAATTACTGTTCTCAACTGTGATTTTGAGTCGGTCGTCAAAGACGCAAAAGAAGGCGACGTTGTTTATTTCGATCCACCTTACGATGTGTTTGACGGACAGCCGATGTATCATCATTATTCATCAACGATATTTACAAAAGACGATCAAGTCAGACTTAAAAACGTCGTTCAGCAATTGACCGATAAAAACGTGCGCGTTATTGTAAGTAATTCGAATACTGAGTTTATTAAAGAACTTTATAAAGACTTCAAATTTTATAACGTGTCGGTAATGCGAGTTGTTGCTAACAAAAACAAGTTTAAGGGTCGAGTCACAGAACTTCTGATCGACAATGAAAAATAATTTACATTTTTTAAAAAAGATATTTACATTTAAAAAGTAATGCAGTATAATGAAAATGTCTAAAGAATCGGGACATCGTGCGCATAACAATGTGACATGAGAAATGTTCCGACCATCAATAAAATATCATCGTTCTTGAGACGTTGATATGAAGGTCGCTCTTTTCAGATTTACTTGGCTAGTAGTCCCCTCCCTTTCTTTACGATCCTTGTCTTCCCCCTTTCCTGATTTCTAAGAGCGACCTTGTTTCCCCCGGTCGAACTCCTGAGCATGAGTTAAAACTGCTCTCTTAGTTTAGAAAGTCAGCTATTAATTGCTGATTGCGAGTTCACTCGCTTCTCCGCAAATTTAAACGACCAAAAACCTGTGT
>Ga0172371_10000795_pt1 | contig 49871 bp, 39 predicted proteins | sample Lak12m_FD_114543 | JGI IMG/M metagenome (GOLD analysis project Ga0172371, IMG submission 114543) | Freshwater microbial communities from Kabuno Bay, South-Kivu, Congo - kab_022012_12m | ecosystem: Environmental > Aquatic > Freshwater > Lake | place: Democratic Republic of the Congo: South-Kivu... | reverse complement strand
TTGCTGTTCAAGCCCTGAAGGGGCGACTGATAATAGCCCGGAGTTTCAACTCCGGGTATTCGGATGGCGAGAATTCCATGGAACCGAACAAGTTAAGCAAAAGTTAGCGCCTATGCCCCGGACCCCTCTTCAAAAACTCCAAGTATATCGGCGGCTCCCGCTGGTCGCCGCATGGCGCCAAAGTACAGTAGGTGCATCACGAGGCGGTTGCGACCTGTGAGTCAGACTGTTCATCGGAACGCTCCCTCCGCACTCTCTTCTTCCTAAGCAGGCTGGATCATGTGTGGAATTTGCGGACTCTTCCTGATTGACCCCGATGCACCGGTGGATCCCGGGCTTCTTCGGCGGATGAACGACACGCTGATTCATCGCGGACCCGACGACGAGGGCTTCTATTCATCCGGACCGGTCGGCCTGGCCATGCGCAGGCTCAGCATCATCGATCTCGACTCGGGAAAACAACCGATCTCGAACGAAGACGGGTCCATCTGGATCGTTTTCAACGGAGAAATCTACAACTACCCGGAATTGCGCTCCGACCTGCTGCGCCGGGGCCACCGGTTCAACACGAAATCCGACACCGAGGTCATCGTCCATCTGTACGAGGATTTAGGAGATGAGTGTGTCACCAGGCTCAACGGAATGTTCGCCTTTGCGATCTGGGATTCCGGCAAGCATCGGCTCCTCCTCGCCCGGGACCGCATGGGCATCAAACCGCTCTTCTATGCATTGGAGCCGGGAAAGCGCTTCTTGTTCGGAAGCGAGATCAAAGCGCTCCTAGCAGCGTCTGTGAGCCGGGAAGTGGACGAGCAGGCCCTCTACGACTACCTCTCTCTCATGTACGTGCCCACTCCCGCCACCGCGTACCGGGCAATCCGAAAGCTTCCGCCCGGTTGCACCATGACCTGCTCGGCATCGGGAGTCCGAATCAGCCGGTACTGGGACATCCCCCTCCCTGCCGCGGGCGAGAAACCGGATCCATCCCGCAATTATGAGGAAGAAATCCTTGCGCTTCTGGAAACCGCGGTGCGGCGCCACATGATCGCGGACGTCCCTGTGGGCTCGTTGCTCAGCGGCGGACTCGATTCGACAACCGTCACGGCAATCATGGTGAGCAGACTTGGGTCACCTCTGCGGACCTTTACCATCGGTTTCGACCAGAAGTCCTATGACGAATCGAACGAGGCGCGGCTTGTGGCACAAACCCTCGGTACCGAGCACGTTGAAAAGCGTGTCAATCCCGGAATGGTGAATTCGATTCCCGACCTCCTTGCCTTCTTCGACGAACCGTTCGCCGACTACTCAATGATTCCCACCTTTCTCGTTTCCGCGCTCGCTGCATCGTCGGTAAAGGTCGTCCTCACCGGCGACGGCGGAGACGAGATCTTCGCCGGCTATCCCACGCACACCGCTTACCGCGTCAGTCGTCTGTACCGCATGATTCCCCGGTGGATCAGAAACAACCTGATCGCGCCGGTAGTGATGAATCTCCCGACCTCACTCGAACGGATCAGTTTCGACTACAAGGCCAAGCGGTTCGTCACGGGCGCGGATCTCCCGTACGAGCAGGGTCATTACTGGTGGAAGGTCATATTCAACGAGGACGAGAAGAAGAGCCTCTGCCGACCGGAATTCCTCGCTACAGGATTGCGGGACAGTTTCGGCGTGCTCGACGACCACTTCAGCGTCTGTCGCCACGCTCACCCGCTCAATCGGCTGCTCTACGTGGATGCAAAGACTTTCCTGCTGGACGACGGGCTCGCGAAGGTTGACCGGATGACCATGGCAAATTCCCTCGAGGCCCGGGTGCCTCTCCTGGACCACGAGCTCGTGGAGCGGGTCGCCCTCATTCCGCCGGCCGTCAAGTCGCGCGGTTTGGAGACGAAGGGGCTCCTGCGACGAGCCACCCGGGACCTTCTCCCCCCTGCCATCCGTCGCGGCGCGAAGAAGGGGTTCACGCCTCCCCTTCCCTTCTGGATCAAGAACGAGCTCAAGGAGCTCGTCACAGACTATTTCTCCGACAAGAGACTGCGGTCCGCCAACATCCTCAACGAGCGATACTGTCAGCAGGTTCTCGCCGAACATCTTGCAGGAAAGAAAGACAACAACCGGCAGATCTGGACGATCCTGGCGCTGGTGAATTGGCTGGAAAAGAATCCGATTTAGGGTTCGCGGGAGGACACAAGACCGTCACTCGGACTGCGTGGCTCACCGTTATACCAATACGCTGACGTATTGGACACCGACCTCGTAGACTGGGCTGGAAACTGGAACCAAGCCGAATTCTCCGTCATTCCGACGGAAGTCGGAATCCAGTCCCGCATGCCCGGGAGCAGTGGAGAACGCTCCGATTCTCTCCAGCTTGACAGCACTGGGCCCCGGCCTTCGCCGGGGTGACGTCCTGAATTGGGAGTGTCATTGTGAGGAGCGTAGCGACGAAGCAATCCCGACGCGATGGGAATTCGCTACCGAACTTACGAGAAGGAGTACTGCGGAAAGGTACGTGCCGGGGCCTTGGGATCAGGAATGATTTTCGGGTGGGGTGCGAAAAAGGACCCCTTTCAGGAGTCCCTTTCCGCTACGGGCTGATGCAAGGAGCCTCGTCTTCGAAACAACATTTCAGGGACAGGTTCACGCGCAGGTGGAGCGAGGCGAGCGACCGCTCGCGCGCTTGCCTCAGGTGAATTCCTCGCCCCTGCGGATCTTCTCGAGGGCCTGATGAAACAACTTTCGGGCATCCTGCCTTCGCTCCTGGAGCTCAGACCGCCATGCGTCCACTTTCTCGATTGCCTCCAGTTCCCACGGGAGCCACTCGTCGCTTTCTTTGGCGCGAACTGATTTCTCCAGTTCTTCAGGTATGGGGGGAGTGGAACATTCTTCGTAATGATGCTCGAGCCCTCTGAGGTAACGAAACAGTTGCTTCATCTGTTTCTTGGTGAGTTTACGTTCCCCTTCCTCCTCTCCGAAAAGCTCCTTTCTCACTGACGCGCTGTCTTCCGTCTTCAGTTCCTGGATGAGCTTCTTGAGATATCGATAGTTCTGATTGAAATCGTAAGAGTCGAGTTGATTCCCTTTGGAGGCATGGGACGCACTCTGAGTCATATCCAACTCCTTTTTTTCACCCAATGGTTTACTACAACCTATTCATTCTTCACCTGAAGAGATTACGAATCGCAGGCCGCAAGAACCCGGTATTGCAATGGCAGAATGCAACACCGTCTCAGAGCGATGCTCACTGCACCGCATCGCGTCGAGCCACCGCTGCTGAACGCGCTTCACACCGATTCGCTTCGATGCACGTAATACGACGCGACAACCGTCCCGAGACGCGGCACTCCGCGCCCGAGTAACTGTGATCGACGATAATGCGAATTGGTGTGGTCCGCTGAAACAGCGTTCCGCTGTGCAGACCGCCGCGTGAACTTCGACGCGCTCCGTGGCGCCAATCGGCGGCGCTAGGGGCGCGTCCCCTCGATGTGGGCTCCTATCATCAGGAACGCGCCCAGTCAAGTATTTAATGTTGGTTAAGCAATAGTGTTCGGCAAAATGTGAATCAAATTTCGCGGTTGCGCGGGAATTTTTTTGGCTGGACCTGTCGTGAACGCGCGTAACCTCGGCCCCAATCTCCCGGGTCCGATGACCGGATCACGGCTCTAGTGGGCATCTGAAGCGGTGTTGACGTTCAGATCCGGACGGAGCTGCAAGCCGCGTCGCGCGGGTCGGAGGCCGCGCCTGCCGCGAAGTCCCCACGCCCGTTGCGCGCTTCGCAATCGTTCAGCGCGAACGAAGGAGTCACCGCGCTTCGCACGGCTCCGTTAAGGCCGTTGATAGAGTATCCCCATGCTGAAGTCGTCCTCCCATGCGCGATCGAACGCCAGCCGCAGATTGGTGCGGTCGTGGTTCGCGGGGAGGGGATGGATCTTCTTCTTGAGGTTCTCCCAGGTCTTGAACGACTTGTCGAAGGTAACGCAGGTCGAGTAGATGTGAAAGATGGCAAACCCCTGGTGCCGGGTTCCCTCGACAAGCGCTCGGGTGATTCCCTTGGGATCGCCGGCGAAGAGCCGCGCCACAAATGAGGCCCCGTACGCCAGCGCCAGCAACGTGGCGTTGAGCGGTCGATCGGTCGTGCCGTACGGGCTGGCCTTGCTCTTGGTTCCCACGGGGCTGCTGGGAGAAGGCTGGCCTTTGGTCAGGCCGTAGATCGAGTTGTCGAAGAGCAGGTAGTTGACGTTGATGTCCCGCCGCGCGATGTGCGGAAGGTGCCCGCCACCAATGGCAAGACCGTCCCCGTCTCCGCCGACCGCGTAAACCGTGAGATCCGGATTGCCGAGCTTCACCCCCTGAGCGGTGGGGAGCGCCCTCCCGTGCACCGTGTGCAGTCCGTAAGTATCGGTAAAGAAGGGATACCGGCCCGCGCATCCGATCCCTGAAACCGTGACCACCTCGTGATGGGGAAGCCCGAGCTCCTGAATGCATGCAACGAGCCCCTGGTGAATCCCGAAATACCCGCAGCCGGGGCACCAGGTGGGAAGAGCTTCAGAGCGGGCGCCGAACGTTCCGGACTCTCCGATTCTCTTGACTTGTTCGGCCAGGGTCTTGCCGGGAGTTTTCATGCTGCACCCGCCTGAAGAAGGCGTTCAATCGCGCTCAGAATCAACGAAGGGGGCATGGGTGTCCCCGTGACCCGGTTCAGCCGAACCACCTCCTTACCGTCCAGGTGAGCAATGAGATTGGCCAGTTGCCCCTCGTAGTTGAGCTCGGGGATGAGGACATGGTCGCACCGCTTCATGAAATCACGGATGTGCTCGGCATGAAAGGGGAAAAGTGAAGAGACCTTGAGGGCCCCTACATCGAAACCACCGCGCCGGGCGGAATTCACGGCATCGAGCACAGACCCGAAGGTAGACCCCCAGCTCATGACGCCGACGGCCATGCGGCTTCCCGCGGAATATTCCGCCGGGGGGGGCAGGTCCGCGAGGGCATTGTTGATCTTGCGGTGGCGTTTCTCGGTCATGAGCATATGGTTATTCGGCGAGTAGTTGGGCGTTCCTGCCTCGGTATGTTCAAGCCCGGTGGTGGTGAAGACGAGTCCTTCCATTCCGGGAAAGGAGCGTGGAGAGATCCCCGATTCCGTGACGGAAAATCTCCGGTACGCGCCTCTGGATGACTCATCCGGAAAGACGTTCCCGTTGGCCCGTTCTTCTTCGCCGGCTTCCGGAATGGGCAGATTCTCGACCCGGTTATCGAGATAGAAATCCGTCAGGATGATGACCGGAGTCTGATATTTCTCCGCGAGCTGAAAACTCATCAGGGTGAATCGGTAACACTCTTCCACATTGGCGGGCGCAATGACGATGCGTGCCGAGTCTCCCGGCCCGCCGAAGACCGCTGCATGGAGATCCGACTGTTCGGTCTTGGTGGGCAGCCCCGTTGACGGCCCCCCGCGCTGAGCATTGAGGATCACGGCAGGGATCTCAGCCATCACGCCGTGGGTTATCAATTCGGTCATGAGGGCAAATCCCGGCCCCGACGTCGCGGTCATGGCTCTGGTTCCGGTGTAACAGGCCCCGAGCACTGCGGCGATGGACGAGATCTCGTCCTCCATCTGGACCACGCGGCCGCCCTGTTCAGGGAGGCGTTTTGCCAGAAACTCCATGATCGGGGTGGCCGGCGTAATGGGATATCCGAAATAGAGCCTCAGCCCCGCGTCCAGGGCCGCCTTACCGATGGCTTCATTTCCGGAGAGCATCACCTTCGGCGGGCCGGAGACGTTCTCAGGCGGCGAGAGGATCTTCCGGAGCCGGTCCGCAAACCGTTCCTTCGCGTATCGGAAGCCCTCATCAAAGCTCGCCAGGTTGGCCTTCAGGATCCGCTCGCCCTTGGCCCGGAACTTTCTGGTGATTACGTTGTGGAACAATTCCGGGGGCACGCCGAAGACCGCGGCAAAAGCTCCCAGGGCTGTAAGATTTCGACCTCTGGTCGTGCCCGCGGCCTTCACAGCGAGATCGCCGAAAGGCACGCCGAAGAGGTGCGTTTCCGGTCCAATCTGCGCGGCCAGCGATTTGTTCTCGGGAATGGGCGCCGGGGGATTGCTGTCAAAGAAGACGGCCGCAGCGTCCGCCAGGAATGGGACTCGGGCGACTGACTGCTCGTCGTCCAGCGATATGAGCACATGGGCCTCGTCTTCCAGGGCGAGGACTGCCTCGCTACCGATGCGCGAACGGGTCACGCACCGGCCGAAGCCTCTGATCTCCGCTGGGTAGGAATCGAACCCCAGCACCGAGAAACCGCCTTCTGACATGGCCTCATTGATCAACCCGCCCGCGGCTATGGTGCCGTCGCCGGCCATTCCGCACACTTCCACCGTCATATCGACACGAGGCATGTCAGAACTCCGTCCACCAGGAATTGTTCACCGCGATGCCGTCCACATTGAAAATGCTCTCCTCGGAAACCTCAGCTTTGAACATTCCGCCGAGCAGATTCAACGCGGCGATTTTGCCGAGGTTCCTCGCGTTCTCGTACCCGATGGACACCCAGTAGTTCCTGAGAGCCGGATGGTAAACCTGGGCGCAATCTCCGGCCGCATACACGTGATCGAACCTGGTCTTGAGCGTTTCATCCACCAGAATGCCCCGGTCGATGTCCAGTCCGCTCCGGGCGAGGAATTTGACGTTGGGAGCCAATCCGAAAAAGGCCCCCATGACGCCGACCTTGAGGGTCAGGCCGCCGATTTCCACTTCGAGCTCGTCATCCGAGATCCGGGCCAGCCGGGTGATCCGACCGCCCTCAATAACGTCCACCCCCTTGTCGGTGAGCTTCGATTCCACTTGTCTCTTCACTTCAGCCGTAAACGGAACGGACCGGAAGGATTCCTCGTCCAGCATGAAGCTCACATGCTTGCCCAGGGCCAGGAGAGCCCGCGTCAGGCTTAACGACGTGAGATCGCCGCCGACGATCAGGACCCGATCCGTTTTGGCGAGTCGTTCTCGCCACGCGTTCGCGTCGGCCAAGGTCTTGAGAGTGAGCATCAACTCCTCGAAGAGCTGTAACGGTTCCGGAATTCGGGGCGTGCCGCCGACCGCGATGATGAGACCGCCGAATGGAACCACTTCCTTGTGGTCGAGCATGATCTCCCGATTGCGGAAGTCCACGTTCACGACCCGCTGGCCGAGTCTCAACTCGACCCCCTGCTCCCGGTAAAACTCGAGGGGGCCCACGTACAGCCCACGCTCGGATATCTCACCAGCTATGTACGAGGGGAGCAAATGGGGCCTGTAGGCCGGAACGTGTTCCTGACTTACCATCGTGATGCGCAGGTCAGGGGCCTGTGACCTCAGAACCGTGGCGGCTTCGTTGGCCGCCGGCCCGTTGCCGATGATGACGCAACGCGCTTCAGCCATCATTTCCTCCCGTCGTGATTATCCGTTCCATGAGCTCCACCCTGGAAACGGAAATGCAGTCTACCGGACAGACTCTCATGCACTCCCCGCAACGGATGCACCTGGTGTTGTCGATGACTACCGCGTTCACCTCACGCCATTTGGTGGTTTCCACGAAGCCGATCGCGGCGCCGTCCTCGTTGAGGATCACCTCATTGACGAGCTTGATGCAGTCCCGGGGTGCCACGTCGATGCAATAGCGGCAGTAGATGCACCGGCTGATGTCGATTTCGTAATGGAGATAACAGAGGTAACAGCGTCTGGACTCTTCGAGGGCCTGCTCCGCGGAAAAGCCGCGCTCGACTTCGATGCCGACTCCAGCGAGTCGTTCTTTCACCGGGAGGACCGTCGGAATCTCCTGGCGGCGCAGGAAATCCCACGACCGTTCCCGGTCGGTTCTGCTCGCGTCCTGAATACGGACGACCCATTCCCGGAATTCGCGGCCGATCAGATCCGCGGCGATCCTCTCCCCGGCTTTTCTCCCCGCTGCAATCGCCTCGATGACCGTCGAGGGACCGGTCATGAAATCCCCGGTCACGTAGAGGTTGGGCTCCGACGTGTGAAAGGTCTTCCGGTCTCCCTTCACCACTCCTCGGTCGTCCTTGTCGCCGGGAGAGGTCAACGGCTCGGCTCCCTGTCCTATGGCGACGATGACGGAATCCGCGGGCATGATAAACGCGCTTCCCTCGATCGGTACGATACGGCGTCTGCCGTTGGGCAGCAGTTCACCGGGTCGGGTCCGCAGGAATTCGACCCCCTCGACCCTGCCGTTTCCCACGATCCGCTGCGAAACGAGCAGACCGTTGATTTTGACACCCTCGCGTTTGGCCTCGTGGATTTCGTCTTCCGTGACCCGCAGGTCTTCCTCTGTGGCCCTGATGCAAATCGCGGATGTTTGCGCGCCGAGGCGAAGCGCCAAGCGGGCGCAGTCGAACGCGGTGAATCCCGCGCCGAGCACGACCACCGTGTTCCCCACGGCCGGTGGTCTGCCCGTTGCCGTGTCCATGACGAATTCCAAGCCTGATAAGACTCCAGTGAGGTCTTCGCCGGGAAGATCCAATTTCCTGGACACGTAACACCCTGCCGCGATGAGAACCGCGTCGTACCCCGCCGACAGATCTTCCATGGCCACGTCCCGGCCGACCCTTACTCCCGTGCGGAGCTCGATTCCCAAGCCGAGGAGCGCTGCGATTTCTTCCCCGAGGATGTCCCGCGGAAGCCTGAATTCGGGAATGCCGTACCGGAGCATACCGCCCGGCTCGTCAAGGGCCTCGAGTATCGTCACTTCGAACCCGACGAGCGCGAGATCGTGAGCCGCGGCTAGGCCCGCGGGCCCTGCGCCGATGACACAGACCCGCTTGCCGTTTCGTGGCAAGAGCGGTTCGGTCGGCGTGTCTCCGGCCTTTCTGAGGTCTGCGGCTGCCCGCTTGATGTGGCAGATGTTCACCGGCTTCCCCATGCCTGGCTCGCCGTGGCGGCAAACCTTTTCACAGGGGCGGGAACATATCCGGCCGAGCACTCCCGGCAGCGCGTTGACCACCCGGTTGATGTCGTACGAGCGACCGTAACGCCCCTCATAGAGAGCCCGGATGTACCCGGGAATACTCGTGTACGCGGGGCACGCCTTCTGACAGGGGATGTTGACGCTCATGTAGTAGAAGTCCGCGGGATCGCGGGAGTAAGCTACATCACCACTCGTGAGGACTTCGGGGGGCTCGTCGCCGGAAGCGTCGAATCTTCCTTGGCTCATAGCATACCTCTCCGGGCAAGGTTCGCCGCGCGAGGAGACCCGCACGCGAGATTCCGAGTATAGAGGAAGAATGGCCGAAATTCGAGGGGTGGCGGCGGGGTGTGGCGCAGTTGCCAAACCGAACTTCTGTGGCCAGTTTGCTTAGTCGTGGAATTTCTTTTTCCGTCGTGGCATAATCGGGGGGTATGATCGGACCGTTGAAGAAGAAGAGCAGCGCGCTCTGCAGCCAAAGGCCGCGCACATCGTGGATGAACCGACGTCGGTGAATACCGCCTGCTGCAAGAACGGTTTGAGGATGGTAAGTAGTTTTCTTGCACCAAAGTCCGCCGTTTGGAGGAACTCGCAGACGGCCTCACCAGGGCTAAGCATTTCATAGTGGAGCAAAGATGACGAATGGGCACGAAGGCCAAGCTTGTGAGATTGCGGCGAGAGAGCTGGGAGGATCGTTTAGAGGAGATAGGTTATGACCACGGCATGCAGCTTTGATAACCCATCATCTGAAGAAGCCAAGCTTCAAGAAGCAGTGCAACTGGTTGCATCCAAACTTGATGCAGACATTCTGCTATTTAATGCACCCATAGCACGTCCTCGGGCGCGGGAAGTGATGGATCTCGTTTTAGAACGACGCAAGCGGCCGAATATTCTGTTAATACTGGTAACTTACGGAGGCGATCCCGATGCTGCATATTTGATTGCAAAATGTCTACAAACTTATTACAAGAAGTTTATGTTTTTTGTTTCCGGATATTGCAAGAGTGCAGGTACTCTCGTAGCTATAGGGGCCCATGAACTCATTTTCTCCGCATACGGAGAGTTAGGGCCTCTGGATGTACAAATCTGGAAGAAAGATGAGTGGGACGAACAAGAATCGGGGTGGGCCATCACGGTTGCTCTGGACCAGCTTATCTTGAAAGCATCCAGCGCCTTTAAGTCATGCCTTGAAGCAATAATTGAGGAGACTGCAGGTCAGATCACGGTTCCGGTATCAGGGAAAATTGCCGCGGATCTGGCTTCGGGGCTGCTGGCACCGATTGCTGCGCAAATTAATCCGCTCACCCTGGGCGGAATCCGGCGTGATTTGAATATAGCCATGCATTATGGCTCTCTGCTGGATCAAGAAACCAAGAATCTGAAGCCTTCTGCTCTGGACTATTTGATTGCCGGGTATTCGTCTCATACATTCGTGATTGACAGCCGCCAAGCGAAGGCGCTGTTCAACAATGTTCGCATTTCAGACGAAACTGAAGAGAATTTGCGAAATCTCATTCGAGCAGTGACCACCATTCCCGAGTCAACGCAGACACGTTGCGCAATCTTGTTTTTGTCCAAAGAACCGGAAGAAACAGCCAAAGGGGAGAGCGAACATGGAGTCAATAGAGAAGCTCCTGAAGGAACAGCAGGCGAAAATGCGTCGCGTCTTTCGGTTCCAGGAAGAGAAGAGCCTCCAGCGATTGGACAAACCAAAGCTTCCGCCTGATGACGCTATCATTAAGGACTGCAAGGATTTGGTAATACAGACAGATCGGTAATCGTTGCACCCCCCTCTTTTCCGCTGAGAGTGGGCTTTTCTTATGGCTCTTGGCTTTCTCGTGTGGGTGACACCGGGAGACTCTGCCCCAGGGGGCGGGGGGGTTGTGTTCCAGGGCCGCTCGATGACTGGTTGTTGGGGGAAGGCAGGGCTCACGTCTCCGGCCCCCGAGGCGGTTTCCGGTGTTTCCCTATTCTCCGAGCGGATCGCTCAGCGTGAAAGGGTCTAGCCACGCTAAAGAGCGAAGAGTCCTGTCTTACCCACCGGTCGCAGCCTCCCGAACTTCCTGTGCAAGGGCGTCCTGAACCCCGGGAAGCTTTTGCGGCGGCTTGGCATCCGACCTCTCCCCAAGAACCGTGGCCACCAAGTCATCTGCCATCTCCAGTGAAGCCGATAGAGCCATTGCCATCGCACCGAGGTCAATTATCGCTTGCCGGTCTGGAACCGGCATTCCTCGAAGCTCTGTCGCGCTCACCTGCGTGTTGCCGTTCAATGTCCGGAAATAGGTGTCCAGCATCGAGCAATTGTAAAGGACCGACAGACCCCAGGCTTCTACCTCGGACAATTCCCCCTCCGGTCTGTAGAGGTAATTGAGATGATTTTCCAGACCGAGCCACGGCGACTGCAATCCATCACTGAGGTATGGAGCGGCCACGAGTCTTCTTTTCTCTTCCTTGGCGCTGAATCGCCTTATAAGTACATAATTCCTGTTCGGCACCAAAAGCTTCATGGCTTCATCCGTGACCTTGATGAATTGAGGTTTTCGTATTCCGGCGATTGGCCACAGGACTCGCATGGCCTTCACATGTTGCATCCACAGCAATGGCGCATGGCTTCCGGGAACGTCGCCGTCCTCGTCCAGCAAAGGCGCCGCGCGAAACGGCACAACGGGACCGGTGGAGATCGCCAGACCAAGCTTCTCGAGGGAACTTGACCAGGACCGCACCGTTTCCATGACGGCCAGCTCTCGCCGAGTCGTCGGGACGTGAAGAACCTTGTCGAAGCCGGACATGTCGAGAATCAAGTCCGATCGAACTTTGCGTCTTCTGCTGCGAACCAGTTCGGAGGACCCGTTGCTCGACGAAATCCAAACGGAACTGTGCTTGCCGGTTGTCGTCCACCCGTCGTCTCGCCGAGCACTGAGGATAATATTCTCCTGAAGTATCTCATCGCGCTTGAAGGCGTCCGTTCGGGACTCGAAGACATGGACCGACTCCGGTCTCATTTTGGCGAAGAATCGCTCTCTGAAGAGCCTGAAGTAAGGACCCGACGTGTAGCTCCGAGGAGTAATGAATATGAGCTGGCCGCCAACGTTCAGTATAGAAGCCGACACCGCCATGAAGAGCGCATAGATGTTTGGCTGCCCGTGAATCACCTGGCTGGCCGCCTCCGCGCGTGGGTCAGATTTCGGGATCTTGAAGTAGGGCGGATTCGAGATCACTATGTCAAAACGCTCGGCTTCGACCCCCGCCTCGAAGAGATTCGGGTTGTCTCCCAAGGCATCGCTCAGCGCCTCACAGTGAGCCATTATGAAGTCATCGGTACGAACGACGGCTTCCAACGAAATCCCGCGGGAAGATAACCACCCTCCGAGGTAGACTAGACTTGCTCTGAGCGCATCAGCCAATGATGAGTCGGTTTCATGGGCCACGACATGCAGGTAGGTGGGCTTGATCGCCCGACTAGCTATCTGTTCCCCCACCGAACATGTCAGAATCCCCGATCCAGCTCCCGGATCGAGCAGCCAGACCGCCTCCTTCTCGATTTCCAGCAGGCCGGCCATGTATGTGGCCACAGGCATTGAAGTCAAATACTGACCAAAAACCTTCTTATGCGCGAGAGAAACTGTAGAGGAATACCACATACCGAGCCTATCTGCGTAAGCTGATGGTGTCTCATTCAATTCTGGCTTTGGCATTGAGGTCTTCATCATCATTCTCGCGAAGCACCGAGTATCGGCCGCGGTAATCTGGGTCAAATCTCCGCAATTGTCGTGCGCCCGTCACTTGGGCACAAGAAGTGAAAAATTCCGCAGCCATGGCGGATGGCCGGGGATTCGCGCGCACCACTATCGCTTAGCCGGGAGGTTTCTCCGATAGAGGATGAGGAGTCCTTCCATGGTGAGGTCGTCATCAATGTGTTCCACGAGCTTGGTTTCCGAACAGATCACCCGGGCCAACCCCCCGGTGGCCACAACCTTGGGTCTCGTGCCCAGTTCCTCGAACATTCTCATGATGATCCCGTCAACGAGAGACGCGTACCCGAACACGATGCCCGATTGAATCGCGGACGAGGTGTCTTTGGCAATGACCCGCGACGGCGCAACGAGCTCCACGCGGAACAGCTTGGACGCCTCGTGGAAGAGCGCGTCAGCAGCGATCTTGACCCCGGGGGCAATGGCGCCGCCCTCGTATTCTCCGGCAGCGTTGACGTAGTCAAACGTCGTGGCAGTGCCGAAATCCACGACGATCAGGTCTCGGTGGTGCTTTTCGTACGCAGCCACCGCGTTGACGATTCTGTCCGCACCCACCTCCCGGGGATTGTCGTATCTGATCGGCATCCCCGATTTGATACCCGGCCCCACCATCAGCGGCCGCAACTTGAGGAAGTTGGCGCACAATTCCTCGAGCGCTCCCATGAGGGGTGGGACGACGCACGCGATGATCACCCCGTCGATCTTTGAGATGTCAATGTTTCTGACCGCTGTGAGGTTCCGCAAAATGATCCAGAGCTCGTCGGCCGTCGCGTCCGCCACGGTCCGAATGCGCCAGATACCGGCCTGTTCGTCTCCGTCGTACATGCCGATCACAATGTTGGTGTTGCCCACGTCTATGGCCAGAAGCATCGCTTGTCGCCTTTCTTGTGAAAAAGGTGTGCAGGGGAGACCTTGTTATTAATTGGTTTCGATTTCTTCGTTTCCCGCGAAGAAGATCCTCCGCGAGACTTCTCAGTACAGGATTTCGTAAATACGGTGACGAATCAAAAGACCCCACCCCAACCCTCCCCGTCAGCGGTGAGGGAGCCCATCCCCCCGTTGACGGGGGGATCAGAGGGGGGCGCCGGGTCGGAATCCGCGACCGAATTTCGGAAATCCTGTTCTAATCACCCAGCCTCCCGAATTCAGTGCCGGATTTGGGCGCCACTGCTGGCTTGCCCAGCAGTGAAGACGAATGGGCTCTGCTGGACGAGCCAGCAGTGGAACGCAAGGAGATGACTGCCTTGGTTGCGGCCTGATGCAGCGTTTTGGCAAACAGAGTCCTCCTCCTGCGCTCCGTCCAACAAAGACCTCCGAGCCCAGCGGACGGTTAGTCCTCGGGATCCGTCTCGGAATTCCAGGTGAGGCACGCGCCTGTCAGGTGCGTGCCGACCATCGAGGCGTCGTCGAGATTCGCGCCCACGAGATTCACTCCGCTGAGAATGCACTCGAACAAATTCGCCCCCACCAGACTGGCGCCAAAGAGGTTTGCTTTGCTCAGATTTGACTCGGAGAGATCCGCCATGGTCAAGCGCGACCACGCGAGATCGGCTTTGGTGAGGTTCGCGTCCGACAGGTCGGCCCCCGAGAGATTCGCCCTCCGCAAGATCGCTCCATAGAGGTCGGCCGACGTCAGTTTCGCGCCGGGCAGCCAGGCGTCCGTCAGGTCGGTTCCCGATAGGTTCGCTTTCGTAAGATCCGCAAGGGCCATCTGAGCCCCCACGAGTCGTACGCGAGAGAGGTTGGCCCCCGCCAAATCCGACTCCGCCAAATCGAAGCCCTCAATCACCGCCAGCTCGACGAATTCCCCCATGGAGGACGCCTCCCCACTCAGGATGACTTCTCTGGTGAACCTGTTGACAATCTCGAGTCTCATTCCGATTCCCGATAACACCGGGTTCCCTCGGCAGCGCCTCAAGCGTGCCCATCATGAGGGGGGGTGCACGTCGACAGTCGCCGGGGAGAGATGCAGGCCAGGCTGAAATCTCCCCGGTCGGCAACTATGATAAGGAAGGACGCGGCCAGGAGAATCGAGTCGCGAACGATCTCGAGAGGCCCGACCCTCCCCTGTGAAGCCACGGACGATCCGAAACAGCCGCAGTTGATGTCCAGGCCGATGAAATAGGCGTAAGAGAGTGCCCCGACGAAGACGACCATCATCCCGGTGGTGAGCAGCGCAGACGGTCTCGTGAGAACACCGGCGATGAGGAACAGCCCGGCAACAAGTTCGACCCACGGAAGAATCATGGCTGCCACGTTGCTCCACGCGGGGGGAACAATCATATAATTCCGTATCGATACCGCGAAATCCGCGGGATCCAGGATCTTGTGGACGCTGGCGTAGATAAAGAGCCCGCCGATGAGCAGTCTGGCGAGCAAGACCGCGTATCTCACCGCTTACCTCGTGATGGGCTGTTCGAGAATCGCAACCGCGTTCCGGGAGAGCGGCCGAGTGGCATCGGAACCAGGCCGGCAGTGCGGCCGGTCACCGAGTGCTCGGCAAACGCTCACCAAGAAACAGCCCTGAGCATCCGCGGCTCCTGGACCGTACGCCGGGAAGGCCTCGCCGTATGCGGTCCCTCAGCCGGGGGGTCAATTCTTGTCGGATGATTGCTCCACCGGGTATCCCGCCCGCTGCCAACCGCGAAACCCCGCTTGCATGATCATGAAATTCTTGTACCCGAGTTGGACCAGGAAATGTGCGACCCGTTCGGCCATGTCACAGTCGGGCCCGTAACAGTACAAGATCACGCGACCTCCTTCAGGAATCAGTGGCTCGATCGCGGGGAATCGCTCCTCTTGCTCCTCGGGAGGAAGCAGGAGGGCCCCCTTGACGTGGTTCTTCTCGTAATCCTTCGCGTGGCGAGTGTCAATGAAGACCGTTCCCACGTCGTCGAAAAACCTCTTTGCTTCTCGTTCATCCACCAGGGGGATCTTGACGCTTTCCACGGAGACCTCGTCGGGAGGCTGATAAACCCACGGAATGCCCCGACTGGAAGCCATGTTGATTCCCAATCCGACGCAGGACGCTGCGGAAGCGATCACGAGAGCGTTCAAGACGAGCTTTGCAAACTCCTTCATGCGGTCATCCTGACACAGGTGTGATCACGGGACAAGGTCGCGTTCTTCTGCCCCTTCATTTTATGAAAAGCTCGTCGCTGTCAAGTTCCGCGGAATGGAGGCTTGCGACGTTTTTTTCTCCCGGAAAGCAGTTTTCCTGAATCCCTTTGAGACTTCCTGCATCTAAATTATTAGAAGTAAAGAGAGAAGGAGGTTTCTGCAATGTCGTTCAAGAACGATTTCATGAATGATCTCAACGAGACTCTCGAAACGCGATTAGAATCACAGGGCATCCGCCCGAGTGTCGAGATATGGCCTGACGATGAATTCGGCCTGTGGGTGATGCGGCACGAGGATCCTGTGCGGAGTGTCATATGCGCCACGCCTGAATTCGGAGATACTCCCTTCTGCGGGGTTGGTTATCACTGATAGCGCGGCTGGTGATTGCTCCAATTGGTATGAAGGTGAGCGACCGAATGGACTCCGCGGGCAACCGCGGGGTTTATTTTTTCTTTAACAATTCTTACTAGCATCCCAATATAATAGTCCTTTTCCGTTGACATGTCACCCCGGTTTGTGATAGGGTTGGATAAGAAATGTCATGACGAATAACTCCAGCTCGAAGAGAGCTCCGACCTCTCCGGGGTAGAAACCCGTCGATGCCTCCGCTGGACGAATTCGGTTACTGGGGCGAGGAGTCTATGGCTGCCGGTGTATCAGGATGTGCCCGTGTCGGGATGGCGATCGTTGTTTGTATTCTCTCCTGCAACGTAGGCTTCGGTTTCGAGACCGAGCCCCCACCCGTTCGTCCCGAAGGGGCAGGCGTTCGGGACCGTGACTGGAGAGGCTCGGAGCGCCCCGCGATTCTTCCGCCGGGTGTCCATCGGTCGAGGCCCGACCTTCCGCCGGTAGAGCCGAGCCCGGGAAGCGTCACCGGCGTGCAGATGTCGGACGACCGGTCGAAGATACTGATTTCGTTTGACGGGACCATTGGAAAGCATTCCACATCCGTCCTGGCGCGGCCGGCGAGAGTGGTAATCGACATCGACCCCGCGGTTCTCGGGAGCGTCCCACCGCGGGCTCGGCCCAAGAATGGCCCTATCGAAGAAATTCGCGTCGGTTCGTTGAATACTCGCGTCCGCGTAGTTCTGGATTTCGGGAGTCACCCGGTCCCCGCGTTCAGAGTGCAGCGCACCGAGCACGCGGTGGCAGTGGTTTTCGGCAAGAGTCTCCCCAAGACGGCCCTCGCCTCCACAAGTCGGGAAAAGCCTCCCGCGCCCTTCCTTGTTCACACCCGGTCTCCGAAGCCGCAGGCATCGCCGGGCAGGACGGCCGGCTCAACCGTACAGGTGAAGACATCCGGGGTACGGGATAACCTCGTCTTTGTCGAGCTCGGGGATCGGAGCGACCCCAGGCGGTCGTTTCATCTCGTGATGGATGTCGACGTCCAGACACTGCGCGTGAAGCACGTCTCTCTCAGTGACGCGAAGGGCAATCTCAAACGCTATGAATTGTCCGACCGCGATGCTTCTCGAGGCATGTCCGAAAACGTTGCCGGCTTGGTCAAGGGACCGAGAAAGGGCCCGCAACAGACTCTTCCGGACTCGAGGCCGCCGATTCGCAAGTACCAGTGGGGCGAGGCCGCGACGCAGCCCGGCCCGGTCACGGAGTCGGTCCTCAGGGAAAAAATGCCGTTTCGTATCGAACAGTTGCGGCTTGAGCGTCGGAAATCAATCACAGGGGGCTGATCCGACGTGAGGCTGACCGCAAGTCTCGAAGGCCGATCCTGAGGAAGCGTTCACCGCAGAGACGCTGAGAACGCTGAAAACGCTGAGATTTGAAGCGACGATTTCCTCTGCGACCTCCGCGTCCTCTGCGGTGAATCCTTCTTTGCTGGCGAACAGTTACAAGATCTCATCCCACGAGCCGGTTCCAGAGCCGGCGGCCTCGCATCTGCAAATAGGCAACGTTTACCGGTACGACGTTCCTTGGATCGAGATTCACGTTGGGTACCTTTCCCAAAAAGGAGAGGTAATTGACGTGGGCTCCCACAGAAACCGGACACCCCCTCACGTGCAGATAGCGGGAAGAGCGGTTTCGGAGGCAATTGATCATTGACGCGGCCATACCGCGGAGCATGTCGTTCGATCTGGTCCTGGCCTCGTCCACCTCGGACGCGGTGCGGTAGCCCGGAAGAATACTGACCCTTTTCCCATCGAGCTCTCCTTCCCAGCTCGTGCAATCACCCACGAAGAGGACCCGTTCGTCCCCCGTCAAATCCAGCGGACCCTCCACCTTGCCCACCACGTAGCGAATCGGGCTCATTCGCCGGTAGAGGTCGGGGTAGAATTCCATCATGATGTGAACGGCTTCCTGAAGAGCGCCGGGGCATCCTCCCCAGCAATAGTCGGGAGAGTGAGACTCCGGAAACGTCCCCACCGTGCACCGTACCTTGGCTTCGGGCCCGAAATAGGTGTCGACGCGCTCAAAGCAGAATTGGAACTTCCTCGTCTTTTCACGCACTTCCTCAAGGGGGAAATCGCCGTCAACCTCGATTTCGTCGAGCGCCATCGGCCCGTACCCGCGCTGGGATGAGATCGCCAGATGCTTGAGATCCCGAGGTTCGACGTGCACCATGTGGCAACCTACCGTGTCGACCGCACACGAATTCGTCCCCATGACAATGGCGCCCATGGGAAAGGGGGTCGGTGTCAGCATCATCTTCTGACCGGCCACGATCGCGTCCACCGCAATGAAGCCGGGCTGTATTACCTCCTGGAGATCGGCGATCTTGTGCTCAAGGAAACTGTTGTGGTCCACGAGCCGGTGCCGGTCGTCCTGAAGCCCGATGAAATTCTTGAGACTCAGGGTAAGCCTTGTCCACGGGTGTGCCTTGAACTTGGGAAGGTTGACGAGGAAATCGCACTCCGTGACCGCTCTGGGAATCAGAACCCGGGGCCGGAGACTATCCGGGTGCGTCAACGCAACCGGGACGTGTCGGGCCTCATCCAGGTAGCAAACATTGAGACCGTGCTTCCTCACAATGGGGAGATACCCCGCGCTCTTGAAACTGTACCGCGTGGGAATAGTGATGCCGGAACGCTCGGCCACAACGAGGTCGCGAATGTCGGTCCCCATTTCCTTTGTCGCAACGATCGCGCCTTCGAGAAACTCCTTCGCTGTCGCTGCGTGGGAAAAGAGCTCAGGATGGGCAACGACGCAGTTGGGTTTGAGGAGGGTCCTTCCCGTCGGTTTCACTCCGAGCTCCGCCATGCCGTCTTTCAGTATTCCGGCAATCTTGGATGCGTCGTATTCGTCGCATCGCATGATCAGGACCTTGTGTCTCATGAAGCGCTCTCCGGTCGGAACAGGGGATGGAAACGGACTCCGTCGAGTTGCCGGTCGCAGGCTCGGCCCGCATGATACCAACTTCCATGCCTGCTGTCAGGCACAACGAACACCGCGCATGCGGATTTGCGCGTCCCGAGACTCTCGCTCTGCTCACGCGACGCCTTCCTGCCAGGCAGAGATCGGAGGGATCACCGGACGGGTCGCGTCGGCGACAATTCCGCCGGGGGGGGTTACCATTCTTGACGGCCGGGGTTGGCATCTTGCCCGGCAGTGTCATTGCGGGCGTAGCGAAGCGATCTCCTGACATGAGCACAGGGATTGATTCGGGCCTCGCCCTCGCAAGGACTCCTCCGGAGCGGCCCTCGCTCCCCGTGATTGAACCGTTACGAAGAAAGCGGGTTTGATTTCCTCTTCACATTGCATTATATGGTACGACACTCATGAGGATTGGAGGTGGCATGGATCAGTTCAGGCCGAGAAACGATCAAGACCCCGTGCGCGAGATCCAGCGGGGGGTGGAAGATCTTCGGGCCATGATGGATCGGTTCTTTCACGGGCGGGGAATGTGGCTGCTCATCGTCGTGCCCCTGCTGCTCTACGCGATGTCGGGCTTCTACATCGTGGGTCCGGGAGAAAAAGGGGTCGTCCTGTTGTTCGGCCGCGTATCCTCCATTACCGACCCGGGGCTTCGGTACCGATTGCCACGGCCGTTCATGACCAACGCCATCGTCGACATCGCCAAAGTGCGGCAGGTGGAGATCGGGTACCGCACCAACGGCAGCCGTCCGGAGGTCGGGTACCGCCCCGAGGGAGGCCGTGTCCGCACGATTCCTGCTGAATCCCTCATGCTCACGGGCGACGAGAACATTGTGGATGTTCAAATGTTCGTGCAATACACCGTTCAGGACCCGGTGAAGTTTCTCTTCGGCGCGGAAAACCCCGATGTGGTACTCAGAACGTCGGCCGAGGTTGCGCTTCGAGGCGCAGTGGGCGCGAACACCATTGATTACACCATGACTGACGGCCGCGAGGAAATCCAAAAGCGTGTGGAGATCTATCTCCAGAAACTCCTGGACATGTATGACACCGGACTTCGCGTTAGCCAAACGCAGCTCCTGACCGTTGACCCCCCTTCTCAAGTCAAGGAAGCATTTCACGACGTGGTACGGGCCTTGGAGGATCGCGCCCGACTCGTCCAGGAAGCTGAGGGCTTCAAGGAAGATGTGATTCCCAAGGCCAGAGGTCAGGTCCAGCAGGAGATTCGTGAGGCCGAGGCATATAAGGCACAACGGGTGATCCGCGCGCGGGGTGACGCGGAGATGTTCACCAAAGTGCTCTCCGCATACGTGAAAGCCCCGGTGGTCACCAGAGAACGGCTTTATCTGGAAAGCATCGAACGGTTCCTGCCCGCTGCCAAGAAAATCATGCTGGAAGGCGGTGACTCCAAAGTGCTTCCGTTGCTTCCGCTGCCGATTCCGGGCGCGGCCCCAAAGATCGGGTCGGGGACAGGTGTGGAACCTGTCGGTTCCGAGCCGCTTCGGCTCAAGAAAGGCAACTGAACGGACATGGTCAGGATATTGATCGCGGTGGTGGTGCTCTTGGTGTTGGCCTCCCAATCGGCCTACATCACTAACCCAGGACAACAGGCCCTGGTTTTGGAGCTCGGGAACCCGGTGCGAATCGTCAGGGAACCGGGCCTCTATTTCAAGTATCCGTTCATCCAGGAGGTCCTGGTTTTCGACAAGCGCGTTCTCGTCGCGGACTCGAGGCCTTCCGAGTACATGACGCTGGACAAGAAGCGTCTCATGGTGGACACGGTTGCGCGGTGGAAGATCGAGGATCCGCAGATCTTCTTCCAGGCCGTGCGCAACACCAGCGGCGCGGTCTACCGGCTGAACGACATCATCTCCGCCCGTCTGCGCCAGGACATTGCGAGCCACAACTTCATCGACTTCATTCGGGAACGCCGGGAAGGCATCATGGAACAGGTGACCTTGGGAGCCAGGAAAGCCGTGAAACCATTTGGCATCGAGGTCATTGACGTTCGGATCAAAAGGGTGGACCTTCCCGAAGAAGTCCAGAAGAGCGTGTTCGCCCGAATGATAGCCGAACGGGAGCGCATCGCCAAGCGGTACCGTGCCGAAGGGGACGAGAAGGGCCGCGAAATCAAGGCAGCGGCAAACAAGGAAAAGGAAATCATCCTCGCAGAGGCGTACCGCCAATCTGAGGTCCTCCGCGGAGATGGGGACGCCGAGGCCACGGCCATCTATGCCGCCGCGTACAACGAAAACGAAGAGTTTTTCTCGTTCCTCCGGCACCTCGAGGTTTACCGGAAGGTCTTTGCCACGGACACCACGATCCTGCTCAGGCCGGATTCCTATTTCCTCAGGTTCCTGGAATCGCCGGAAGCCAAATCAAGGCACCCCAGGACAGTTCCCGGCCAGCAGGAGCGGAAGTAACCCGCGGGGGGGCCGGCTATATGTTCGGATGAACAAGAGAACCCGGGTGGCCCGGACGTTACACGTCCGGGTCGCGCAGCGACAGTAGGTCCGGACCTCTTGTGCCTTCGGCACCTGGACGTATAACGTCCAGGCCACCCTGGCACTCGCTAATTCCGGATCGTGCTACGATTCTTGCTGAAGAATGGTTTCTGAGACACTCTCAGATGCCTACCCACCATAATTGCCGGCGGCGTTGACCTGTCATCGCGCTCGGGTGCGACGGGCCTCCGAATATGGCTCCGCATTTGTGCAACAAAGCACTACGGCCCTTCCCCGTTGCGCGGTATCCATGAACGGGCGTGAAAGATGAACGCGAAGGCAGGTATCGAGAGCACGAAGGTCAGGGCGAAATACGACGCGTACCCCATGTGGTTGGTGGCCCATCCGCTGAGCGTTCCTGCAATGATGCCGGTTATTCGGAAGAGGGCCGAGAGAATTGCATATTGGGTTGCTGAAAACTCCTTTCGGCATATGCTCATGAGAAACGCGAGAAAGGCCGAGGTTCCCAGCCCGCCGCAGAACGATTCCGCCATGGACGCCAGATATATGGCCCCGTTCCCGGAGTCAGGGGACCAGGCGACCCAGGCGTACGTCAGATTGCTGACCGATTGCCACAGCCCCAGGAACCAGAGCCCGTTGAATATACCGAAACGGACCATGAAAACGCCGCCGACAAGCCCGCCGGCAACAGCGGCCAATATTCCCAGGGTGCCGGTAATCAGCCCGATCTCGGTGGTGGTCAGCCCCCGGGCCAGCCAAAAGGGACGAACCATCGGCCCCATGGACATGTCGCCCAGCTTATAGAGCAAGATGAACAGGGCAATGTGGATGACGCCGGGCCTGCGGAAAAAGTCCTTCACCGGCATGGCCAGGGAAACGAGGGAAAACGCGGGCCGCTGAACTTCAACCCTCGGGAGCCTCAGCGACAGAACGCAGCATACGATCAGCACGATCGCGGCCATGACGAAGGTGATCCGCCACCCGATCCATCCCCCTGCGGCCACGAAGAGCCCTCCGGCAACGACCATCGCCATTCGATACGCGGCTTGTCTGAACCCATTGGCAATGCCCATCTCAGAGGGTTTGAGCATTTCGATGGTGTACGCGTCTACGGCAATGTCCTGGGTCGCGGAGAAGATTGCCAACGCGGCGATGGCGCCCCAAAGGATCGACCCCGGTTGAGTCGGGTCCTGAACGAGCAGCACAAGGATTGCAGCCGCCATGAGCAATTGCGCCGCGGAGATCCACTGGCGCCGTGCTCCGAGGAAATCCACTGCCGGCGCCCACAGGAACTTCAGTGCGTACGGCAGGCTCAACAGACTGAGTAGCCCGATGTTGACGAGAGAGACGCCGTGCGAACGCAAATAGATCGGCAGGGTCTGCTCGATGATTCCGAATGGGAACCCCTCGGCAAAGTAGAGTAGCGAGACGAGAATCAGTTTGTCATTGAGTTTCACATGCGCTCCACGAAGGTTCCGAGATCTTTCGTCCCGGACAGGTCCGGCGGATAATACAGCAATGTCGAGAAAATACAAAGCGTTTGTCAGTCTTTTCTTTATTCAAATGCCTGGGACTGCAACTGTCGCAACCGCTTTGACAACCCAGGGATGGTGAACCATGAAAATGCGCACCGCATTGCCCAAAGAATCTGATAGAATAGGGGGTCTCATGGCGGCGGTCGCGGATCGTTGCGGGTCAATCCGACGCTCGGAGCACGGAGCGGAGCCGCCAGACCGTGACTATACTATGGGCAACCGTGTCGAAGGGGGGATCTCCACACGAGCTCAGCGAGAAAAAGAGCTTTGAGGCATATGGGTTATGGCCGAACAAACCTCCAGCCGTAATGTGAGTGCGAAGGACGCGGTGGAATGCGTCCGCGGCCCGATGTCGAACGCGGAGTTGATGAGCAAGTTCAAAATCAGTGCACAGGGTTACGCGGATCTTCTCAGGCAGCTCTTCGAAAATCGACTCATTACCGAAGAAGACCTGGCGCGACGAGGAATACGCTTCAAGGTCATGAAACGGGACGCGGCTCCGATGCCGTCGACACTGCCGCCGGAGGAACCGGAGGAACCGGAGGAATTGGAGGCGGAGGAGCTGGAGGCGGAGCCGTCAGAGACGATTCCCGTGACGATGCGCGTCTCGGACGATGAGGAGGAGGGTTTCCTGGACACCCAAGAACTGACCGATCTCCTGAGTTTCGCGCCGCCCAAGGCGAAAGCTTCGGCTGCACCCCCGCAGGAGCCGGAGATCGAAAAAGAGGAAGATACCACGGGAAAGAAGAGCAGATTCAGCCTTTCCGGCCTTTTCAGGAAGACGAGCTGAGACGCGTTCCTGTTGAAATGCACCGGGGAGGGACTTTTTATTACTAAGCACTGCTTTTCGTAAGTTCGGCGCCGGATTTCCTGTCCAAGAGAGATTGCTTCGCTTCGCTCGCAATGACAGCTCGGGAAATGTCATTGCGAGGAGCGGAGCGACGAAGCAATCTCAGAGGACAAGATCTGTGACCGTATTTAAGCAATAGAGTGCGAAGAACTATCACCGTTTAGGACGTGGTATGCAAGCCGACCGGAGCCTTTCAGAACCACTTGCGGTCATTCTGGTTCTTTTCGTCCTCGGCGCCGCGGGGACGGTCATCATTGAAGCCACCGGCGGTGATTTGGCCTGGATAGCAGCGTTTTTTCAGAGCGGCGGTGCTCACGACGGGTGGGTGCACGCGGGGGATCTCCCCTGGCGGCTCTGTTATGACTACGGCGAAATCCCCGGCATACTCGCGGCCGTTGCCGGCCTGGCGGCCTATGCTGCGGCGCGGGGGGAGAAGATCGCGCGAAAGTACGCCGCGCCTTGCCTCGTGGTGGTGCTCACCGTCCTGCTCGGCCCAGGACTTCTGGTCAACGGTGTGCTCAAGAACGGCTGGGGACGACCGCGGCCGGCGGATGTCGCTCAATTCGGCGGATCGGCGGAGTATCGTCCCGTGTGGAGCCCGGGAGGGCCGGGGAACGGAAAATCCTTTCCCTGCGGTCATTGCTCCATGGGGTTTGCTCTCGCCTCGGGAATCGCTTTCTACCCCTTGCATCCGACCTTGGCCGCAGGTTCCCTCATCGGCGGCATCATCTACGGAGCGGTCGTGGGGAAAGCCCGGATGGCACAAGGGGGCCATTTTGCGACCGACGTCCTCTGGTCGGGCGTGATTGTTCTTTCCCTTGTCTTCCTGCTGTGCGGATTCCTGGGAGGATTCGAGGAGCACCGCCGCCGCTGAATGATCGGTGGCGCAAATACGGTTCCGTGGCCGGAAGCCCGAGGCTGCCGACCGTGTTGACGGATCACGTCCGCCAGCCATCTTGGTGGGACAGGCAAGATGAAACTGTCCCACCAAAGCCTGGAAAGGAGCTTCACCAGAACGGTCAGCCCTTAAGGCGCCGAATACGTGACCGAACTTCCGAAACGGCATACTACGCGCCGGCCACCATCCCGGTCGTCACATCCTCACGCCAACAGTACTCGGAGTCATCGCCGGTACCTGCCTTTTTCGCGTCGTCTCTCAGGTCGGTCAGGAGCCGCAGCCCCACTTCCAGATCTCGCACATGAGGCCTCGTGACCCCTTGCGAGAACCGTTGATAGTAGAGGTCTTCGCATCCCCCAAGGGTGAACAGGAAATCGTTTACCTTTCGGCGCCATGCGTCGAATCGGCACACGTCGAACTGATATTCCACCGCCATCCCATGGACTTCGTCGCGCTCCACGAGGCTTCGACCCATGTCATACAGGCCGTCAATTCGCTCGATGGTCTTCTCGGTGCAGGTCATGTCGTCACTCCTTTTCCGGTGCTTCCGGTTCCGGTATTTCGTTTCAATTCTCGGCGGAACCGACCGAAGGAGAGTGTTGAGCTCTTGAAGCTGATACCTGATGTTAGACTGGGTACGGGGAATCCTTTTGTCAACGGGACTCTGCCTTGGCTTTTCGTGCTTGACGGCCCACAGATCCTTATTTATATTGGGATTAATCGGCTCCCCCCCCCTTGACCGGGGTGGATGCGCCGTGAATCGAGCCGCAGCGCACAATGTGAGCCTGCCGAAGCCTCGCAAGCGCGAGTTGTGCAGGTACGAAACCTTTGTCTCACAGGGAGCGACCGATGACGCAGAATCTTTGGTCAGAAAGACCCCCGGAGACCGTTTGCGGAACCAAGAGATGCCTTCGACGTTGCCGTGCGGGGCTACGTATCCCGTTCCTGGCAGCCCTGATGCTGTTCCTCTGCCTCACGATCCGGCCCGAAGTCATGGGACAGGCGCCCTACCCCGCGCCCGGTCCTCCGGCCATGCAACCGGCCCAGCCGCCTTTTCCCCAGCAGCCTCGGCCTCCACAACCGATGCCCCAAACGATGAACCCTCAGCAGCCGCTCGAATACGCTTTCCGTCCGGACCTTACCAACCCGCAGTTCGGCGAATGCCTCCAAATCGAAAAGAACTGGAAGGCAGTGTGGCAGCAGTATTACTACACCTATGAACAGATTCGAATGATGAGCCCCCAGGATCCCCGCCTTCAGCAGATGCTCTCCCATGCCCACCAGCTCAAGCGGCAGCACGATGCCGCGTGGCAGGCGCTCTGCGACCGCTGCATCTATTTTCCCCAGCAATAAAGCGGGGCAGGCGCCCGGCTCTTCCCGACGGGCATCGTTTGGTGTAATCGTAGTTACCGAGGGTGGCTGGTCCGGATGAACGGTCGCCGTGGTACCGCGGTTCATCCCCGTGACCGTCACGCTGCCGGTCCTTGCCGAGAGCGAGCGGCCGAACCGGAATATTCCCCTTTCGCGAGACAATCTCATGGCCATGGAATCATCAGTGGTGGGGCCTTCGACGACCGCCCCCGTCAATTCGGAATCCCAACCGGGCCGAGAGGCCTCCCGACCGGCCACGGCCAGGATCGTGCGCTCCGTGCTGATCTTTGCCGTTGCAGGCGTGCTCGTGTACGGCGCTGCCACCATGGCTTCGGATTACCAGGCCGTCGTCGCGTCGTTCAGCCGGTTCCCCGCGTCGGCCCTGGCCGCGGTGCTCAGCCTGGTTTTCGTGGGCTGGATGCTGAGAGGCTGGAGGTTCTACTACTATCTGAGGCAGCTCGGTGAGCCCATCCCTCTCGGCTATTCCGTGGCCACATTTCTGGCGGGTTTTGCGCTCACCGGAACACCCGGAAAGGTCGGTGAGGCGGTTAAGGGGGTCTTCCTGAAAGAAGACTACGGCGTTCCGGTGACGCGGGTAGTGGGAATCGTCGTGGTGGAGCGGTTGATGGACCTCTGGGGAGTGCTCCTCCTGGGATCGTGCTCTCTGCTGCTCTTCACGCAGTGGCGCGGGCTTTTTCTCCTCTGCGCGGGGATCGTGGTTCTCGGCGGGATCTTCTTGTCCGTGGAGAGACTATATCGTCCCGTTCTGGAAATGACGGAGCGGATTTCATTCCTGTCCTGGATTTCCCGCAAGCTCCTGGAGACCTTGCTGACGGGCCGTGATCTCATGACCCCGCGAACCTTCGCCGTGGGGCTTGTGGTGTCGACTTTGGCATGGGGAATGGAGTCGTACTCCATGTACCTCGTGCTCGACGGATTCGGACTCCACTCGACTTTGCTCCAGGCGAATTTTGTCTATTGTTTTTCGACCATTGTCGGAGCGCTGTCCATGCTGCCCGGCGGGATCGGCGGAGCCGAGGCCGGGATGATCGGGTTGCTTGCCTTCATGGGCATACCGTATACCAGCGGTCTGCCGGCTGTGATCATGATCAGGTTTTGCACGTTGTGGATGGCGGTGTTTGTGGGTGCGGTGCTCATGGTGGGATTCCTCGCGAGATCCCGCGCCAGGGGTAGAATTCAGTCGAATGAACTCATCTGAAGGGCTACTTTCCCGGGTGTCGTATCATTCCTTGACTCTGTCTCTGGAGATTTGATACATGTTGATGAGAGGCCGTCCGGAGTGACGGTAGGTTCAAGAATCTCCATGCAGAACAAGCGCCCAGCCTGAGCGGCTGCAAGCGACCGACCCGGGCAAGGCCGTAACGGTCGAAACCTGTGCGGAGAGGAACCTCCGCAAACCATTGAAGGAGCTGTGGGATGAGTGATGAATACGATGTCGAGCTGAGCGAAGAGCACATTATGCTCCGTGACACGGTCCGCAAATTCGCGGAGAAGGAAATAGCCCCCGTAGTCGATCAAGACGAGAACGACCACCGTTTCCAGCGCGAACTGGTCACGCAGATGGCCGAGCTGGGACTGTTCGGATGCCCGATTCCCGAGGAATTCGGCGGCAATGAAATGGGTTACCTGGCCCATGCCATCGTCACGGAGGAGATCGGTCGAGCCTCCGGTTCCCTGCGGGTTGCATTTAACATGCAGACCATGGGCACCTCTCTGTCGATTCTCAAGTGGGGAAGCGAGGAGCTCAAGAGGAAGTACATTCCGGAGCTCATGTCCGCGAGGCTTCTCGGCTGTTTCGGGATCACCGAGCCCGACGCGGGCTCCGATACCGCGGCAATGAGCACCACCGCGGTGAAGGACGGCAACGAGTACGTGCTCAACGGCAGAAAGATGTGGATCACGTGGTCGCCGGTCGCGGACATGTCGGTGGTGTTCGCCATGACGGACAAGAAGGCCAGACACAAGGGCATGAGCGCCTTTGTCATGGATATGGACGTGCCCGGTGTCTCGACCCTCGCGATCAAGGACAAGCTCGGGCTCTGGGCTTGCCCGACCGGCGAGATCATCATGGAGGACGTCCGGGTTCCTGCGGGCAACCTCCTGGGAGGAGAGGGCAAGGGATTCGGACACCTCATGCAGGAGCTGATCAGCACAAGGCTCTCCGCCGCGGCAGGGGCCGTGGGCACCTGTCAGGCGGCGCTCGACGAGGCCATCAAGTATGCCACGGAACGCCGGCAGTTCGGCCAGGCCATTGGCGAATTCCAGATGGTTCAGGAAGTGATCGCCCGAATGGTGGCGGAAACGGAAGCGGCACGGGCTCTGGTCTGGAGATGCGCCATCCAGAAGGATCGGGGCCTCCTCAACAACATGAGGGAGACCGTGCTGGCGAAATATTACGCGTGCCGAGCCGCGGACGAGGTCCCCAACCTGGCGCTGGAAGTGCTGAGCGCTTACGGTTACTCCAACGAATACCCGATTGCGAGAATATTGCGGGACGGCAAGGTGTACAAGATTCTCGAAGGCGCGACGAACATCATGAAGATGATCATTGCCACGGACGCCCTGGGAATCAAAAAGGCGAACCGGTAAGGGACCGGCTGGAAATAGCTGTTACAGGTCTTTACACTGGTTGCCCTACACGCAGAAACGCTCGATCAAGCGCGCGTCAGGATAGCTTGCCTCAAAGAGACGCCGCTATATTGAGACAATCCCCAAGCGCGGCCTTCCACCATCGGGGTGCACCCGTCTCTTGCATTCCCAGGTTTCAAAGGATACGGTGAGCGACAGGAACCGTATCGATCAAAGTCCCGTCCCGGCCGATGCGGTCCGCGAATTCCGCTCGAAGAGGTTTTCACGCGCCCGGGTTCCACCACGGCCCGGGCGGAATTGTCCATGACCGTCCGCATAGAAATTCTCGCAAGAGATTCCGGAAGCGCAGCGAGAACCGGAGAGCTGATCACTCCTCACGGCCGGATCCCGACCCCTGCGTTCATGCCGGTCGGGACGCGTGGGGTCGTCAAAGCCGTTTCGCCCGAGGAAGTCTGGGACATCGGGTACCGTATGGTTCTCGCGAATGCGTACCACCTGTATCTCAGGCCGGGTCACGACCGCGTGGAGCGTTTCGGCGGCCTTCATCCCTTCATGAACTGGCCCGGCGCCATTCTGACGGACAGCGGCGGCTTTCAGGTCTTCAGTCTGGCACGCTTGAGAAAGGTTACCGAGGAGGGAGTGCTCTTCCAGTCTCACCTTGACGGGAGCGCCCACCTGTTCAGTCCCGAGACGAGCGTTCGCGTCCAGGAGGCGCTCGGGTCGGACATCATCATGTGTCTGGACGACGTCAAGGGATACCCCGTCGAGAAATCGGAAGCTCTCCAGGCGACGGAGCGAACCACGAGGTGGGCCCGAAGATGTGTGGAAGCAAAAAAAAAAGTTGACCCTGGCTTGTTCGGCATAGTACAAGGATCGGCGTTCTCAGATCTGAGGAAATTGAGCGCGGAAAGCCTGATTTCCTTGGAACTTGACGGATATGCCATCGGCGGTCTGAGCGTCGGGGAACCACGAGAAGTCATGGTGGAGATGCTGGAGGTAACGATTCCTCTCCTCCCTGAGGCGGTTCCTCGATACGTCATGGGAATCGGAACCCCAAGAGACATTCTGGATGCCGTGTTAAGGGGAGCGGATCTGTTCGACTGCGTGCTTCCTACCCGTAATGCTCGCAACGGAATGCTGTTCACTTCCCAGGGGCCTGTGAACATACGAAACGCCCGCCACCGCGACGACCGGAGTCCGATCGATCCGTCGTGCACGTGTCCGCTGTGTCAGAATTACTCCCGTGCGTATCTGAGACATCTCTATCAAGAAAAAGAGACCTTCGGCCTGCGGTTGTCCACCGTCCACAACCTTAGCTTTTATCATCGGCTCACGGTGGGCATCCGGAAGGCTGTGAACGAAAACCGACTTCATTCTTTTTCTCGCGAGCTCCTGGCGGGAATGGAGGACATCAATGATTGACATGGCATACGCCATGGGCCCCGGCGGCGGTCAGGGCGGCGACATGGGAACGCTCATGGGCTTTCTGCCCATGGTGCTCATCTTTGCCGTTTTCTATTTCTTGCTCATAAGGCCCCAGCAGAAAAAGGCCAAAGACCACAGGGCCCTTTTGGACAATCTGAAAAAGGGCGACGCCGTGATCACCCAGGGAGGTATTTACGGCAAGATTGCAGCCATCGCGGACCAGGAAGTCATCCTGGAAATCGCCGACAAGGTGAAGGTACGGGTCGCGCGCGGTTCCATCGCGGGCCTTGCGCCCTCGTCCTCGTCGACCTCCGGCCCGTCCAATTCTTGAGGAGTCAACCGCATGTCTCGAAGCCTTCAATGGCGAATAGCCCTCGTGGCCGTGGTCCTTGCGGGGTGCATCTTCCTGCTCTATCCGACCGTGGGCCCGGTGCCTGAACTGTGGGCCAAGTACCTGCCCAATAACCCGATTCGTCGTGGGCTCGACTTGCAGGGCGGCCTGCACCTGACCCTCGAGGTTGAGGCGGAAAAGGCCGTCGAAGCGCAGGTGGATCAGGCGGTCCAGGAGGCCGCCGCAGTCATGAAAGAGGAAAAGATCCGGTACAGCGACGCACAAAGAACGTCTCCTACCGGCATGATGATTATCCTGCGGGATCCTGCGCAGGAGCCTCTCTTCGACACGAAGGTGATCGACAAGCTCCACGGCTTCAAGAAGATCTCGGCAGGACCGGGTGACAAGGGGTACGAGATCCAGCTCGAGATGGATCCCAAAGCGGTGGAAGCGACCAAGCAGAGAGCGGTGCGTCAGGCCGTCGACACCATCAGGAACCGCGTCGACGCGTTCGGCGTGGCCGAGCCCGATGTGGTGATCCAGGGAACTGACAGGATCATCGTTCAATTGCCGGGCCTCAAGGAGGACGTCAATCGGGCCATTGACATCATCAAGCGCACAGCGCGCCTGGAATTCAAGCTGGTCGACGAGCAGGGCGACCTCGACGCCGCGCTCAAGGGAGATATCCCGCCCGGAGACGAGGTCCTCTATCAGGTCAGCCGCAATGCCCGCACCGGGGTGACGGCGCGGACTCCGCTCCTCATCAAGAAGCAGATACTCATGACCGGCGACGTCATCACCGATGCCCGGGTGCAACCCGATCAGTTCGGCCGGATGAGCATCAGCATGGAGTTCAACTCGAGGGGCGCGGCCCAGTTCGAGAGGCTTACCGGGGAGCACGTGCGGGAACGCCTCGCAATCATCCTGGACAATCGGATCTATTCCGCGCCGGTCATCAAGGATAGGATAGCCGGCGGCCGAGCCCAGATTGAAGGCGACTTCAGCCCGGATGAAGCCCACGACCTGGCATTGGTTCTCCGTGCCGGTTCCCTTCCCGCTCCCGTGAAGATCCTTGAGAACCGGACCGTCGGTCCATCGCTCGGCGAAGATTCCATTCGAATGGGCCGGGACGCCATTCTCGTCGGAATTTTCCTCATCGCCATCGGCATGATCGTCTATTACAAGACTGCCGGCGTCGTGGCCGACATAGCGTTGATTCTCAACCCGCTCCTCCTGTTCGCGGTAATGGTCTCTCCCGGACTCAGGGCGACCCTGACGCTTCCCGGTCTCGCTGGTGTGGCCCTGACCATGGGTATGGCCATCGATGCGAACATCCTGATCTTCGAGCGGGTCCGCGAAGAGCTGCGCATGGGCAAATCCGGCCGCGCCGCGATGGAGAACGGGTACGACAAGGCGTGGATAACCATTCTCGACACGCACTTGACCTGCATTCTCTCGTCCCTGCCCCTGATTCAGTTCGGCACCGGTCCGGTCAAGGGCTTCGCGGTCACGCTCTGCATCGGTCTGCTCATTTCGCTCTTCACCGCATTCTTCGTCACTCGCACGATCTTTGACTATGCGTTCCAGGTGAGGCGGATCAAGAGCATCAAAATTTGAGAATCGACCGATTTTTCACCGCGGATCCGGTTGAAAGCGACCAGATTCGCAGAAGATTTGGTTTCGTATGACGGCAACCGAAAACAAGGACTCACCGCGGAGCGCGCAGAGATTTGAAGCAACGATTTCCTCTGCGACCTGTGCGCTCTCTGCGGTGAACAGTTCCTGAGATAGATCCCGCAATTTTCAATGCGGGTCACGAAAGCGGCCCGGCGAACGATAACTCCGGACGGATGTGAGAAGGATCCAACCGTGGAAATTATACCGCCCAATACGAGAATAGATTTCATGGGAAATAGGCGTTACGCCTACCTGTTTTCCGCTCTGCTGCTAGTCCTTGCCCTGGTGATCGTCGGGCTCAAAGGCCAGCTTCGCCTGGGCATCGATTTCACCGGCGGCGTCATGGCCCAGGTCCGGTTCAACAAACCCACGGACACGGATCATGTCCGGGAGGCGCTCAAATCGCTCGGCGAGAACACCATGGTGCAGAAGATCGCGGGCGCCGAGGAGTTCCTCATCAGAATGGAGGACAGCGGGGAAGACGCGGCAAAGCTCGGCCCGCAGCTCAAGGAACTGCTCGACCAGAAGATCGGCAAGGACAGCACGGAGATACGCAGCCTTGAAATGGTCGGCCCCAAGGTGGGAAAGGACTTGCGGAATCACGCGGTCTGGGCGACGGTGGTTGCCCTGGGCCTGCTACTCGTGTACATGGCCTTTCGTTTCACGTTCACCATGGGTCTCGGGGCCATCGCGTGCCTGATTCACGACCTGATCATCCTCTACGCCTTCTTCGTCATAACGGGCAAGGAGTTCAATCTTACGATCCTGGCTGCGTGGTTGACGGTTGTCGGTTACGACGTGAATGATACGATCGTGGTCTGTGACCGAATTCGAGACAATCTGAGGGCATTGAAGAAGCAGCCCCTGGCGGACATCTTCACCGTGTCCATCAACCAGACGCTCTCACGGACCGTGCTCACCAGTGGCTTCACGCTGCTTTCCGTTCTGGCCCTCCTCGCGTTCGGCACTCCCGTGCTGCAGGATTTTGCGTGGGCGCTTATCGTGGGAATCGTCTTTGGAACCTATTCATCGATCTTTGTGGCTTCGCCGCTGGTTCTCGAATTGGACCGCGTCCCGCTCCTTTCCGTAAAACGGGGCTGACGTTGCCGGCCCCTTCCTCACAGATGGAGCCGCCCGTAGGACACGACCGCATCGTAGACCTCCTCCGTCGCACCGTGCAGGAGGGGCGACCTGCCCACGCCTATCTGTTCACAGGACGGGAAGGAGTGGGAAAGAAGCTCGTGGCCCTTCGATTCGCGTGCCTGTTGAATTGTCTCGACCCTGCCGCAGATCGAACCGGAACCTGCCCGGCGTGCCGGCGTATCCTTGCCGGCGGCCATCCGGATTGCACCATCGAGAAGCCTGAACGGGGGATGATTCGAATCGAGCGGATTCGCCGGCTCCAGGGCTTTTTCAAGTACGCGCCGGTGGAAGGGCGCTACCGCGTCGCCATCATCGACGACGCGCATTTGATGAATCGACAGGCTCAAAACGCGCTTCTCAAAACCCTCGAAGAGCCGCCTCCCGGCAGAGTGCTCATCCTGGTGACCTCCAAACCTTTTCTGCTCCTGTCCACCGTTCGGTCCCGGTGCCGACGCACGCGGTTCGCAGCCCTCCCCTTCGAGGCGCTTCAGCATCTCCTGATTGAACGGTTCGGAATCTCGCCGGAACAGGCCGCGGCCCTGGCTGCCATGTCGGGAGGAAGCGTGGCCCGCGCCCTCGAAATCAAGTCTACGAATTTCCTCGACCTGAGGGATCGGGTCATCGCCGCGGTGACCGAACCCGAGTCCCTGGGTATCGCGGGGCTCCTGGAATTTTCCCTCTCGGTCTCCTCGGATCGGAAGAAAGTCAAGGACGCCATAGAAATGGGCATGACGTGGGTCAGGGATCTCCTGGTGGCCCAGGTAAGAAGTGACCCCGCGACCTTGATCCACCGGGACCTGCTTGACAGAATCTTTGCGACGGCCCAACATCATAGCAGCAAACAACTGACGCTGGTCTACGACGAGCTCCTCCGAGCGTCGCAACTGGTGGAAGCGGAGACGAACTTCAACGCAAACCTCACCATGGATGTGATGGTTCTCCGAATAGCCCGAATTCTCGCGGGACCGACGCTTGGAGTGTCGAGCGCCTGCTGAAGAAACTGCGTAATGACCGATAAGGATTCAAAGAAAGACGTGTCGTACCTCCCGAGGTCGTGGGGTTCCCGCGCCTGGGGTGGCAAGACTCACGAGAAGCCTCTGCCGGACTCCCCCGAGCCAACGGACAGCGAGGTTGCCGAAGAATCGACCATACCGCTCGCGGTTCAGCCGTGCCGGATTGACGAAGCCCCCTTCGATCCGGAGGAAGACGCGGAGCTCGGAGGGGAATTCGTCGAAAATCATGCCGATGAAGGTTTCGACGTGATTGGCGAGGCCGCGGACGATGACGATGCCATGGACCCGTGCCAATATTGCGAGGCTCGGGACGTGCTGCCTGCCGATACTGCGGATGTGTCGGAGACACGGCCTTTCAGGGTCAAACTTACCCTGGTCGGGGTTCGATTCGGTTACGCGTGCAAGATTTACCACTTCGACGCAGCGGGGATCGACTTGCAAGTGGGAGACCAGGTCGTCGTGAAGACGGAGAAGGGTCTGGGGCTCGGAACGATTTCCCTGGGGCCGTTCGAGAAGGAGCTCGAAGCCGCGCAGCTCGAGGGTCTTCGGAAAATCCTACGAAAGGCCGGCAGGGTGGACTTCGATCAGAAGGCTCGCTCTGCGCAGCGGGAGGCAGAGGCTTACGTCTTCTGTCTCGACCGCATCGAAGAGCTGAGCCTCCCCATGAAACTGGTGAATGTGGAGAGCTATTTCGATGGCTCCAAATACGTCTTCTATTTCACCGCCGAAGGCCGCGTGGATTTCCGCGAGCTCGTAAAGCAACTGATTGCCCGGTTTCCCGTCCGTATCGAGATGCGTCAGATCGGAGTCCGTCACGAAGCCAAGATGACGGGAGGCCTCGGTTGCTGCGGACAGGAACTCTGTTGCTCCCGTTACCTCGTTGACTTTCGACCCGTTTCGGTCAAAATGGCGAAGACCCAGAATCTGTCGCTCAATCCCTCCAAAATTTCAGGAGTTTGCGGTCGACTCATGTGTTGTCTCGCGTACGAGCATGAAATCTACGAGGAATTCAGGAAGGGGCTTCCGCGGGTCGGAAAGACCGTCAAGACCACCCGTGGCGAAGGCGTGGTGCTCAAGCACAATCCCCTGGGCGAATCCGTATTCGTCCGCTTTGACGAGGATACGGTCGTGGAGTACACCAGGGACGATCTCATAGCGGACGTGCAGGGCCTCTGTCCAAAGAAAATCGACAAGGAGCCGGCTCCCCCCCCGAAACCGGGACGGGGAAATCGGTCCAAAGCCCGGGGAAGCAAGCAATCGGCAGAGAGTGGGTGAGGCGCGTTCACCGGAGAGCGAATGCGATGGGAGAAATATTTCTTCAATGGTCTCCCACCGTCCGGGCCTTATCAGAGGAAGACCCATGACCTTTTCCCGTCACTACCAGGCATGAGAATGCGACCCGTGCACGCACGTCCGGGTCGGAAAAGATCCAGCGGCGACCGACGGGAGCCGCCAATACATTTGGAGTTTTTGAAGAGGGATCCGGGGAGGGACTTTTTGCAAAAAGTCCCTCCCCGGTGCATTTTCACAGGAGCTCCGCATGAATCAGCGGCTCCGGGAGGCAGAAGAGTGAAGTTTACCCGGCTTGGGTTGATTTTCATCGCGATCTTCGTGCTCTCGGCCGGAGAAGCATGGCCCGGACCCGTGTTCGATCGCGTGGCCAAGAGCGGGGTTGTACGGGTTGGCGTCCCGTACAACGTGACACCGCAGGGCTTTCTGGGGACGAATGGGGAATGGACCGGCTTCGAAGTCGATCTTGCAGCGGAGATGGCCAGACATATGAATTTGAAGCTCGAGAGCGTAAAGATCAACCCAAAGACCTGGGGCCCCATGCTGGTTCGCGGCCAAGTGGACGCAGCGCTCTGTCGCATACGTCATACGAGGTCACTGGAGAGCGAGTTCGATTTCTCCGTTCCCTATTTCTTCGATTCCCGGCAGATCCTCGTCATTAAGGGCGCCGTCAAGAATCTCTCCGAGCTCAAGGGCCGCAAGATCGCGGCGCTTCAGGGTTCAACGGCCGAAAAGGCAGCCATGCGGTTGCTCAGAACTGCCGGAGATGATGCCGCGGAGAAGAACGTGACATCCTTTCCCGACCGCGCTTCGTGTTTCATGGCCGTGGGTCGGGAGAAGGTTCTGGGCTGGATCGATTCCGGCATGATTCTGCTCGAGTACGCATCGAAGAATCCCGGCCGATTTGAGCTGATCAGCGCTTCGGACGCGGTCGAGGCCGTCGCGATGGCTCTCCCCCAGGACGACTCCGCATGGCGCGATCTGATCAATTTTACCATCCAGGATATGGCAGCGGACGGCACGCTGAAGAAACTCTACGACAAATGGTTCGGGCCGGACACGCCGTATTCCTTTCCGAGCCGCGGTTCAATCGAAATCTGGCCGGAATGAGCTGCTGGATCACGCCGGAGCACCCCGCATGAGACGAGTCATCCTTGGCACCGCAGGACATATCGATCACGGAAAGACCGAGCTTGTGCGCGGCCTCACCGGCATTGACACGGATCGGCTCAAGGAAGAAAAACAGCGCGGCATCAGTATTGAGCTTGGTTTCGCTTTTCTGGATCTCGGAGAGGACATCCGGATGGGCATCGTCGACGTGCCCGGCCACGAGAAGTTCGTGCGCCAGATGGTGGCCGGTTCCGGCGGCATCGACATGGCCGCGCTCGTCGTAGCCCTGGACGAGGGGGTCATGCCTCAAACGGTCGAGCATCTCGACATCCTCTCTCTGCTCGGGGTGCAACTGGGCCTGGTGGTGCTCACGAAGCTCGATCTCGTCGACGAGGAGTTAGCCCTCCTGGCCGAGGAGGACGCCAAGGACCTCGTGAAAGGATCGTTCCTCGAAGGCGCGCCCATGGTACGGGTATCGTCGCGCACGGGCGAAGGTCTCGACGCGCTGCGCGAAGCCCTCAGGGATTTGGCGCTCAGTGCGTCGCAGCGACCGGTTCACGGGCTCCTGCGACTCCCTGTGGATCGAGTGTTCACCATGCGCGGGCACGGGACGGTTGTAACCGGCACGCTCATCTCCGGAACCATGTCGGTTGGAGACGACGTGGAGATTCTCCCCGGCGGATTGCGATCATCCGTGAGATCGCTGGAATCCCACAATAAATCGGAAGAAAAGGCCTTTCCGGGGGAACGGGTCGCTGTGAATCTCCGCGGGCTGGAGCAATCGGAAGTCCACCGGGGTGAAGTCGTGACCCATCCGGGCGAGTTCCGCCCATCTTTTGTCGTAGACGTCACGCTCAAGGCCTTAGCCCGCTCGCCGCTGCCGCTGAAGAACCGGAAGAAGGTGAGACTCCACCATTACACCTCCGAAACCGAAGCCCTCGTGGTACTCCCCGACATGGAAATCCTCGAGCCCGGCAAAGAGACGCTGGCCCAATTGCGCACAGCGTCGCCCATTGTTCCCTCGGCGGGAGACCGGTTCGTGCTGAGAGCCCTGTCCGCGTCGGTCACTCTCGGCGGCGGGGTCGTAGTCAATCCGAGAGCCGTCAAGCTGAGGGCGCGCTCGGCGAAATCATTCCTCGAGGCGAAACGTGACGACGATCCGGGGATCGTGGCTTCTCTGATCAGCAGCGGCGGAGCCGCAGGGGTTACGAGAAACGAACTGCTCGGGCTGTCGGGGTTTTCGGCCAAGCGCCTGGACAAGGCCCTCGAGTCTCTCAGAAACTCCCACACGGTAATCCGGTTCGACGCCACGGAGAACCGCATGGCTCACCGCGACTTCTTCGACATGGTCAAGAAGAAGCTGAAGAGCCGTTTGACGGCCTTCCATGCCGAGCAGCCTCTGCGGCAAGGCATGTCAAAACAGGAGTTGCGGTCTACGGTTCCGGGTGGAGACAAGCTCTTCAAAGCGGTCTTGGACGGTCTGGCGGCCCAGGGAGAGGTGGTGGTCGATGGCGACCTCGTTCGTTCCGGGTCTCACCGGGTAACACTCGGGAATGAAGAGAAGGATCTCAGGGACCGACTCTTGAAGCTCGTGGAAGATGGCGGAAACGCACCCCCGGTTCTCAAGGAGATTCTCGCGGAGACCGGGGCAGACCCGAAACGGGTCCGAAGCCTGCTCGCCCTTCTGGAGAAGGAGGGCAAAGTGGTGCGGGTCAAGGATGATATCTACTTTTCAGGGGCTTTTCTCGAGGCAACGAAGAAGCGGCTCAGCGCGTTCATCGGTAGCCACGGAGGGATAACTCCGTCGCAATTTCACGAAGTTACGGGTTCATCCCGCAAGTTCAATATTCCCTTGCTGGAATACCTCGACCGGACTCGCTTCACGATGCGCGTCGGGGATCAGCGGGTGCTCAGGGGCTCCGGCACCTCCGGAGAGGGCGGCAAAGTTGAGTAGAAGTCCGCGATCTGTTTCAAGCGATCCAGACAACCCACTCTTTGCTCCTCGAACCGTTTAGCCGATTCAGCGCTCTTTTCTTCGATGTATTGAACCAGCGCCCACGACTGATGATCCATGCAGGCGTACGCCCCGTCCAGCAGGCCGATAAGCTTGCGGTCCGCCTCTGCGATGCGGGCTCCCGAAACCGCTTTGAGCTTTCCGCGAACCACCCGGATCCGTTTCTGGACGTTCTTGGCGATCTCCAGGGCGGTTTCCTTGGGGATAATATCGGCCACGTACCCGTCCGCCGTGGTCCCCAGGAGAAGAAAGGCATCGTTCAGGTAAGCGGTCGCAGTTTCGCCGAAGGCATTGAGAAAGATTGCTCGATCGGACCCTGCGGCCGTCGCCGGGACATGAGCAGCAAGCAGTAGGATAACAAATAGGATTCTTTTCATCATTCTCAGGAGTTGAACGATTCGGTGGGTCCTCCCCATGGTCGCGAAGACTCATATCACGCCCCTCGAAAGGAGACAACCTTTTTCATGAGAATACTACTCCACACATGCTGTGCCCCCTGCCTCGTGGTGCCTCTCGATGACCTGCGAGCCGAAGGGCATGACGTGACCGCCCTGTTCTTCAATCCCAACATCCATCCGTTTACCGAGTACTTGCGGCGACTGGACTCGTTCACCACCTATGCTCGGGACAACGACGTTCGAGTTCTCAACGGTCAACGACTGGACGGAATGGAGGAATGGCTGCGGGAAGTCGTGTTCCGGGAAGCCCAGAAGTGCAGGATTTGCTTCAACTTCCGCATGGATCGAGTTGCCGCGCTCGCGGAGGCCAAGGGTTTCGACGCGTTCTCGACAACACTTCTCTACAGCCGTTTTCAGAAACACGACCTCCTCAAGTCGATTTGCGAGGCAGTTTCTGAAACCCACGGCATTCCGTTCGTGTACCGCGACTGGCGAACCGGCTGGAACGAAGGGGTGAAGCGGTACCGCAAGCTGGGGCTCTACCGGCAGAAGTATTGCGGCTGCATCTACAGTGAGAAGGAACGGGCCCTCAAAATCATGTGACGGTGGGCTCCCCGCGGAAGTCGCTCTGGCTCGGCGGCAGCAGGCGACATTCGATCCGCGAAATTTCCGCGATTGCCGTCAAGCCTCTCTGTGGTGTATAAGAAGGCTGATCACGTTCAACCCAGTCAGTCAGAGGTCTGTACCATGAGAGCCTTCACCGCGAGGTCGGTGCTGTGGGCGCCGGTCGTAGCCTGCGCCTTCATGGGCATATTCGCAAGCGGCCTGTGGGCCGGGGAACCGAGAGGCGGCTATCACAAGGCTGCCTTGAATCCTCAGCCCCCCTGGCTCATGATCAGTATGTCCACAGACGGATTTTCAAGGGGCTGCCGGAACGTTTTTAACGTCGTCGCCCATCTGAGTGGAAATCCGAATGGTCGGATGCTTCACTTTAGCCAGGTGACGCCGGAATTGATTGTCGAGATGCAACCCGAGTTCGTGGTGCTGGGCCCGCAGGGGACACCGTGGTGCCGCTATACCGGAGAAACGGGGGTTGCCCTTCAGAATTTCCTCTGGCTCCTACCGGTGATGGCCGAGGGATTGAACGTTCCTATCCTCGGGATCTGCGGAGGTCACCAGGCCCTGGCGCTCGGCTTCGGGGGTAAGGTGGGACCGATTCGCACCGGCACCTACGACTGCCTGCCGTACACCCGGGAACGACAGACGGGAGTGGTGTCGCTCAGCCTCATGACGCCCGATCCCATCTTTTCGGGGATCGCGGGAAAGCTGCGCATTCAGCAGAGCCATTTCGACGAAGTGAAAATTCTGCCGCCGGGCTTCGTATTACTTGCTTCCGACAGGCTCTGTCCCGTTCAGATCATGCGGCACCCCACGAGACCGGTGTACGGCATCCAGGGCCATCCGGAGAGCTCCTATGCCCAGAGGCCGGAAGGAGCCATCCTGATCAAGAATTTCCTGAAAATAGCAGGGGAATACAATAACGCGATCAAGAATCCGCCCGCGCCCCAGGCCGGCGTTGTTTCCTTTTGATTGGTCCGCCGGACCGCTTCCGTCATCCGGTCACGGCATGTGACGAGCGCAAGCCGGGCCAGACGCCCGGACCGGGCCGGGCTCGAATGAAACCCTCAAGATTCGCGCCCAGTCCTTTCAGATACGCCACCATTTCGGGCTTCTCCTCGAAATAGGCATCCATGAGAGCGGTCCACCCAAAGGCCGTCTTCGCGTTGATGTCGATTCCCGCAGCCACAAGGACTTTGGCCACTTCGAGTCGCCCTGCCCCTGCTGCCACCATCAAGGCGTTCTTCCCGTCCCGGTCCATTGCCTGGGGGTCTGCACCCCTGCGCAATAAGAGCAGAACCAGTTCCACGCGCCCGGCCTTTGCCGCCCAGAAGAGCGGGGTGTTCCCGAGCTTGTTCCGTGCGTTGGGGTCAGCCCCGCGTTGGAGTAGCACGTCCACCACGTTGATATGGCCCTTGAAACAGGCCCAGAACAACGCCGTGTTTCCGTAGGGCCGGTCACGCGCGTCGACATTGGCCCCGCGGCGCAGCAGCGTCTCCACCAGTTCCGCGTGCGCCCAGTGAGAGGCCGCCATAAGGGCCGAATCGGCATTCTCTCCGCGGGCATCCACAGCCGCGCCGTGTTCGAGGAGGATCTCGGCAATTTCGGCCCTCGCGAGCCGGAACGAGCACAGGAGGGCCGTGCGGCCGGACTTGCCCACCGCGTTGACCTGAGCTCCCCACTCCAGCAGCAGCTCGATCACCTCTCGGTGCCCCCGTGCCGAGGCCGCGATGAGCGCGGTATTTCCGTCGTTGTTCGCGGCATTAGCGTCGGCTCCGGCTATCAACAACAATTCGGCGATCGCCACGTGTCCCTTGTACGACGCCCAAATCAGCGGGGTGTTGCCGTGGTGTCTGCACCGGGCATTGGGAGCCGCTCCTCTTTCCAGGAGAGCCTCCACCACCTCTCGATGCCCCCGGTACGCCCCCCACGACAGTGCGGTGATGCCGAACCCCGTGTCGGGAGCGTCCACGGGCGAATTTGCCGAGAGGAGAAGCTCCACCTGCGCCCTGTCGCCTTTGTACGCTGCACGACACAACAAGGTCTCTCCCCGATCACCGCGGTAGCTGACCGACGCGTCAGCATTCAGCAGCACGCGGCTGAGCTCCGGCGCGCTTCGTCTCACCGCCCAGAAGAGGGCTGTGCAGCCCGACCGATTATGGGTGTTCGGGTTGGCCCCCCACCCCAGGAGAAGCTCCGCGGTCTCCGCACGCCCTGCCCGGGCGGCCCACAGGAGAGGCGTATTCCCCAGGACGTCGCGACCGTGGATGTCGGCTCCCGCTTTGACAAGAAGTTCCGCTGCCTCGACGCTCCCCTGGTGCGCGGCCCAGTCCAGCGCAGTACTCCCGTACCGTTTGTCCCGCGCATTGAGGTTCGCTCCCCGGTCCAGCAGGAGCTTCACGACATCGCCCCGTCCTGCCAGCGCGGCCCAAAAGAGCGGGGTGTGTCCGTGAACGTTCGTTGCATTGACATCTGCTCCGAGACTGGCCAGCAGGCTCACCGCCTCCACGTGTCCCTTGTACGCGGCCCAGAAGAGCCCTGAATTGCCGTTGGAGCTCCTGGCATCCACGGTTGCCCCGTGCTCTGCCAGGAGGCGGACGACACGCGTGTCTCCGCTCGTGCACGCGTAGACGAGCGCGGTCTTTCGACCCTTCCTGTCCTGAATATGGACGTTTGCGCCTGCCGCCAGTAGGACTTCCACGACGGGGAAATGGCCGGATCGAGCGGCCAGCATGAGCGCCGTGAGTCCCACCCGATTCTGGGCATTGACCGGCACTCCCCTGCGGGCGAGCAGTTCGACCACCGCGGCGTGTCCTTTGTACGAAGGCCAGAACAGCACGGAGGAGCCGTCGCCGGCGACCGCGGCTGCGCTCGAGCCTCGATCGAGGAGGAGCTCCACCACTTCTCCGTGGCCGTTGAGCGCGGCCCAGAACAGCGGCGGCGCCCCGTACCGGCGATCTCTGGCATTGAGGTCGGCCCCCCGTTCCAAGAGAAGCTCGACGACCTCGGGGTCGCCGGCCACGGCGGCGGCAATGAGCGGCGTGCGGCCGGCCCCGTCTTCCTGGTCGACGTCCGCCCCGCGTTCCAACAAGAGCACCACGATTTCCGGGCGCCCGGCAAATGCCGCTCGAATCAGGGCGGTCTTGTTGGTCTTGTCTCGGGGATGGACGTGGCCTCCGAGCCTGAGCAGCAAGTCCGCGACGTCCGCGTGCCCCTGCTTGATGGCCCAGTTCAACGCCGTATTTCCATCGTTATCGAGCCCATCAATTCTGGCGCCGCATTTCCACAGTAATTCCACGATATCCGGATGACCCCACATCGAGGCCCGGATGAGAGCGGTCTCGCCTTCCGGATTGCCCGTGTTTACCTCTGCGCCGTTGTTCAGGAGCAGTTCCGCCACCTCGGCGTGACCGCCGAGGGCAGCTTCCATGAGAGGGGTATTGCCGTCCCGGTTGGAGATGTTCGGGAGAGCCCCGGCGTCGAAGAGCACCTGCACGATTTCGCGGTGTCCGGCGAGAGAAGCCGCGGTCAGCGGGGTTCCCGCGTCCGTCACGGCGTTGGGGTCGGCTCGTTTCCCGAGGAGCTCCACGACCTTCGCCGGGTTACCCAGGCGAGTCGCGGCCATGAGTTGTTCCTGCATCGTGACCGCTATCGCTCCGTTTCATGCGGACCGGGCCGACATTCAGGAGCGTCTGATATGGGAAGCCCGCTAGATGGGGATTCCGGAATCGAGTTTATGCCGGTCAATCTTCGAACCGGTAGCCAGGATGCTCTTGGAGATCTAATGGAGAGAGGTTGCGCGTGTCCGGAAGCCGGAATTCGAACACCCGATTTCGCGGCCGAAGCGTGAGCCGTGAAAATGCCAAGTGCCCACGGAAGGCTGCCACTTCTCTGTTGTTGTTTAGTATAGCATAGTTACGCCCGGATTTGTAGGTGTAACCCCTGCCGGAGTGTGCCCATTCACTTACGCTCGGCAAGATTTCCTCATGTTCCGTCATTCCGGAGGAAGCCGGAATCCAGTGCCGGATGGCCGAGAGCATTGTACCACTACTCGATGCCTCCGGGCCTGACAGCTCTGGACCCCGGCTTTCGTCGGGGTGACGATCACGCTCGTAGCGCAATTGGTGGGAATCTCGTTCGCTGGACAGCATTGGGCTCCGCCCCCGTGTCAGTGAATGTGTACACCCGAGCACCTGTTCGCTCCTTTGTCGTTGACAAAGGGACTTGTGTGTGAAATATTAAACACTTGCGCCACCTTCTCATCCCGACCCATCAGCCGTTCGAGGCAACAGCGCCACGAATTCGTGGGGCTGGATGAACCATCACCGCCGTGGCTGTTTCCGGACTCCTCGCCCACCATCGCCAGGAATCCGTCGGCCGCGTACGATGAGTGGTCGGTCTGCGCGGACGAGCAGCCTGGGAGAAGGAGTCCCGGAAGTCGGCAGGAGCCGGACAAAGCGGCCCATGGCACAAATACGGGACCGCATGTCCGCAGCAGCGCATGGCGTTCCGGCTTATGGTAGGTATGTCAAGGCAGAGAGTCTTACGATCTGAGCTTCTGAACACACCGCCCCCGCGGCGGTGGTCGTCAGATCCGGTTTTTTTACGCTATCCGTAGCGACAATTTCAACGGAGGTTTGCATGGCTGAGGAAGAGCGAAAAGTCCTGGTCGTCGGGGGTGGTATCAGCGGAATGACCGCCGCTGTCGAAGCCGCCGAGGCAGGCGCTGAAGTGATTCTGGTGGAACGGAACCCGTACCTGGGAGGCCGGGTCGTTTCCCTTAATCAATACTTCCCCAAACTCTGCCCGCCGATGTGTGGGCTCGAAATTAACTTCCGCCGCATCAAACAGAATCCTCGGATAACTTGCCACACGCTCGCGGAAGTGGAATCCGTTTCCGGCGCACCGGGGAATTACCAGGTGAAGGTCACCATTCACCCCCGGTATGTAAACGACAACTGCACCGCCTGCGGCAAGTGCGCCGAGGCCTGCGAAACCAGCATCCCCAACCAGGTCAACTACGGGATGGACACGGTCAAGGCTGCATACCTGCCCCATCCGATGGCCTATCCTTTCAAGTTTGTCTTGGACCCGGAGATCATCGGCACCGACGAAGCGCAGAAATGCGCGGACGCGTGCGCCTACGGGGCCGTTGACCTCGGCATGGGGCCCGAGAGCCTCACCTATAACGTGGGCGCTGTGGTCTGGGCAACCGGCTGGAGTCCGTACACGGTGGAAAAAGTTGATTACCTCGGCATGGGTACCGTGCCGAACGTCATCACCAGCGTCATGTTCGAGCGACTTGCCGCGTTCAACGGTCCCACGGCAGGCAAGATCCTGAGGCCCTCCGACGGCAAGGAGGTCAAGAGCGTGGCCTTCGTGCAGTGTGCCGGTTCACGGGACGAAAACCATCTCGCGTACTGCTCGGGTATCTGCTGCCTGGCTTCCCTCAAGCAGGCCACGTACGTCAGGGAGCGGTGTCCGGACAGCACCGCGTACATCTATTACATCGACGTCCGCGCCATGGGAAAGTACGAGGATTTCTATACCAAGGTGGATCAGGACGACAACGTGATTCTCACGAAGAGTAAGATCGCTCGAATCTCTCCGGACCCGGAATCGGGCGGGGTTGTGGTCGAGGGAGAAGACATCGCCGCGGGCGGCAAGGTCAGGCAGGTTGTCGATCTGGCCGTCCTGGCCGTGGGCATGGTGCCCGGCACGGCAGCGACCAAGCCCGACCTCGAAATGACCTACGACGATTTCGGATTTGTCACGTCTTCCGGTGCGTCCGGTATCGTCCCCGCGGGGTGTGTCAAGGCTCCCATGGAAGTGGCCGCGTCGGTGCAGGACGCCACCGCTGCGGCGCTCAAAGCAGTTCATCGTACGATGGGGAGGTAGGGTCTATGGATCAGAAGATCGGAGTCTATATTTGCTCGGGATGCGGTATAGGAGAATCCATAGACGTGGACGCCCTCTCCGCAGTCGCCGACGATTTCAGTCCTGTCAAATGCGAGAAGCACGCTGTTTTCTGCAGCCCTGAAGGAGTCGCCCAGATCCGCAAGGACGTCGAATCCGGAGAGGTCAACTGCGTCGTGATTGCAGCCTGTTCCGGAAGAGTCAAGACGAACGAATTCGCGTTCGATCCGCTCACCACCCTCGTGGATCGGGTCAATGTCCGGGAGCACGTGGCCTGGTGCCAGCCCGCCGGTGACGAGAACACCCAGATGATGGCCGACGACTACCTGCGAATGGGCCTCACGCGCATTTCGAAGTCCACGCTGCCCACGCCGTACCAGGAAGCGACCGACAAGGCGATCCTGGTGATCGGCGGCGGAGCCGCGGGCCTTCGAGCTGCCTTGGATGCGGCCCAGGCGGACTATCCCGTGATCCTGGTGGAAAAGGAAGCCGAACTGGGCGGCCATATGGCCAAGTGGTACAAGAACACCCCGACCATGCCGCCGTACCAGGAGGTCGAAGACGTCGCTATTCAGGAAACCATCGATGAGGTGGGAGCAAACTCCAACATAACGGTGTTCACGAACACCACGGTGGAGAAGATTGCCGGCGCGCCGGGAATGTTCGACGTTACGCTCAAGAACGGCGCGGGAACCCACCGTGTGGGCTCCATCGTCCTCGCTGCGGGGTGGAAGCCCTATGACCCCGCGAAGCTCGAACATCTGGCGTACGGGAAATTCCCCGACGTCATCACCAGTGTTCAGCTCGAAGAGATGGCCAAGGCCGGCAAGATCACCTGTCCCTCCGACGGGTCGGAGCCGTCGGTGGTGGCGTTCATTCAGTGCGCGGGCTCCCGTGATCCCGAGCACCTGCCGTACTGTAGCGCGGTTTGTTGTCGGGTCTCCCTCAAGCAGGCGATGTACGTGAAGGAACAAAACGAAGAGAACAAGGCCTTCGTCTTCTACAAGGACATCAGGACGCCCGAGCAGCACGAGGAATTTTACAGGAGCGTCCAGAAGCAGGGTGTGGTCTTCGTCAAGACCGATACTTCCAAGGTCGTCATCAGCGAAGGCTCGGAGCGCAAGCTCAGTATCGAAGCCATGGATCAGCTTCTCGGCGAGCCCGTCATGGTGGAGGCCGACCTCGTGGTCCTCGCGACAGGGATGCAGCCCGCCGTGCTCGACGATCCGATCCTCAACCTCGAATATCGCCAGGGCCCTGCCCTTCCCGAGCTGAAGTACGGGTTTCCGGATTCCCATTTCGTGTGTTTCCCGTACGAAACGCGACGGACCGGGATCTATACCGCAGGGTGCGTCAGGCAGCCCATGACAGCGACCCGATCGGGGAACGACGGGACCGGCGCTGCGCTCAAGGCGATCCAGTGCGTCGAGTTGACCAGCCAGGGCAGGGCCGTGCACCCAAGGGCCGGAGATATGTCTTATCCGGAGCTGTTCCTCCAGCGGTGCACCCAGTGCAAGCGCTGCACGGAAGAGTGTCCGTTCGGCATGTACAACGAGGATGTGAAAGGCACGCCCCTGCCCCATCCCACGCGCTGCCGACGGTGCGCTATCTGCATGGGGTCATGCCCTGAGCGGATCATCTCATTCAATAACTACTCGGTTGACATGATCGGGTCCATGATCAAATCGGTCGGCGTGCCTGACGAGTACGAAGAAAAACCGCGCATCATCGGCCTGATTTGCGAGAACGACGCGTTTCCCGCGTTGGACATGGCCGGCCTCCATCGGCTACAATATCCTCCGTGGATACGCTTCATCCCCTTGCGGTGCCTCGGCTCCATGAACCTCGTCTGGATAGCCGATGCGCTGTCCAAAGGCATTGACGGTATTCTCCTGCTCGGGTGCCGCTTCGGAGATGATTACCAGTGCCACTTCGTTCAGGGCAGCGAACTGGCCAACACCCGGATGAGCAAGGTGAAGGAGACCCTGGACCGCCTGGTGCTCGAATCAGACCGACTCCGGCTGGAACAGATTTCCATCGACGACTATCACCGACTGCCCGGAATCATCGAGGAGTTCACCGCGAGACTCGAAGAACTGGGCCCCAACCCGTACAAAGGCTTCTAAGGCAACTCAGCGGTCGCCGGATTGACGGCGATGACGGGACATGAACGGAAAGTCTTGGAGCTCGTTGTCCGCAATTCGGCTACGTATTGTGCCCATTGAGATTGCTTCGTCGCTCCGCTCCTCGCAATGACAGGTATCGTGAATGTCATTGCGAGGGAAGCGAAGCAATCTCTGCGGACGAAAATACACTACCGTAATTCCGCAACAGAGCGCTTAGGAAAGACATATGGAAACAAGAATACCTTTTCTGGAAGTGAGTGACGCCATTGTCATGTCAGGGGCTGAAACGCTCTACTGGTGCATGCAGTGCGGATTGTGCACCGGCACGTGCCCCTGGCGCCTGGTCCCCGGCGAGGCGTCGGAACAATTCAACATACGGCTGGTCCAGCGCATGGGCCAACTGGGACTCGAGGGATTCGAGTCGGAAAACTGCCTCTTTGCGTGCACGACCTGCCGGGCTTGTGTAGATCGTTGCCCCCGCGGAGTGGATATCATCGGCAACGTCAGAGGCATGCGCAGCATGCTCGCGGAAGTAGGGACCATTCCGCCCAGTCTGAAACCCATCGCCGGCAGCCTTCACGCTCAGGGGAATCCCTGGTCCGGTGACCGCGGCAAGCGTGTCGAGTGGATCAAGGGCGCTGACGTCCCCACCTTCTCGGCCGACACCGAGTATTTCCTCTCGGTCTGCTGCACCTCCTGCTACGACGTGCGCAGCCAGAAGATCGCACGGTCGGTGGCAAAGGCGCTCACAGCAGCGGGCGTGAGCTTCGGGATCATCGGGAACGAGGAAAGCTGCTGCGGCGAGGCCATCCGCAAGGTCGGCGATGAGGCGCTCTTCCAGAAGTTGGCCCAGTCCAACATCGAGCTCTACAACAGCAAAGGCGTCAAGAAGATCATCGTGACCTCACCGCACTGCCTCTTTACCTTCAAGAACGAGTATCCCGAGCTGGGCGGCGAGTACGAGGTCTTCCACTACACGGAAATCCTTGCCCAGGCGGTGACGGAAGGCAAACTGACCCTGTCGGGCGAAGCGGCCGGCCCCGTCGCTATGCATGACCCGTGTTACCTGGGCAGGCACAGCGACGTATACGATCCGCCGCGGCAACTCATTGCGGCAGTTCCGGGCGCCGAAATGAAGGAGCTCGCCCGGAACCGAAAGAACAGCCTCTGTTGCGGCGGCGGAGGCGGCCGTGTCTGGATGGAGACGAAGGCAGGCGAACGTTTTGCCGAGCTGCGCATTCAAGAAGCAATTGATGCGGGAGCAGCAACCCTGGTCACAGCGTGCCCGTACTGCATCACCATGCTCGAGGACTCGTGCAACGTGCTCGGGAAAGCCGACCAGCTCAAGGTGATCGATATCAGCGAGCTGGTGGCGGAGAAGATCTGATTTCAAGCTCCACTCAGACGGGAATCTCCCTGGAACGAAAACCGTGGGACATCCGTCTTGCCCGTCCACGAATGACGGGGAAGGAGAAACTGTCTCAGAATTCTCTCAGGAAGAAGCCGTGGCGCGACTCGCATGGCTGGCTGGCGAGATCTTGACCATGCTGTGAGCCGGCGGACATCCGCGGTAGAAACCGCTGTACAGGCGGGGTTTATCCCCGCCTGCTCAGCCATTCCCGAAACGCGGGCGAGGATAAAGAAACTGTCTCAAAATTCAGTTTGCACGCAAAATCGTGACACGATCCGGAGCCAACGCGTAACGGGGTGGCCCGGACGTTATACGTCCGGGTGCCGCAGGCACAGGAGGTCTTCTCTTCATTGGAACGAAATCACTAAGCTCGCGTTCCGCAGTTCTGAGGTAGCGGACTGAGGCAATTTTTTCAGCTTGTGCGAAAAGGTCCTGGTACAGGACTCAGCTTTGTGATAGAGCCTTGACACCTGAACGGGAGGTGTCGGGCATGAAAGAAGGCCAATCGCTGCGGGCGTGTGATGTGAA
>Ga0172371_10000794_pt1 | contig 49876 bp, 42 predicted proteins | sample Lak12m_FD_114543 | JGI IMG/M metagenome (GOLD analysis project Ga0172371, IMG submission 114543) | Freshwater microbial communities from Kabuno Bay, South-Kivu, Congo - kab_022012_12m | ecosystem: Environmental > Aquatic > Freshwater > Lake | place: Democratic Republic of the Congo: South-Kivu... | reverse complement strand
TCGGCGCGCAGGTCCTGCAGCGCCGCCTGGCGCTCCAGGGCGGTGGAGATGGCGGCGGCGGCCGAGGCCAGCAGAGCTACATCGGGCTCCGGCCAGGGGAGCTCGGCATGGCAGTTGTCGAAGCCGATCATGCCGCGCACCTCTCCGGCGACGGTCAGAGGGAGCAGCAGCAGGGCCAGAACGTCCTCGGCGTCGAAGCCGGCGCGCTGCTCGGGAGTGACCTCGTGACGCAGAGCAGCGACCGACGCGCCGCGCTCGAGCTGCCGGCGCCACGCCGGGCCGAAGTAGTCCCAGGAGAGACCGCGGAAGGCCGGATCATCCATCTGGCGCGTCACACCCGGCACCACGTACTCGGCCAGTGGATCGAGACGCGCCTCGCCGGCCGTGTCGAGACGTTGTGCGAAGACGTAGACGCGGTCGGCGCCGGAAACGTCGAGCAGGCGCGGCAGGATGCGCTCATACGGCAGCCCGTCGTGGCGTGCCAGCAGCTCGTGCTGGATCTCGGCGATGGCCTCCAGGTAGCGCAGTCGACGTCGCGCCTCGTCTTCGGCGGCCAGCCGCGCGAAGGCGCCGCCGGTCACCGCCAGCACCGACTCGAACAATGAGCGTGTGGCCGCCGAGAAGCTCTCCACGCTCCGCGATGAGATCGTCACCACGGCGACCAGGGCGTCCTGGTGCAGGACCGGCGCCGAGGCGAGCGCCATGAGTCCGTGTGCCTCGCTGCCGACGCCGTCCAGACTTCCGCCGAGTTGCTTCATGAACTCGCGGCAGCTGGTGAAGAGCACCTCTCCTGAGCGGAGGGTCGAGAGGCGGGTCGATCCCTTCCGAAAGCGCCCGGTCACGGTCGCGAAGTCGGCCGACACGCCGGCGTGCGCGGCCAGCACGAGGTCGCCGCTGGGGTCGTCACGGACGTGGATGCCGGCGGCGTCGATCTCCTCGAGCCGCATCAGCGTCTCGATGAGCCGGGAGAACAGGCCGGACCGGTCCCCGGGCATGCTGAGGGCGACGGCGGCGTCGCGCTGCGTGCGAGCCAGGTCCTCGGCTCGGACGCGGTCGGTGATGTCGACGTCGACGACCACGATCCGTCGCCAGTCGGCCTCACAGCCGGGCTCCACGGCCCACGTCGTCAGCGTGCGGACGCTCCCTCCGCCGTCCAGGACGTTGACGTCGTCGCCGGTGAACGCCGTCCCGCCCCGCGCCAGAGCGGCATACAGGTGGGCGTGCAGCTCGAACGATCGCTGCGTGTAGAGGTCGGCGAGGCGCTCGCGCAGCTCATCCACCGACGGCAGTCCCCAGCGCGTCAGGGTGGCGTCGTTGACGTCGAGGACCCGGACGCGAGCGACGATGTCGCGCAGCAGATCGGGGCGAGCGATGAGATGTCCGGCCAGGTCGACCGGCGCCCGGGGGTCGTCGAGCAGACGGAGCTCGATGAGCCGGCGGCGAACGTCCGAATGATCCTCCAGCCACAGTGGCTCGGGGGCGTGCCGGAACGCGGTCTCATACTCGCCGTCGACGACCGCGAGGCCGTCGCAGCTCTGCACGTGCTCGTCGGTGGTGTCCGTCACGTCACCTCTGTGCCTGGACTCTTGACGATGCTCCGAGGGGCTTTTCGGCCGTTGCCCCGCAGTCCTTGAGGATCACTCCGCAGATGGTAGCAGGTGACCGGCCGGCTGCGGGCGCTGTGACGATCAGGGGCTGAGTGCTGTGACGGTCGGGCGCCGGGTCCTGTCGCGGTCAGGCGCCGAGCAGCTCCTTGCCCAGATAAGGGACCAGGACGGCCGGTACGGCGATGGTGCCGTCGGCCCGCTGGTGGTTCTCCATGATGGCGACGATGGTGCGGCCGATGGCGATGGCCGTGCCGTTGAGCGTGTGCACGAAGCGCGGACCCTTGTCAGTGCGGTAGCGGCACTGCAGGCGCCGCGCCTGGTAGTCGGTGCAGTCCGAGCAGCTCGTCAGCTCGCGGTAGCGCTGCTGACCGGGCAGCCAGGCCTCGCAGTCGTACTTCTTGGCGGCCGGCGCGCCGAGGTCGCCGGCGGCGATGTTGACGACCCGGTAGGGGAGCTGCAGGCCGCGCAGGATCTCTTCCTCGACGGAGAGGATGAGCTCGTGCTCGGCCGGCCCGTCCTCCGGCAGGCAGAAGCTGAACATCTCGAGCTTGTCGAACTGGTGGACGCGGAAGATGCCGCGCGTGTCCTTGCCGGCGGCGCCGGCCTCGCGGCGGAAACAGGTGGACGTGCCGGCGTACCGCAGCGGCAGGCTGTCGGCCGCCAGCATCTCGTCCATGTGCATGGCCGCCAGCGGCACCTCGCTGGTGCCGACCAGGCAGTCGCCGTCGACCGTCTGATAGACCTGCTGGCGGTCGGTGGGGAAGAAGCCGGTGCCGTACATGGCCTCTTCCCGTACCAGAACCGGCGGCACGACCGGCCGGAAGCCCCGGCCGGTCACCACCTCGAGCCCGTAGCGCAGCAGGGCCATCTGCAGCAGGACCAGGTCTCCCTTGAGATAGGCGAAGCGCGAGCCGCTCACTTTGGCGGCGCGCTCCATGTCGATGAGGTCGAGCGCCAGTGCGAGGTCGAGGTGGTCGCGGGGCTCGAAGTCGAAGGCCGGCGGCGTGCCTTCGTGACGCAGCACGACGCTGTCGTCCTCGCCGCCCTCAGGCACGTCGTCGAGCGGGATGTTGGGGATCTCGAGGAGCATGTCCTTGAGGCGCGCCTCGATGTCGGCCAGGCGCGCCTCCTCGGCCTTGAGCTGCTCGCCGAGCGCTCGCATGGCGGCAAAGCGCTCCTGCAGCGCGGCTTCGGCGGCGGTCTTCTCGCTCGGCGCCATGCTCTTCATGGCACGCTTGGCCTGCGCGACCTCGTCGCTGACCGCGTTGCGCGTGGCCCGGCGCTCCTCGACGGCGGTCGTGAGGCGCCGGCGCTCCTCTTCTACGGCGAGGAACTCGTCGAGCGACTGCGTGCTCCCCCGCCGCTGCAGCGCCTCTCGCACCAGCTCGGGATGGGAACGCACCAGCTTGACGTCGAGCATCGTCTCTCCTCACCTTGGCACAGGGTCGCCGCCGTGCCGCCGCCTCCCCCGGGCGCCGCCGCGGCCCGCGGTCGCGCAGGCGGCGGGCGGGTCTGCCGGCACGGCCGGCCCATCGTACCGCGCCGCGGTCGCGTCTGGCGACCGCGGCGCCCGGGCGACGACGCTGCAGCGGAAGCTAAGCTCCGTCGTTCGCAGGGCGTTCCCTGTGCAACGGCGGCAGTCCGGGACCGACCCCGGTAGAATGTGCCTTCCGATGCGGCCCGTCGCGGGCGCGTACAGCGCCGACGGCGGGCCGTGGCCGATGAGATCGAGCACGAGGTGGGAACGTATGCACGGTGCAGCGCGATGCCGGCAAGACCGGATGTGGTGGGTGCGGACGGCGGCCGGCGGACTCGGCGTACTCCTCCTCCTCATCGTCTGGCTGCTCGCCGCACCGACCGCTCGCGCCGCCACGGTCATCGACTACCAGCTCGTCAAGGGCACCGTCGTGTACGGCAAGCAGGTCGAGCTGCGCGGCACCGTCGTGCCGGCGGCGGCCGACCAGCAGGTCGCGATCGTGCTCAACGGCGCCGACATCGCGACCGCCGTGACCGCCGCCGACGGCAGCTTCAGCTACAGCTTCACGCCCAAGGCCGGCGGCGTGGTCGCCGCCCGGGTGGTCGCCGACGGCAGCGTCGGGCCAGACCTCGCCTTCGGCGTGCAGCCGCGCATCGTCACCAGGGTCACCGGCGCCAAGGCCTACTTCAAAGCCAAGCTGAGGGTCGTGGTGGCGCCCAGGCAGTACACCGGCAAGATCGTCGCCGCCGTCATCCACAACGGCAAGGAAGTCGGCAGGACCGTACGCTGGGTCAGGAACGGCAAGGCGAGGCTCAGTCTGCCGGCGCCGGGCGTGGGGCGGTTCAAGGTCAAGATCACGCTGCTGGCCCGCGGCGGGTTCAGCGAACGCACCGTCTACCGTCGCTTCAAGACCACCTTCCGCACGCTGCGTGTCGGCTCGCGCGGCCCCGACGTCAAGCTGCTGCTCAAGGAGCTGCGGCGTCTGCGCTTCCGTACGCCGGGCCTCACGACCTACTACTCGTCCAGCGTCGCCGACGCGGTCATGGCCTTCCAGAAGGCGTACGGTCTGCCGCGGACCTATGTCTTCGGCCCGCGAGACTGGCGCAAGCTCGACAAGGCGACGGTGCTCACGCCACGGCACTCGAGCACCGGTACGCACATCGAGATCAGCAAGCCGAAGCAGATCCTGATGGTCGTCAGGAACGGCTCACCGCTGGGCATCATCCACGTCTCCACCGGAGCGACCGGCAACACGCCGGTCGGGAGCCATCGCATCCTGTGGAAGGCCTATTCGGCGCCGACGCCGTACGGCGGCCTCCTCTACTGGGACATGGAGTTCTACCCGAGCTTCGCCATGCACGCCTATCCGTCGGTGCCACCCTATCCGGCCAGCCACGGCTGCGTGCGCCAGCCCAACTGGGTGGCGCCGTGGACGTACAGCATGTCGTACGTCGGTGAGGCGGTGTACGTGTACTGAGCGGCCGGCTCGATCCTGTCGCGCCCGGCGCCCGGCGCCGGTCTCAGTGCCGCCCGGACCCCGCCGCGACGAGGAGTGCCGCCGGGACGTCGTAGCAGCGTGTGCTGCGGGGCGCCGCCGCGGAGGACCTCGCCGGTACGCTGCGGCGATCGCGGGCGGCTGCGACGGGGCTGCGGCTCAGCGACGGGCCAGCGGCACCACGAACTTGTGGGCCGTGTGCGTGAGCGAGAACGCTGCGGCCTTGACGTCGGTGAGGCCGGTGCTCCGTCCGGCATCCACCACGTCGTCGACGCTCACGCCCGACCCCTGCTTGGGTCGCACGACCCAGAGGGCGCCGTCTCTGGCGAGCAGCGGTTCGTAGGAGGCGATCGCGGCCAGGTCCTCCGGGCGCTCGACACCGAGGAACACCACGTCGACCGGCTCGCCGGCCGCGGCGGCGCGATCGACGACCGCCGAGGCGCGCTCCTTGAGGCGCCGCCGGAAGCCCAGGTCGGGGATGCCGGCGACGATCGCTCTGGCCCCCGGCCTGACGCCGAGGCTGTCGAGCTGGGACCGCGGCTCGCGGATCAGCCCGGCCCACTGCTGGGCGCGACGCGGTCCCAGATCGAACATCGCCTCGCCGCCGGACCAGGTGACGCGCAGAGAGCCGCGGTGCACCCGCAGCAGGTCGATCTCCAGGAGCGGGATGACGAGCCGGAAGGCGCCGTCGAAGAGCAGACGCTCGTCTTCCAGAGCGAGGATGCCGAGCCCGCGGCGGTCACCAGACTCGGCCGAGCAGGCGACCTGGACCGCTGTCATGCGAGCGTCTCTGCGGCGCCGTCGGCACCGATAGCGTCGTCGGCGCGCCGCGCGGCCACGTCGATGGCGGCGGCGATGGCGTCCAGGCCGTTGTGCAGTGTGCGGTCGTCGGGATCGGGCCGCGCCGGGTCGAAGGCCGAGAAGCTCAGGGCGCGGATGCGGAGACGCCGGTGCACGGCGGCGACGCATCCCTGGAGCTGCTCGGGGTCCAGGCCGGCCGGGGCCGGGTAGTCGACGGCCGGCGCCCAGTCCGGGTCGAGCACGTCGATGTCGATGTGGAGGTAGGCGCCGCCGCGATCCGCCGGCGGGCCGCCGGGTGCGCCGGCCGCTGCACACCGCGCGAGGGCGGCGCCCAACTGCTCGATCGCGGGGGTCATCGTGGCGGCCGGATCGCCGCCGCCGATCAGCCCAGGACCCTCCAGAAGAACGACCCCGGCGTCCGCCGCGTTGCGCAGCTCGCCCGGGTCCAGATCGCGGCCGCCCACGTGCAGCACGAGCTCCGCCGGGACGCGCCGCCGGCCCAGGGCGGCGGCGACGGCGTCGCGATGGCAGAGACCCAGCGCCATGGCGAGCGGCATCCCGTCGAGGAAGCCGCTGGGCGACGTCTGCGGGGTGTTGAGGTCACCGTGGGCGTCGAACCAGACGAGGGCCGCGGAGGCGGTCCCGAGACCGGCCGTGACCCCGAGCACGATGTTGCAGTCGCCGCCGAGCACCACCGGCAGACGTCCTGCGGCGTCTGCCCGGCCGACGTGTCCGGCCAGCTCGGCGTCGAGCTCCAGGACCGCCGTCAGCTCGTCGTCCGCCGGCCGTGGCGGCTCGACGACGAGCGTCTGCACCTCGTGGCCGGCGGCCCGCAGCCGCTCTTCCAGACCGGCGCCCAAGTAGCGCTCCGGTCCCAGCCCGGGGCCAACCCGGGGCCGGCCGAGGTGACAGGGCACGGCGATCAGCGAGAGGTCCACGCGTGCCTCCGGTGACCTCTTGGCGACGCTGTGGGACCGCCGCTCATCGCAGGCGCTTCTCCATGACGATCATGTGTGGCCGCTCTTCCTCTCGCCGCATGACGAAGCTGTGAGCGCGGTAGAGGCCGACGGAGTGACGGTCGGTCTCCGGCAGCGGGGCGGCGAGGCGACCGATGCCGCAGCTGTAGGCGAGGCCCTCGGCCCAGTCGAGCAGGCGATGGCCGACGTGCTGGCCCTCAAAGGCCGGGTTGATGCAGACGCAGCGCACCGTGAGGCAGTCGGCGTCGGCCTCGACTTCTGTGGCGACGTAGCCGGTCAGCTCCGCCGGCTCCCGGGGAGACTCGGCGACCCAGACGTCGGCGCGCTCCATCAGGGCCAGGAACTCCTCCTCGTGGAACAGCTCCGGATGCCCGGTCGCCTCGGCCAGCGGTCTCAGCACCTCCTCGGCGAGGGCGAAGACCAGGCTGCGATCGCCCTCTTCCATGGCGCGGATGTGCACGTGCAAGTCGTCCATGCGGCTCACCTCGCGTGCTCTGCGATCGGGACACCGGGTCGGCGCCAGCGCCGCCCGCCGACCTCGTCAGGATATCAATGCTCGGCGCCGGAGTGTCAGAAGGGATACGAGCCCAGCACGCGCAGCCAGGGCAGCTTGCAGGCGAGGCACTTGAGCGCCTGCGCCACCGGCGGATCGTCGCTGCGTCCTTCGAAGTCGATGAAGAAGACGTAGTGACCCAGCGCCAGCTTGGAGGGACGCGACTCGACCTTGCTGAGGTTGATGTGCCGGTAGGCGAACTCGGAGAGGATCAGCAGCAGGCTGCCGGGCTCGTCCTGGGCGATGCCGCAGACGATGCTCGTCTTGCAGGCGGTGGCCGGATCCGGAGCGGCGGGCTGGCGGGCGAGGAACACGAACCGTGTGCGGTTGTCGGCGAAGTCTTCGATGTCGTCGCGCAGGACGGTGCACTCGTACATGTCGGCGGCCAGGCGGCTGCCGATGGCCGCCCACGGCCGTTCGATGCGGGCGATGCGGCGTACGGCCTCGGCGGTGGAGTCGGTCGCTTCGTGCTCGGCGCGGGGCAGGTTGGTGCGCACGAACTCGCGGCACTGGTTGTACGCGTGGGGGATGCTCACGATCTTGCTTATCCGGTCCGGCTCGACCGGCCTCCGGACGATGAGCTGCTGATGGATGGGGTGCGTGATCTCACGCACGATGTGCAGCTCTTCTTTACCGAAGGCCAGCAGGTCGAGCGTGAGGGAGACGGAGCCCTCGATGGAGTTCTCGATCGGTACCAGCCCCAGCCCGGCCTCGCCGGTCTCCACGGCGCGGACCACGTCGCGGATCGACGGGTAGGGGAACGGGAAGTGCTCGCCGGGCGGCATGTTGGCGAGCAGCGCCTCTTCGGTGAAGGTGCCTTCCGGGCCCAGAAACGCGAGCCTGTCGGATGGGCTCGTCGCTGCGTCAGAAGTCAAGCTCCTCACCTCCCAGCCAGTCGTCGTGGCGCCGCGGCGCCCGGCCCTCTTCGTCGGGACGGTCGTCGTCGGGACGGTCGTCGCTGGTGTCGTCGCCGTCGGTGCCGGCGCCGGACGCCGATCCGGGCTCCTGCTGCTCCTCCGCGGCGGCGGACGGCTCGGTCATCCCGCCGGTCGGAGCATCCACGTCGGCGGGCGGGCCGATCTCGCCGCTGGTCGGAGCATCGCCGTCGGCGGCGGCAGATGGAGTGTCCGCCGCGAGGGTCGCCACATCGGCGTCGGCGGCGGGCCTGTCGTTGGAGGGTGCGGCTACGGATGGTCCGCCGGTCGCCGGGGCCGCCTCGGCCGGCGTCACCGGTGCCGCATCGCCGGTCGCGCCCGGCTCGTCGGCGAGGGATTCGCTGGGTGCGGCCGCGGACGGCTCCGTGTCGGCGTCCGGCCCTGCGGACCACCAGTCGCCGAAGGCCGCGCGGCTGTAGGCCGGCACGGCCGGCTCGCCACCCGACGCCGCGGCGGACGCTTCGTCTTCCGCGCCGTCCCACTCCAGCGGATCGGCCGCCGGCGCCGGCGAACCTGCGTCGGCGGCCGTGCGCCGGACCTCTTCGATGACTCGCCGGACGTCGCGCGAGAACGTCGAGACCGGCGAGCGGCTCAGCTCGCCGCGCGGCAGCGGCCGGGGGACGGCGCGCTCCACGGCGGCCGTCTCCTCGGGGGCCAGTCGTCTGTCCGGCAGGCCGTGGTCGAGGAACTTGACGTAGAGCCGGGCCGCTTCCCGGGAAGCGATGATGCTGATGACGACGCCGCTGCGGTAGTTGTCCAGCAGAGCGATGGAAGCGCTCTGCTCGCCGCCGGTGTCGGGGAAGGCGTCGAAGCGCACCAGCGCGATGTTGGAGAGCGAGGCGTCGAGGTCGTGACGGTAGTGCTCGACCTCTTCGGTGAGGATGGTGACCGCCTCGCGCAGGTTGCCGACCTGCTGCTCGAGCTCGAGGACGTACTCGACCAGATCGCGCGCGCGACGCTGCCCGAGGACGGCCTTCTGTTGAGCGTCGAGAGCGTTTTGGCGGCGCGCCAGCCAGAATGCGGCGCCACCCAGGACGAGCGCCGCCACCAGGGCCGCCAGGGCCACGTAGGGAGCGATGTCGACCAGCACGCTCGGGGCCTCAGAGCTTGAAGATGACCGTGTAGGCGGCCTTGTTGTTGGTGGCCACCTGCTCCTGCGGCACCGGACCGACCTCGACCCGCAGCTTGAGCTCGGGGCCTATCACCGCCGGGTCGAGGTTGAACCCGGCGATCGAAGCCGTCTCGGTCTCGCCGGCCTTGATCGAGGCGATGGCCGCGTTGAGCTTCTGCTCGGACAGGTTCTCGCCTTCGGGAGGTATGAGCGTGACGACCACCGGCACGTCCTTCTCCGTGACGGTACCCTGGTTCTCCACGCTGACGACGAACGAGAGCTCGGCACTCGCCTTGACCTGGTTGGTCTTGCCGGTCGCCAGCGCCTGGTCGCCGGGCTGTACGACGACGCCGGCCAGAGCGACACCGTGGATGCCCTTGAGCGACGCCGACTTGCCGATGCTCTTGAGCATGCTCTCCATCTTGACCGGCGTGAACAGCATGGCGTTGGTGTAGTAGGTGGCCTTGGGAACGGTGACGTTGGTGACGCCCTCGTCGGCCATGACGCGCTGGGACTGCTTGTAGAACAGCGCCTGATAGTAGGCTTCCGGGCCGGTGAAGAAGCCTCCCAGCGCCGCCAGACCCTTGCCCGAGACGCCGCTGTCGCCGTTCTTGAGCTCGGCCGAGATGGCATCCCGCCACTGGGCATAGCCGCGCGTGCGGACGGCCATCCCCTGGACGAAGACGGTGTTCTCCTGCCGCAGGTTGTCCGGTGGCGCGAGGCGGGTCGCCTGCTCGCTGACCGCCGTCTGTTCCCGCAGCATGTCGTCGAGCAGCTTGGAGATCCCCTCGCGCGTGTAGCTCGTCGGCTGCTGGACCATCTTCTTGAGATCCTGCCCTATCGCATTGGAGGCGCTGATCGCCTTGTCGACGGCCAGGAAGTAGTCCTGGTAGGAGGTCACCTTGCGGTTGTGCGAGCAGCTGCGGATCCAGATCGCGAGCAGGAACACGATGACGAACAGCGCCACCAGGGCGATGAGGAGGCGCTGGATGCGGACGTTGCGTCGCGAGCGGGCGGCACGGGGAGGGCGCCCGCCCGTGTTCCCGGTCTTGCTGCGCCCGGCCCTCTTTGTGGATGTCCTCTGGGTCCCGGTCGTCTCAGCGCCGGTGGGGGGCTCGTCTTCGAAGAAGCTCACCGCATCGCACCTCAGCGGTCGTGGTGCAGGGGAGGATCTGTGGTGGGCGAGGCGGGACTTGAACCCGCATGCACGTAAGTGCACTAGACCCTGAACCTAGCGTGTCTGCCAATTCCACCACTCGCCCAGGAATCCTGCGGGAACCGCACGCTCGACCGGGATCGGGCCAGGAGCGGCGCCGACCGGACGACCGACGCCCGCGACAGGGTTTGGATTGTACCACACCGAATACAGCTCAGCGGGGCGACAAGGGAGCCATGAGCAGCGCGGCAGCACAACGCACCACACCGGTCGTCGCCGACTGGCGGCGCCGCTATCAGATCGTCCGCACCCTCGGCAGCGGCGGGTTCGCCACCGTCTACGAGGCGATCGACCACGAGCTGGGGCGCCGGGTCGCTCTCAAAGTGACCGACGAGCGCCGCGGCCTGTCGGCGCGCGTCGCCCGCGAGGTCGAGACGGTCGCTTCGCTCACCCATCACGGCATCGTCCGCCTCTTCGACGTGTTCGCCGACGGTGATCACAGCTTCATCGTCTACGAGCTCGTCGAGGGCGACTCGCTGGACACCGCGGTCGGCGCGCTCCCGGACGACGATGCCGTGGAGGTCGCCGCCCAGATCCTCGAGGCGCTCTCGCACGCTCACGCGCAGGGCGTGGTCCATCGCGACATCAAGCCGCAGAACGTGATGCTCACGCGCCAGGGACGCGTCAAGGTGATGGACTTCGGCATCGCCCGCCTCACCGGCACAGACACGCTGACGGCGGAGGGCGACATGCTCGGCACGATCGCCTACATGTCGCCCGAGCAGGCCGGCGGTCGCCGCGTGGGACCGGCCAGCGACGTCTATTCCGCGGCCGTGGTGCTGTACGAACTGCTCAGCGGCGAGCACCCGACGCCGGGTCGCACGCCGGGCGAGCGGCTCGGCAACACGGCCGCCGGGAACATTGTGCCGCTGGAGCTGCGGCGGCCGGACCTGCCGCCGGAGCTCCTGGACGCCGTGACGGCGGCGCTCTCGCCGGTCGCCGCCCGGCGGCCCACCGCCGTCGCGCTGGCCGACATGCTGCGCGCCGTGCTCGCCACCGGCGAGCTGCGCCGTCGCCGCGTGGTGTCGGCGGCCGACCTCTCGCGGGTGCAGGCACTCGGTGAGCGGGTGGTCGGCGCCGGCCTGGCCGGCGCGAGCCTGTGGGTCCTCACCGGTGACCTGCCGGCCTATCCGCCGTCGTGGCGGCTGCCGTTGATGGCGATGGCGACGGCGGTCTGGGCGGTCGTGCCCTCCGGCGGCCTCGCCTTCCTGCTCGGTGCGCTCGCCTTCCCGCTCTTCAATGTGTCGCTGAGCGTCGGCGCCCTCTACCTGCCGGCGGCGATCGTCACCGTGCTGCTGGCGCGCTCGCGTCCGGTGTGCGTGCTCTGGCCGGCGCTGGCCCTGGTCCTGATGCCGCTCTACGGCACGTTCCTGGCGCCGGCGGCGGCCGCCGTCCTGGGCCGCGTCCGCGGGCCCCTCACGGCCGCCTGGGCCGCCGTCGGCACGTCGTTCTACCTGACGCTCACCGCTGCCGACGGCTCGCCGTTCACCTTCTTCCACGCGTCCGGCGATGCCGCCGGGAGCATCGCCGGCGCCGACGGCTTCTTCTCCGTGGCCGCCGCCGTCGGGAGCGTGCTGCTGTCGCCGGCGGCTCTTCTGCAGGCGGTCGTCTGGGCGGCGCTGGCCGCGGCCCTGCCGTACGTGGTCGGCGGCCACCGGCTCGAACGTCGCCTCTGGGCCTGGTCGCTGACCCTCGGCGGCCTGTTCGCCGCCTGCGCACTGCTGCCGGCGGCGCTGCTCGGCGCCGCCGTCACCACGCACGGACTGCTGCTCAATCTGGCGGTCGTGGCGGTGGTAACATTGGGCGTCACGCTGCCCGGCGTGAGGGGCTTGGGCGTCGGCGGCGCAAGTGGTCACGAGGCCGGTGGGGCGGGAGACGACCATGGTGTTCAGGAAGATTGAGAAGAAGCTCGAGAAGGCCGTCGAGGGGACCTTTGGGCGTACATTCAAGGCCAGTGTCCAGCCGGTCGAGCTGGCGCACAAGCTGGCCAAGGAGATGGGGGACAACAAGACGGTCAGCGTCTCCCGGGTGTACGTGCCCAACGTCTACGAGGTCTACCTGTCGCCGCCCGACCACGAGCACTTTCGCACCTTCGAGTCGGAGCTGACCAGGGAGCTGTCGGCGTACCTCGCGGCGCACGCGCAGCGCGAGGGCTGGACGCTGGTCAGTCCGCCGATCATCGAGCTCTACGCGGACGAGGCGCTGCATCTCGGCGAGTTCGGTATCGCCACCCGTACCGAGGCCGGTCCGCAGCCGGCGGTCCAGCCACCGGTGCCGCCGGCAGGCTTTTCGCAGACGGTCGTCATGCCGTCGGCCCAGACGCCGCCGGCGCCGCGACCGGCGTCTCAGCTCGCCCCGACCGTCGGCGCCCTCATCATGGGACAGGACGTCCACGAGCTCGCCGGCGAGGTCACCACCGTGGGCCGCAGCCGGCGCTGCGAGATCGTGCTCTCGGATCCCAACACCTCGCGCCAGCATGCGGAGGTCAGGCGACAGGGCGACGTCTACACGCTCGTCGACCTCGACTCCACGAACGGCGTGTATCTCAACGGCCGACCGGTGCGGACGGCGATCCTGCAGGAGGGCGATGTCATCGAGCTCGGGGCCACGCGCCTGCGCTTCGAGAGGCATCCGTGCTAGACATCCTCCTCCTCGCGCTCCAGATCATCACCCTCATCCTTCTGTTCCTGTTCATCTGGTGGGTCGTGCGCTCGGCACGCGGCGACCTGATCGTGGGCATGCGCGGCCCGCAGCCCGCGCGGCAGGACTGGGACCACGGGCCGCAGCAGTGGCCGGCGCCCGCCGCCCCGCCCGGTACCGGCGTGACCGGCGAGTGGCCAGGCGGGCCGGCTGCTCCCGCGGCGGTCGCCGACTGGGCGGCGCCGGCGGCCGGGGCCGCGACGGCCGGCTTCGAATGGTCGGACCGGCCTGCCGTGACCCCGTCGCAGGTGGCGCCCATCGAGAGCGTCGCCGCTTCGCCGTCCGCTCCGCCAGAGGCGCAGGAGTCGTCGGCAGCCGCCGCCACCGGCGCCTCCGACGCCGCCCCGCCGCCCGGTACGGCGACGCACAGCGCGCCGCGATTGCTGGTGGAGAGCAGTCCCATCCTGCAGCAGGGTCTGGAGATCCCTCTGGAGCGTTCTCTCGGCATCGGGCGCTCCCCGGGCAGCGATCTGATGCTCGACGATCCGTTCGTGTCCTCCACGCACGCCCGCATCGTCCGGCGCGACCATGTCCGTTTCGTCGAAGACCTGGGCAGTACCAACGGCACGTTCGTCAATGAGCGCGCGGTGACCGAAGCTCAGCTCACGCCGGAGACACGCCTGCGCATCGGTGAGACCGTCTTCCGCTACCAGGAGTGATGCGGCGTGACGCTCGCCGCTCGCTACGCCGCACGCTCTGACATCGGGCTCAACCGGCAGACCAACGAAGATGCCTGGCTGGTCCGGCCGCCGCTGTTCGCCGTCGCCGACGGCATGGGAGGCGCGCAGGCCGGTGAGGTCGCTTCCCGGGTCGCGCTGCAGACGCTCTCTGGCGCCGCGGCGACCATCGACCCCCGCGATCCCGCCGCCGGCGAGGCGCTGCTGGCGGCCGCCCACCGGGCCAACCGGCGGGTCTGGGAGCTCTCCCGCGAATATCCGTCGCAGGCCGGCATGGGGACGACCCTGACTGCTCTGACCCTGTGCGCGCGAGGAGCGCGGCTGGCGCACATCGGGGACAGCCGTGCCTATGTGCTGCGCGGCGGCGAGCTGAGGCAGATCACCGATGACCACTCGCTGGTCGCCGAGATGGTGCGCAGCGGCGAGCTGGCAGAGGGCCAGGCGCCCGGTCACCCGCTGCGCAGCGTCCTCAGCCGTGCCCTGGGCACCGAGCCGGAGCCGCAGATCGATCTGCTCGACGTGGACCTGGAGCCGGGAGACGTCATCTTGCTCTGCAGCGACGGCCTCACCGGACCGGTGCCGGCCGACCGCATCGCCGAGCTCCTCGGTCGCGACGACCCTGAGAACGCCGCCGAGGCGCTGGTGGCAGCGGCTCTTGACGCCGGCGGTCCGGACAACATCACGGTCGTGGTCGTCCGGCTCGAGGAGGCGACGCCCGACGCCGTCGCGGGGCCCGCTGCGGCCGCCGTGGGTGCGGCAGCCGCCGCCGGCGCGGCCGCCGGCGTCACCGCCCCCGCGGGGCAGGCGCCGGTCGGCGGGTCGCCCGCCGCCGGCGCCGTGCCCGGACAGGCGCCGCTCGCCGGGTCTGCCGGGTCACCAGGCACCGACACGGAGAGCACCGCCGAGCTGCCGGTCGCCGATGCCGCCGAGTCCGAGACGACTGCCGAGCTGCCGGTCCGAGACGCCGACGCCGCGCCCTTCGCCTCCGGGCCGTCCCACGACGCTGCGACGGCGAAGGAGAGCCCTGTCTCCCACGACCGTCCGGCCGGCCGCCGGCGCTGGCTCTGGCGGCTGGTCGTCGTGGTCGTCGTCCTGACGGTGGTGGCCGGCGGCGTGCTGGCGCTCGGCCAGCTCGAGTGGGTCGGCACCGACGACGACGTCGTGACCGTCTACCGCGGCGTGCCGTGGGAGTTCGCCGGCCTGCGGCTCTATCGCGTGCATCAACGAGCGCCGGACCTGCGCTACGGCGATCTTCCGGCGCTGCAGCGAAGACAGGTCGATGCCCACTCGGTCGGCTGGCGAGGTTCCGGGGAGCGGCTGCTGGACTCGCTTCGGGGGGGACCGTGACGCCGCTCGCCGGGGGTTTCGGGTGAGCCCCCGCACTCGCGAGCTCCTCCTCCTGCTGCTGGCGGCGGTCCTCGCCGTGGTGGCCTACGTCTCTGTGTATTCGGGAGTGTTCCGCGAGATCAGCCGCTGGTCGCTGGTCTATGCCGGCATCTTCGTGGTCATCTTCGCGGTGCTGCATCTGCTCATGCGGGTCAGGCTGGCCGAAGCCGACCCCTATCTGCTGCCGGTGGCCGCCTTGCTCACGGCGATAGGGCTGGCCGAGATCTACCGCATCTCTCCGTCGCTGGCGCTGCTCCAGGGTCGCTGGCTGGTGGCCGGGGCGGTCGTGTTCATCCTCACCGTGCTGCTCATCCGCGATCCGGTGAAGCTCGACCGGTATCGCTACATCATCGGCGCGCTCGGCCTTCTCCTGCTCGCGGTGACCATCGTCTTCGGCACCGAGATCAACGGCGCCAAGCTCTGGCTGCGCTTCGCCGGCTTCGGCTTCCAGCCCTCCGAGTTCGCCAAGATCTGCATCGTGGTCTTCCTCGCCGGGTACCTCAACGACAAGAAGGAGCTGCTCAGCGTGCCGACCGGCAAGCTGCTCGGCATGCCGGTGCCGCGCCTGCGGTACTTCGGACCCCTCATCGTCATGTGGGTGCTGTCGATCCTGCTGCTGATCTTCATGCGCGACTTCGGTATGTCCCTGCTGCTGCTGACCATCTTCATCGCGCTCATCTACATGGCGACCTCGCGACTCGTGTATGCCGTGGTGGGTATGACGCTGTTCGCCGCCGGTGCCTTCCTGGCCTACGAACTGGTGCCGCACGTGCAGGATCGTTTCGCCATCTGGCTCGACCCCTGGGCGACCGCCGACACGACCGGATACCAGCTCCTGCAGTCGCTGTTCACCATGGCCGACGGCGGCGTCCTCGGTCAGGGACTGGGCCGCGGCTACCTGCTCTTCCCCAACGGACGTCCGGTCGTCCCCGACCTGCAGACCGACTTCATCTTCTCGGCGGTCGCCAACGAGCTGGGGATGCTCGGCGCCATCGGCATGATCCTCTGCTACCTGCTCTTCTGCTGGCGTGGCTTCCACATCGCCATCTGGGCGCCGGACGGCTTCTCCAAGCTGCTGGCGGCCGGACTCTCGGCCGCCTTCGCGCTGCAGACGTTCATCATCATCGGCGGCGTCACACGGCTCATACCGCTCACCGGCATCACGCTGCCGTTCGTGAGCTACGGCGGCAGCTCGCTGCTGGCCAACCTCATGCTGCTGGCGCTGTTGCTGATGGTCTCCCAGCGGTCCAATGTGGTGCTGCGCGGCACCGCGGCCGAGCGCTTCCGGCTGGCGGAGGGAGGGTGAGCGCATGAACAAAGCGATCGTGCGGACGTTCATGGCGCTGGCCGTCCTGTTCGCGGCTCTGATCGTCAACGTGGTGTACATCCAGGTGATCCGCGCCGGAGCCCTCAAAGACAAGCCGCAGAACCGGGCCCGCATCCTCCAGGAGGCGCGGGTCGAGCGCGGCCGCATCCTGGCCTTCGACGGCTCGGTGATCGCCGGCTCGCGCAAGGCCGACGGCTACTGGCAGCGCACCTACCCGCAGGGCCGCTTCGCGCCGCAGACCGTCGGCTACAGCTCGCTGCGCTACGGCCGGAGCGGTCTCGAGGCGTCGATGGACGACTACCTGACGGGGCAGGCGGCCGACCTCGGCCTGCGGAGCTGGCTCGACCGCCTGCTCGACAGGGACCCGGAGGGCGCCGACGTCAGGCTCACGCTGGTGCCGGCGGTGCAGAAGGCGGCGCGGCAGGCGCTCGGCTCCCAGACCGGCGCCATCGTCGCGCTCGACCCCGTCACGGGGGCCGTCATGGCCGTCGCTTCGACGCCCGACTACGATCCGGCACAGCTCGTCGACCGCTTCGCGCAGCTCAGCAAGAGGAAGAGCGCGCCGCTGCTGGACCGCGCCCTGCAGGGTCTGTATCCGCCGGGCTCGTCGTTCAAGGTGCTCACCGCCGGCGCCGCCCTGCAGACCGGCGTGGCGACCCCGGAGACGGTCTTTGAGGACACCGGCACCTACCGGGTCTCCGGCGGCAAGGTGACCAACTACGGCGACGAGGTCTTCGGCGCCAACACGCTCACCGAGGCGCTCACCTACTCGATCAATACCACCTTCGGCAAGATCGGCAACGAGCTGCGCGGCAAGCGGCTGATCGCGCATATGGAGCGCTTCGGCTTCTGGGACCGTCCGCCGCTCGAGCTGCCCGCGTCGATGGTGCGCATCAGCGGCCGCTACGACGACGACGCGCTCCTGCCGCCGGGCGCGCCGATGGACCCGCTGGCCGTCGCCTGGGCGGCGGTCGGCCAGGAGCAGGTGCTGGCTACCCCGCTGCAGATGGCGCTGGTGGCGGCCGCCGTCGCCAACGGCGGCCGCGTGATGTCGCCGTACCTGGTCGACCGCGTGCTCACCGCCCAGGGAGGCGAGGTGCGGGTGACGAAGCCGGTCGTCTGGAAAGAGGCGCTCGACGCCCGGTACGCCGTGCAGCTCAACGAGATGATGCAGCAGGTGGTCGACGTCGGCACCGGCACGGCGGCGGCGCTCTCGGGCATCGACGTCGCCGGCAAGACCGGCACGGCGGAGCGCGGCGACGCCAACCAGGCCTGGTTCATCGGTTTCGCACCGGCGCAGGCGCCGCGGGTGGCGGTGGCGGTGACCATCGAGGACACGCCGGGTACCGGCGGCGCCGTGGCGGCGCCGCTGGCGGCCGCCGTCATGCGAGCGGCGCTCGACGAGGAGCGACTGCCGTGAAGGGGTACAATCCCGCGACATGACCGACGACTTCGCACAGGGACATCTCATCGGCGACCGTTACCGGGTCCTGGGTACGCTCGGCCGCGGCGGCATGGCGAGCGTGTATCTCGCTGAGGACACGACGCTCGGCCGGCGCGTCGCCATCAAGGTGCTGCACAAGCGCTTCGCCGACGACGAGAAGTTCGTGGAGCGCTTCCGTCGCGAGGCCAAAGCGGCGGCCGGCCTCAATCACCCCAACATCGTGGGGGTCTACGACTGGGGTCAGGTAGGGGCGCAGAACTACATCGTCATGGAGTACGTGCAGGGCGAGACGCTCAAGGACCGCGTGCGGCGCAGCGGCCGCCTCGACACATCGCAGGCGGTCGCCATCACGCTCGAGCTGCTCGCCGCCGTGGCCGCGGCCCACGCCCGCGGGGTCGTGCACCGTGACGTCAAGTCCCAGAACATCCTCATCGACACCGAAGGTCGCGTGAAGGTCACCGACTTCGGCATCGCCCAGGCCGGCGACCCGTCGATGACCGAGGCCGGCTCTATCCTGGGCACGGCCCAGTATCTGGCGCCGGAACAGGCGCGCGGCGAGCAGGTCGACGAGCGCTCGGACCTCTACTCGGTCGGCGTGGTGCTCTACGAGATGCTCACCGGCTCGGTGCCGTTCAAGGGCGACAGCGCCGTCACGGTCGCCCTCAAGCATGTCAACGAGAAGCCCGCGGAGCCGGCCGACCTCGTGACCGGCCTGCCGTACGCGCTCAACCAGGTCGTGCTCAAGGCGATGGCCAAGGACCCGGCGCGGCGCTACTCGAGCGCCGCCCAGTTCGGCACCGATCTGCGGGCTGCCATGACCGGCGGCCCGATCCTGGCGGCGGCCTACCATGCCGGCGGCGAGGCGCCGGCGGCGGCCGCCGGCATGACGATGGGCGGCGAGCAGGCGACTCGCCTCATGACGGCGCGCGACCGGGCCGAGGCCCGTGCGGGCGGCGGCGGGTCGCGCGGACAGAGCCGCGAGCGCCGTGACGCCGGCTCCCGGCGCGGTCGTCCGCCCTGGTGGCTGTGGCTGATCGTCGTGGCCGTCATCGCCGGCCTGGCGATCGCCGGTGTGCTCATCTATCGGTCCATCGGGGGCGGCGGAGCGGCGGTGCCGGACGTCGTCGGCATGCAGGAGAACAGGGCCACGGTCGCGCTCGTCGAGGCCGGGTTCCGGGTGGAACGCAACGAGGGCTTCTCCGACGAGCGCGAAGCAGGCGTCGTCTTCCGGCAGCAGCCGCCGGCCGGCACAGATCTGCGCGAGGGCGGCACCGTCGAGATCTGGGTCAGCAAGGGCCCCAGCGCCGTCGAGGTGCCGGACTTCAGCGGCCAGTCGCCCGAGGCGCTCGAGGCGTGGCTGGAGGAGAACGGCGTGGAGGGGGAGCGCAAGACCGGTCGTAACGACACGGTCGAACAGGGCCTCGTCTACAAGACCGATCCGGCCGCCGGAGAGACGGTCAAGCGCGGCGCCACCCTCACCTACTGGATCAGCAGCGGTCCTCGGCGGGCGACCGTGCCCGACGTCGTCGGGAGCAGCCAGTCCGATGCCGGCGCCGCCATCGAAGCCGCCGGCCTGGTGGTCGGCACGGTCGACCAGCAGACCAGCGAGACCGCGCCGGCCGGCACGGTCATCGGGCAGGACCCGGCGGCCGGCACCGAGGTCGACCGGGGCGCGGCCGTGAACCTGATCATCAGCAGCGGATCACCGAGCCCGACGCCGACGCCCACCGAGACGCCGGCGGTCGAGGTCCCCAGCGTCGTGTCGATGGACGAGGGAACGGCGACGGCGACGCTCGAGGCCGACGGCTTCGTGGTCAACGTCGTGTACACGAGCGAGGGCATCGAGCCGCCCGGCACGGTGCTGGCCCAGAACCCGGCCGGCGGGACCATGCGGCCGCCGGGTTCACGTGTCACGATCACCGTCGAGCAGCCGTAGCGGGTCGCCGGGACCGCACCCCGGGCGGGTCGACGGCGGACCGGATGCAGACACGGGGCGGGGGCGGCCACACGGCCGCCCCCGCCCCTTTCCTCTCGGCTTCCGGCGCCAGGCGCCGGCGACTGGTCGGCCGGGGCTCTTACTTCTTGGCGATCTGGAAGTTCAGCGTGCGGACCTTGCCGGTCGCGGTCGGCAGGCTCTTCACACGCTTCTTGGAGCGTACGAAGCCGGCCTTGTCGACCCACGCCTTGTAGATCGTGTTGGGCTTGAGCGTCAGCTGTACCGTGTAGACGCCCTGAGCGTTCGTGTAGACGTCCCAGTTCAGGATCTGGACCTTGGCGTTGGCGACCGGCTTCCCGGTCTTCTTGTTCGTGACCTTGCCGGTCAGGATCGTCGGCAGCACCTCGCACTTGAACACGTGGTTGACCGCCTGGCCGGGGTGGCTGTGGATCTCGGCGACGGCGCGGTAGAAGTGGATCGGGCTGACGAAGAACTCACCCTTCTTGTGGGTCTGGGTCTTGAGGTTGACGGCGAAGTCGTAGTTGCCGAATGCATCGGTCTTGTCCATCAGCACCGGCTGGCCGGTGGCGCTGTCGTGGAGCCAGACGTCGGCGTTGGGCATGTACTTCTGCCAGTAGCTGCGGCCGACTCCGCCGTAGCCGATGACGTAGCCGTAGACCTCCGTGTTGTTGGGGTCGGCGCGGAAGGTGGCGGCGCCGGCACCCGGCGCCAGCACGCCGAGGGTGAGCAGGCCGGCCATGCCGGCGAGGATGAGCAAACGGATACGTTTCATCTGACCTCCAGTCGATGAATGGATGCCGTCGTGGGCGTCAGGGTGGCTGCAGGGACGGCACCCGGCACCCGTCCGCACGCCCCGCGATCGACCGTTGTATCGGCGTCTTCGGGGTCGTGCTTGAGCTTCGCGATGTGCGGCTCGCTGCCGGGCCGGAGCCTGCCGTGTCCGGCGGCTCTCGTTGACAGCCCCGCCGGGCCGCCGGTATGGTCGCCGTTGTCCGCGGCGAGTGGGCCCGCGACGCGTCGAGCCGGCGCTCGCAGGGCACAAGCCTCCCCGGACGGGGTGCGGTCGCATTTCCGTCCGGGTTCCAGGCGAGGCGCCGGACAGCCGGACCGACTGGGAGCAGGTGGACGAAGACTCGGGGCTGCTGGCCCTCTCCGACCTCGATTCGATGACGGTCGTCGACGCCGAGGGCATCGAGATCGGCGAGATCATCGATGTGGTCGTGACCATGGCCGAGGAGCCGCCGGTCGTCTCGGCGTTCTTCATCGGCGATCACGAGCAGCTGGCCGCCAGCTGGGCGCAGGTGGCGGAGATCGACGTCGACCGGGAACGTCTGCGGCTCAACGTGCCGCGCGAACGGGTCAAGGCCGCGGCGCTGCGTGCCGACGAGCTGGCGCTGGTCGACGCGGTGCTGGACAACCAGGTGCTCGACAAGCGTTCGCGGCGCTTCGTCCGGGTCCAGGATGTGGCGCTGCAGACACTCGAAGGCAGGCTTGCCGTCGCCGGCATCGATGTCAGCGGCGGGGCGGTCATGCGGCGCATCGGGCTCGGGTTCCTCGCTCGTCGCCGGCGCGCCACCCCCGACGACGTCGTGCCCTGGGAGGCGGTCAATCTCATCTCGCTGCGGCTCTCGCGGCTCAACTTCGTGGAGGCGTTCGCCGAAGTCGCCGACATGCATCCGGCCGACCTCGCCGATGTGATCTCGCAGGTCGGCCCGCGCGAGCGGGCGGCCGTGCTGGGGGCGCTCAACACCCAGCTCGCCGCCGACACGCTGCAGGAGATGGAAGACGAGCTGCGTTCGGCGGCGCTGCTGGAGATGGAGGTGGAGCGGGCGGTGGCGGTACTTGCCGAGATCGACCCCGACGACGCCGCCGACATCCTCGCCGAGCTCCCCGACGATGCGGCCGAGACGCTCCTGGCGGGGTTGCCGCAGGCCGATGCCGAGGTGCTGCGGGATCTGGCCAGCCATCCCGATCACTCCGCCGGGGCGCTCATGACCACCGACTTCGTCACCCTGCCGCGCGGCATGACCGCGGCGGAGGCGCTGGCCCGCATCCGCGCCGAGGGCCCCGAGGAGCACGCGCTCGCCATCGTCTTCGTCCTCGACGACCGGCAGCGCCTGTGCGGCGTCGTGGCGCTGGGCGAGCTGGTGCTCGCCGACCCCGACCGCCGCCTGGAGAGCTTCATGGAAGACGACGTGGTCACCGTCACGCCGGACGTGCCGGAGGAGGAGGTGGCGCGCCTGATGACGCACTACAACCTCCTGGCCCTCCCGGTCGTGGAAGAGGACGGCCATCTCGCAGGGATCGTGACGCTCGACGACGCGCTGGAAGCGGTGCTGCCCGACGAGCTCACGCAGCGGTTACCGCGGCTGTTCCGCTGACGCCGCGGCTCTGCCTGCGGACGGGATGCGCACTCAGATCGGCTGGGCGGCGGCGTGCTTCTCGAGCCGGACGTCGAGGCCGGCCCAGCGCGGCACGGCGATGACGGTCGCCAGGTCGAGTCGGTACAGCGTCACGTCGCCGCTGCTGCGCACCGGGCGGAAGCCGCTGCCCTCCAGCACCTCGTGATTGAAGAGATTGCGCTCGCGCAGGTAGCCGCGGAAGCGGTCGCCGACGCCGGTGGGCCGCAGAGCGAACGCCTCAACGGCTGTGGCGTGGCGCAGCTTCAGCGCCGCCTCCAGATCCTGCAGGAGCCACTGGAACCCGTGCAGGAACTCGTCGTCGTAGAAGAACGCGCAGGTCATCAGCCAGGCATCGAGCCCGGCCGGCCCGGCCGGCAGGCGCCGGGCGTGCGGGACAAGGGTCGACGGCGCGGCATGGATCCAGCCCAGCACGGCCTCGTCGTCGAGCGCCACCTTGCCGAAGAGCCCGGTCTCGAGCTCGACGGCGCGCTCCCACGCCCGCCGGTCGACCCGGCAGGACGGGTCCGGTCGTTGCCACCACGTGCAGTCGCGACACGGCGGGCCGAGGAGATCGCGGCTGCCCGTCGTGAGGTCGACCGTGCGCATCGGGGCCGGCCGCGATCAGCCGTCGGCGACGGCCTGGTCGCCGGTGTCGTGACCGGCGCCGGCGTCGTCGCCGGTGGTGTCGCGGGGGTCCGCGATGTCATCGACACACAAGCGCACGTCCCGGCACGACGGCAGGTCCTGCCGGACGTATCGGCGCAGCGCTCGCAGCGTCGCGTCGGCGACGGCGGGGATGGGGTGTCCGGCGGCGACGACGATGTGGACCTCCAGCACCGGATCGGCCTCCTCGCCGAACAGCCGCACCGGGCCATGCCAGTCGAGCTTGACGCGCTCTCCGAGCATCTGCAGCGGGTTGCGGTGGAGATCGACGACGCCGGGGACCTGTCTGACGACCTGCCACACGGCAGCCGTGAGGTCTTCCGGTGAGATCCTGGGAGTCGGTGTCTCGGTCACGTCCACCTCGGTACCGGGAGACGCGTGCGTCGCCCGCATCGTCGGCGCCCGGCCGCCGCCTGTTCGAGCAGTATCCGTCACCAGATTATAGCGTCCGCCCGCTCATCATCGTCGTCTGTCGGCATCCCCCCCTGTCTCGAGCGGCCGGGCGCCGCTCGCGGCGCTTCCGCCACCGCCGCCGGGATGGTCTGCTGCGGGCGGCGGGGTTTGCCTGCCGTCTGCCCCGCTCTCTATACTCACGCCGGTCCTGCAAGCGGCGCTGAAAGCCTCACGCCGCCGCCGGCGAGCCCGTATGGAACACGTCTCAGAACAGACTCAAGACGTCATCTACTGCGCCGAATTGGTGCTGCCGGTCACGGCTGCCCCGCTGCGCGAAGGGGCGGTCCTGGTCCACGGCGAGCACGTCGCTGCCGTCGGTCCGGCGCTCGATCTGGCGGCCGCCAATCCCCAGGCCGACGTGGTCGACTTCGGCGCCGCCGTGCTGATGCCGGGCTTCGTGAACGCGCACTGTCATCTCGAGTACGCGACCTTCCGCGGCATCTTCGACGACGAGGAGTTCGGCGACTGGATCGTGCGCCTCGTCGACGCCAAGGCCGCCTTGTCGCCCAGCGACTACCTGCACAGCGCCCTGCTGGGCGCCGCCGAATGCGTCTCGTCGGGCATCACGACCATCGCCGACACGGCGTTCGGCGGCGAGACGTTGCTGGCCGCCGCCCAGGCGGGCCTCCGCGGCCGCCTCTACCTCGAGGTCTTCGGCATCGACGACACACGGCTCGACGAGACCATGGCCGAGTTGCAGGCGCGGCTCGAAGGCGCCCGCGCCGCCGCACCGCCGCAGATCGAGATCGGCATCGCGCCGCACGCGCCGTACACGGTCTCCAGCCGTCTCTATCAGACGATCGCCGGCTACGCGCGAGAGCATGGACTCAAGGTGGCCAGTCATGTCGCCGAGAGCCGCGAGGAGCTCACGTACATCCGCTCGGGCTCGGGCAAGTTCGCCCACGACTTCCGCGAGAAGGTCGGCTGGGAGCGCATGCTCGTGCAGCCGTACGGTGTCAGCCCCATCAAGTACCTGCAGCAATGGGGCGTCTTCGACCGTGACTTCCTCGCCGTCCACTGCGTCCAGGCCTCGAGCGACGACATCCGCATCCTGGCCGGCAAGGGCGCCGCGGTGGCGCACTGTCCCAAGAGCAATGCCAAGCTGGGCTGCGGGGTGGCGCCGCTGGCCGAGATGCTGCGTCAGGGTGTCCGTGTCGGTTTCGGGACGGACAGCCCGGCCTCCAGCAACATCATGGACATGTTCGACGAGATGCGCACGGCGCTGTTCCTGCATCGTGCCATCGAGCGCGACGTCGGCGTGCTCTCGGCGCAGAAGTGCGTGTACATAGCCACGCTCGGCGCCGCCGACGCTCTCGGCATGGCCGACCGCGTCGGCTCGCTCGAGGTCGGCAAGTACGCCGACCTCATCGCCGTCGACACCTCCCGGTCGCACTTCGCGCCGGTCGAGAACCCCTATTCGGCGCTCGTCTACGGCGCCAACCAGGACGACGTCACCTTCACGTGCGTCGGTGGTCGCGTCCTCTACCAGGATCGCGTGTTGCGTTCGCTCGACGCCGAGGCTGTCCGTCAAGGCGGCATCACGGTACGCCGGAAGCTGCACGCCAGGGTGCAGGACGGCGTGCGTGTGGGAGACGACCAGTCGGGCTGGTGGCATACCATCGACCGTTCCGTCACGACGCCGGGCGCTCCCGGCGCCGACCGATAGAAGAGAGGCACCGTGCTCCTCGACCGCAAACGGGTCAAGTTCTGGCAGCGGATCATCTTCGGCTTCATGGCGCTGCTCATGGCCGGCTTCGGCATCGCCGGCGTCCTGGGTGCCTTCCCCGGCTGCGGCGGCGGCGGTCCGGCGCCGATCACCGACCGTATCGCACAGCTCGAGGCCAAGCTGCAGGCGAGTCCGGCCGCTGCCGCGACGCTGCGCTCGCTGGCCGAGGCATACCAGCAGCTCGGCGCACAGGAGCCGCAGGGTTCTGAGGCGCAAGCCGCGGCCTGGCAGACTGCCGCCGAGTACTACCAGCGCTACATCGAGGCGCTCGGCGACCCCGCCGACGATGCCGGCACCACGCAGAAGCTCGCCGACACCTACATCACCCTCGCCTCGCTGTACACTCAGCTGGGCGACGCCGAGGCGCTGGTCCGCGTGTACGGACAGCTCACCGATCTGCAGCCGAACAATGCCGAGAACTACCTGTACTATGGCCAGGCGGCGCAGAACGCCGGTCGCACCGACCTTGCCATCCTCGCCTACCGCAAGTACCTTGAGCTGGAGCCGGACTCGCAGTTCGCGGCCGATGTGCGGGCGCTGCTCGAGGAGCTCACGGGAGAACCGGAGCCGTCCCCGTCGGCTACAGACGGAGGGTGACCATGCAAGACGACGGCAGCGATCAGCCACAGACGTACGACCCGGCGCTGCGCGGCGTGCCCTTCGCGGTGCAGCGTGGGACGCTCGAGGACCGCATCGGCCTCATAGTCCTGTGCGGCGAGGTCGATATCTCGACGTCGCCGCGCTTCAAGGAGGCGCTGCAGGCCCTGGTTGACGACGGTCTCACCGACGTGGTCGTCGACCTTACCGAGGTCACGTTCATCGACTCGACGGCGCTGGGCGTACTCGTGGGAGCCGTCCGCAAGCTGCATCCATTGGACGGCCGCCTGGTGGTCGTCGCCGAGGGTCATGCCGTCATGCGGCCGGTCACGCTGACCGGTCTCGACCGGGTGTTCACCGTCGTGCCGTCACGCGAGGAGGCCGTGGCGGTCTTCTGAACGCCACGCCGGCCGCTCCGTCGAGATCGCCGGCAAGGTCGGCTGCCCGTTCGCGGCGGCAGCCGTCCGCTGCCGGACCGGCCATCGCCACTCCCGTTGCCGTGCGCCGCCGACGGGTCTTTGAGCGGCTCCGCGTCGACAGCCGGTCGTCTGCGGGTATAACCTGCGCGCCGTGCAGCGGCCGGATCCGTCGTGTGCACCGGCCACGGCCAAGGCAACGATGAAAAGGCGGGAGATGCCCGACAAGCTGCTCATCATCACCGAGAAGGACATGGCGGCGCGCAAGATCGCCGACATCCTCGGCGACCACGTCGAGGTCACCCGGCACGGCTCCGGCAGGCAGAAGGTCAGCTCGTATTCGTTCGACTGGGAGGGTCGTCCGACGGTCGCCATCGGGCTGCGCGGTCACGTCATGCGCACCGCCTTCCCCGAGCGGTACAAGCGCTGGAGCCTCAAGAACCTGCACGAGATGATCCGCGACCCGGACTTCGTCTGGGTGGTCGACGGCGGGGCGCAGACCGTCCTGGGGGCGTTGCGGGCGGCCTCCAGGGGCGCCGGGGAGCTCATCATCGCCACCGACTACGACCGCGAGGGCGAGCTCATCGGCAACGAGGCGCTCGCCATCCTCGGCGGCGAGGCGCTCAAGCGCCATCCGCACGACAACGGCGCCGGCAAGAAGCGTCGCAAGGGTCAGGCCGAGGAACCGCCGGCGGCGGAGGACGATGCGGACGCCGGAACGCCGCACGTCCGCGCCATGCTGCCGCGGGCGGTCGTCGACCGGCACCATCGCGTCCGCTACTCGGCGCTCATCGCCGAGGAGGTCACGGCGGCGTTCGCCAGGCCGACCACGCTCGACTTCCATCTCGCCGACGCTGCTCGCACCCGTCAGGACGTCGATCTGCTCTGGGGCGCCGTCTTGAGCCGCTTCATCTCGCTGGCCTCGTACCGGTACGGCGCTGCGTATCTCTCCGTGGGCCGTGTACAGACGCCGACGCTGCGCCTGATCGTCGATCGCGAGCGCGAGCGGCGCGCCTTCGTCCCGGTGCCCTACTGGGAGGTCTGGGCCGACCTCGAGAGAGACCGCCGGCAGCTCACCGCCGGGCACGCGCACGGCCGCTTCGACACGCAGGCGAAAGCCGAGCATGCCCAGGCGGCGGCCGACACGCCGCTGGCGACGGTGACCGACTATCAGACGCGGCCGCGTTCCGTGAAGCCGCCGGCGCCGTTCAACACCACCGCCCTGATGAGCGCCGCTTCGTCGGTCGGCGTCTCGCCGTCGCGCGCCATGCGGGCCGCCGAGTCGCTGTATCTCAGCGGTCTCATCAGCTACCCACGCACCGACAACACGGTCTACCCCAAGGCGCTCGATCTCAACGGTGTCGCGGCCGTACTCAGGGGCTACGGTCCCGTGGCGGGCATCGCGGCCGAGCTGGCGACGCGCCCGAATCTCACGGCCACCCGCGGCAACAAGCGCACCAGCGACCATCCGCCGATCTACCCGGTGGGCGTGCCCTCGAGCTCGCTGGAGGGCAACGAGGCGAAGGTGTACGAGCTCGTGGTGCGGCGCTTCCTGGCCACGGTCATGGACGCGGCCAAGGTCGAGAGCCAGAAGCTCGAGCTGAGCATCGGCTCGCAGCCGTTCGTGGCCCGCGGCAGCCGGGTCGCCGAGGCCGGCTTCCTGGCCGTCTACGGCAAGTACGTGGCCGAGCGCGAGAAGCCGTTGCCGCAGGTGGCTCCCGGCGACACGTTCGCCGTCGAGGCCGTACGTCTCGAGGCCAAGCAGACGCAGCCGCCCGGGCGGCTCAGCCAAGGGACGCTCATCGAGAAGATGGAGGACATGGGGCTGGGTACCAAGGCGACCCGGGCCGAGATCATCCAGCGTCTCTACGATCGCACGTACGTGCGCGGCAACCCCATCGAACCGACCGACCTCGGCATGTCGCTGATCGCGGCCTTCGACGCCGCCCTCGCCCAGGCGCCGGTCGACATCAGCTCGCCGGCCATGACGGCGCGTCTGGAAGCGGACATGGACCGTATCAGCGAGGGCGAGCTGGGCTGGCAGGCGGTGCTGGCCGAGAGCCAGGAGATGCTCGAGCACGCCTGGGAGCGGCTCGACGGCGCCATAGAGGACGTCCGCACGGTTATCCTCGAGGCGGTGCGCCGCGACCAGACGCTCGGCACGTGCCATGCATGCGGCGGCGAGATAGTGGCCGTCACCAGCCGCAAGAGCGGCAAGCGGTTCGCCGCCTGCCGGGGGCTCCCCGACGAGCAGCCGGCCGCCGGCGAGGCGGGGGACGACGCCGCCGCGGCTCCGGAAGGCGCCACGCTGTCCGGTACCGAAGCCGCAGCGACGCCGGACGCGGGCGACTCCGCGCGGTCCGCCGCCGGCCCGCCCGCCGAGTCGTCAGGGCGCTCCGGCGAGCCGGCGGCGGACATGGGCGCCGGGGCCGGCGAGCCGGCCGAAGACGAAGGCGCCGCGCCGCGCCGGCGCGGCTGCGGCCAGACGTTCCCGCTGCCGCCCTTCGGCCAGATAGTCGCTGCCGGCAAGGCGTGCCCGGAGTGTGGCTGGCCGATGATCCGCATCGTCGGCGGTCGCGGGTCGCGCGAGCAGTGCATCGATTACTACGGCTGTCCCTCCAATGCGGCGCTCCGCGAGCGTCGCGAGGCGCGCCGCAACGCCGCCGCCGAGGGGCGCTCGACCGGGACCGCGCGACGTGGTCGCCGCCGCACGAAGAGCTGACGGCACGGCGCCGGACGCATCAGATGCCGGGAGCGTCCCCGGAGTGGCGCCGGACGCCTGCGGCGACGGCGGTCGCGGCGGCGCCCTCATCGCGCTCGAGGGCGTCGACGGCTGCGGCAAGTCGACCCAGGCGCGGCTGCTCGTCCAGACACTGCAGCGCCGCGGCGTGCCGGTCGGCCCTCTCGACGATCCCGGTGCGGTCGTGCGCGAGCCGGGAGGCACGCCTCTGGGCGAGGGCATCCGCGAGTTGCTGCTGCACCGGGACCACGCCGTCGGCGCCTGGGCCGAGGCGCTGCTGTACGCGGCGGCGCGATCACAGCTCGCTGAGGATGTCCTGAGACCGGCGCTGGCGGCAGGTCGCGTGCTGGTGCTCGATCGCTACGTCGACTCGTCGCTGGCCTATCAGGGGCATGCCCGCGGGGTGGGCATCGATGTGGTGCTGCAGGTCAACGCGTCGGCCACCGGCGGGCTGCTCCCGGACCTGTCGCTGGTGCTCGAGCTGCCCCGCCGGGTCGCCGCCGCGCGACGGTCGGCCGCCCCGGACAGGATCGAAGCCGAGGGTGAGGAGCTGCAGGAGCGCGTCGCGGATGGGTACGCCGCGCTCCTGCGGCGCTTCCCGCAGCGGATGGTCGCCGTGCCCGGGGAGGGGGAGAAGGCTGCGGTCGCCGCAGCGGTGGCAGGCGTGGTGCTGCCGTGGCTCGAGCGGCGCGGCCTGCTCGACCGGGAAGCATCCGGGGAGTCGTCGTGAGCGGGCGCTTCACGGCCATCGTCGGCCAGGCGCCGGTCAAGGACCACTTCGACAGGTTGATCGACAGGTGGGCGGCCGGCCGCGGCGGGCTGCATCACGCGTACCTGCTCACCGGCCAGGAGGGTCTCGGCAAGCGCGCCTTCGCCCAGGAGCTGGCGGCACTGATCGTGGCCCGCGGCCGGCACGACGAGGCGTACGAGCGGGCGCTGCGCGGCGCTCATCCAGACGTGGGCATCGTCGAGCGCGAGGGCGACCTGATCCGCTACGAGCAGGTAGCGCGACTCGTCTCCGAGCTCAGCCTCAAGCCGTTTCTCGCCTCCGAGCGGGTGTGGATCGTCGACGAGGCCGACAAGCTGCAACAGGCCGCCGCCAACAAGCTGCTCAAGAGCCTCGAGGAGCCGCCGGCACACGTCTTCTTCATCCTGGTGACCAGCGCCGAGGAGGGTCTGCTGCCGACGATCCTCTCTCGCTGCGAGCTCGTGCGCTTCACGCCGGTGGCGCGCTCGGACGTGCTGTCGATGCTGCTCGAGCGCCCCGGTCTGGCGGCGGCGGCCGCCGCTGCGATCGCCAACGTGGCCGGCGGGTCGCCCGGCAGAGCCGCCGAGCTGGCCGACGATGCGCTCGGCGAGGACCGTCGCGGGGCGTTGCTCGACGCCACCCTGCGCGCGGTCGGCGGCGAGCGGGTGGCAGCCGAGGTGGCGGCGCTGGTGATGGGCTTCGAGCGCCGGGCCGCGGCCGAGGTCGAGGATGGCGCCGCCGCCGAGACGGCCGTCGTCGAGGCGTCGATCCAGGACGACCGCGACCGCGCCTGGCATCTCGAGCGGGTGCGGCTCAAGGCACGTCGGGAGGCGGCCCGGCGATCGCGCCGCGTGGCGATGTGGTGCGTCGATGCCGTTGGCTCGACGCTGCGCGACGTCTGGGTGGCGAGCATCGATGGGACCGCGGTACTCTTGAACGACGATCGTCGCCCGGCCATCGAGGCGGCGGCGGTCGGCAGCCCGTCCACGTACGCGCGCGCTCTTGCCGAAGTCGGCCGGACGCGCAGGGACATGCTGCTGAACGTGGACCGCGAGCTGGCGCTGCTGGCGCTGTTCACCCGCATCGAGGAGGTCTGCGCCCCGTGACGCGCGTTGTCAACGTGGTCTTCCAGGAGGGCGGCAAGCCCTATCTGTTCGACGCCGGAGAGCTCGATCTGCAGCCCGGCGACGATGTCATCGTCGAGACGGCGCGCGGGCTGACCAGCGGGCGCGTCGTCTCGGCTCCGCAGCATCCCGCCGACGGTTCCCCGGAGGGTCTCAAGCACGTGGTCCGGGTGGCCGACGACGAGGATCTGCAGCGGCTCGACGAGAACCGGGTCTTCGAGCGCGAGGCGCGGCAGGTGGCGGCCGATCTCATCGACGACGCTGGTCTGGCGATGAAGGTCGTGTCGGTGGAGTCGAGCTTCGACCAGAGCAAGGTCCTGTTCTCCTTCAGCGCCGAGCAGCGGGTCGACTTCCGCCAGCTCGTCTCGCGACTGTCGGATCGCCTCGGGCGGCGGGTGGAGCTGCGTCAGATCTCGGCCCGCGACGAGGCACGGCTGATCGGAGGCTACGGGACCTGCGGCCGGCGCCTGTGCTGCACGCTGTTCGCCGGAGACCAGGATCCCGTGTCGATCCGCATGGCCAAGGATCAGAACCTGCCGCTCAATCCTTCGAAGATATCGGGGGTGTGCGGCCGTCTCATGTGCTGTCTGAAGTACGAGCGCGAGACGTACACGTCGTTCCGCCGCCGCGCCCCGAAGCGGGGCCGGATGGTTACCACTCCCGCCGGTGAGGGAAAGGTGACGGAGTTGCTGCCGACGCGGGACAGCGTCACGGTCGATCTCGGTGAGGGTCGGCACGCGACCTTCTCGCTCGACGAGCTCGAGCTTCGTCCCGGCGAGGCGGACGAGGCGGGCGGCGACGGATGACGGAGGACGCGATGCGCATCCTGTACACGGCGCCTGACATCTCGTGCGAGCACTGCAAGCGGGCCATCGAGTCGGCCGTGTCGGCGCTCGCCGGTGTCGAGGCCGTCACCGTGGAGGTGGCGGACAAGACCGTCGCTGTGACGCTCGCCGCCGGCGGTGCGTCGCCGTCCCAGGTCCGGGCGGCGATCGAGGCCGCCGGGTACCCGGTCAGCGACGAGCGTGAGCTGTCGTGACCGGCAGGGACGGCGGGCCGTCACGGCACGCACCTCGGCGCCGACGCGCCGCCGGCGTGCTGCAGAGGTTTGGCAGCGAACGCGGGTGCTTGATACCATTGCGCCCACTTCGCGAGGGCCGTTAGCTTAGCTGGTAGAGCAGGGGACTCTTAATCCCAAGGTCGAAGGTTCGAATCCTTCACGGCCCACCAGCGTATCCACTTCGGGAGCAGCGCCGTTGATCGATCCCAAGTCGCTCTACTCCACGGTGCGGCGTGGCTTCGACCCGCTCGTCGACCGCCTCGTGCGCATGGGCGTCTCCGCCAACATGCTCACGTCGGCCGGCATACTGCTCAACCTCGGTGCCGCGGCGCTCATCGTGATGGGCTACCTCTTCTGGGCCGGCATCGTCCTCATCGTCGCCTCGCTGTGCGACCTGCTCGACGGCTCGGTGGCCCGGCGCAGCAACAGCGTCTCCTCGTACGGGGCGTTCTTCGACTCGACCATGGACCGCATCTCGGAGGGCGCCACGCTCGGCGCTCTGGCGGTCTTCTACGTCCGCGTCGACTACTTCCCGCAGCTCGTCGCCACGCTGGTGTTCCTGGTCGCGTCGCTGCTCGTCTCGTACACGCGGGCCCGCGCCGAGGCGCTCGATCTGGACTGCCGGGTCGGGCTCATGTCCCGGGCCGAGCGTCTGGTCATCCTCATCGTCGGCCTCATCCTCAACCGCTGGCACGTGCTGGACGTCGCCATCTTCGGCCTCGCGGCGCTGACCGCGTACACGGTCGGGGAGCGGGTCGTGCATGTGTACCGCACCGTGCGGGCGGAACGCGCCTCGGCGACCACGTCGTCGGATCCCTGAGGCCGGTACCCGGCGACTCCCGGTCCGGCGTCCGGGCCCTCCCGTCCGGTCGGGTCCCTCGTGAGGCCTGTGGTATACTCCCGCCCGCCTGCGCAGCGGCTTCAGGGGCACGTACGCGTCGGGGGCACGCATACAGGCGCAGGGTCCGGACCGATCACGACGGCCGCTCAGGCCGTCCCCCGTGGAGGTAGCAGACAGTGGGCAATCCGGTGCGCGTGGCCATCATCGGCGTCGGCAACTGCGCGTCGTCGTTCGTGCAGGGTGTCCAGTTCTACAAGAGCGCCAGGAAGACCGACTTCGTCCCCGGGCTCATGCATCCGGTCGTCGGCGGCTATCACATCAAGGACATCGAGTTCGTCGCCGCCATCGACATCGACAAGAACAAGGTCGGCAAAGACCTCTCCGAAGCCGTCTTCACCAAGCCCAACTGCACGGTGAAGTTCGCCGACGTCCCCGAGACGGGCGTCAAGGTGGCGCGCGGCATGACGCACGACGGGCTCGGCAAGTATCTCAAGCGGATCATCACCAAGGCTCCGGGATCCACCGCCGACATCGTCGGTATCCTCAAGGAGACCCAGGCCGACGTCGTCGTCAACTACCTGCCGGTAGGCAGCGAAGAGGCCACGAAGTGGTACGCCGAGCAGATCCTCACCGCCGGCTGCGCGATGGTCAACTGCATCCCGGTGTTCCTCGCTCGCGAACCATACTGGCAGAAGCGCTTCGTCGAGGCCGGCGTGCCGATCATCGGCGACGACATCAAGAGCCAGGTCGGCGCCACGATCGTCCACCGAGTGCTCACCCGCCTGTTCCGTGAGCGCGGCGTGCGTCTCGAGCGCACCAGCCAGCTCAACGTGGGCGGCAACACCGACTTCATGAACATGCTCGAGCGCGAGCGGCTGGAGAGCAAGAAGATCAGCAAGACCAACGCCGTCACCAGCCAGCTCGACTACGACATGGGCGCCGCCAACGTGCACATCGGCCCCAGCGACTACGTCGAGTGGCTCGAGGACCGTAAGTGGGCGTACATCCGGCTCGAGGGCCGCTCGTTCGGCGACGTGCCCCTCAACATCGAGCTCAAGCTCGAGGTCGTCGACTCGCCCAACTCGGCCGGCATCGTCATCGACGCGGTACGCTGTGCCAAGATCGCCCGCGATCGCGGCCTGGTGGGGGCGCTCAACGGCCCCAGCTCATACTTCATGAAGTCGCCGCCGGTGCAGTATCCGGACGATCAGTGCCGGCGGTACACGGAACAGTTCATCGCCGGCGAGGGCGAGGGCGCCACGCTCCTCTCCCAGGGCTGACGCGCCGGCCGGCGCGGCGCGGGCCACGCCGGCCGCTCTCCAGCGAAGCGATGGTCCGGAGGTGAGCGTGCGGCACTCCGGCTTGGCGATCGGTATGGTGACGCCCTATTCGTGGTCGCGCCCGAGCGGCGTGAACCGCCACATAGGGATCCTCGCCGAGCGGCTGACGCGGCGCGGTCATCGGGTGACCATCATCGCTCCCAGCGCCGACAGGACGGCGGTGCGGCGGACCCGGCAGGCGGTGCGTGAGGTCCTCATGGACGACCGTGCCGCCGTCTTCGACCCGGACGAGTCCTACCCGCGGTTGTTCGTGGCCGGCGGGACGTACTCCGTGCGGCTCAACCGCACCACCAAGCTCATCGCCGCCAGCGCCGACCTCCTGGCCAACGTCGACGTGCTGCTCTCCTCGGAAGACCTCGACGTCCTGCACATCCACGAGCCGCTGGTCCCCGGTCTCGGCTGGACGAGCCTGCGCCACGCCGGTCGTCCGCTCGTCGCCACCTTCCACGTCGACTCCGAGCAGTTCCGCACCTACTGGCTGGCGCGCCGCACGCGTCTGCAGCGCTACGTCGAGTCCTTCGATCACGTCGTGGCGGTCTCGCGCGCCGTGCGGGACTCCGTGTGGCGCGCCTTCGAGGGCGACGTCGAGGTACTGCCCGACTGCGTCGACACGGCGCTGTTCGCTGCCGCGCGGGCTGCTCAGGATGCCGCCGACGATCCGGCGCGCGTCGCCGGTGACCATCGGTCATCGGCGGCGAACGACCGCCGCATCGGCATCGTCTATGCCGGCGCGGCGGCCCCGCGCGCCGGCTTGCGGCACCTGCTGCGGGCGCTGCGGCGCGCGCACGGCGGGCCGCCGGGCGCGCGCCTCGACGTCGTCGGCTACGGCCTGACGGCCGAGCGGTACGCGCACCTCGTCCCCGAGGGTCTGCCGGTGCGCTTCCACGGGGCGCTCTCCGACGCCGCCGTGGCACGGGTGATGGCAGAGGCGGACGTGCTCTGCGCGCCGGCGCCCGAAGCCGAGGAGTTCGACATCGGCGTGCTCCAGGGCATGGCCGCCGGCCTGGCGGTCGTCGTCTCGGACGTCGCCGGCCACCGCGAGCTCATCGACGACGGCGTCGACGGGTTGCTCGTCTCGCCACGTCAGCCGCGCACGCTCGCGCACGTCCTGCGCGACGTGGCCGACGACGGCGCCCGGCGGCGGACCCTCGGGGCCGCGGCTGCCGCGGCGGCCGCCCGCTACGACGTGGACGTCGTCGCCGGCCGCCTTGAGGAGATCTATGCAGCGGCCGCCGGCCGCCGCCGCGCACGGCCACGCCCCGTCGCCGGCCATCGGGTGCCCGCCGCCACGCATCCGGACCGGCCGGCCCCGGCCACCGGGGAGCCCGCGGACCTGCCGTCGGGGGAGCTCTTCGCCGACTTCCACACGCACTCGGAGCACAGCAAGGACTGCGTGGTCCCCGTGCGCGACCTGCTGGCGCGCGCGGTGCAGTGCGGCCTTGACGTGATCGCTATCACCGACCACGACACCGCCGAGGGCGGTCTGGAGGGCCGCGAGCTCGCCGCCGAGTACGGGCTGCACGTCATCGTCGGCGAGGAGGTCAAGACGACGGAAGGCGAGGTCGTCGGCCTGTTCCTGGAGCGCACCATCCCCGCCGGGATGACCTTCGCCGAGACCGTCGCCGCCATCAAGGAGCAGGACGGCATCGTCTACCTTCCGCATCCGTTCGACCGGCTGCACACCGTCCCCAGCTACGCCGTGCTCAAGCGGCACGTCGACGCCATCGACGTGGTCGAGGTCTTCAACTCGCGTCTGGCGTTCCCCGCGTTCAACGAGCGCGCCGAGCTGTTCGCCCAGCGCTATCGGATCGCCGCCGCCGCCGGCAGTGACGCCCACGTGCTGGCCAGCCTGGGTACGGCGATGACGGCGATGGGTCGCTTTGAAGACCGGCACGACTTCCTCGACGCGCTGGTCGACAGCCGGATCATCCGCCGGCCCAAGAGCTACCTGTACCTCACCGGCCTCAAGTTCCTGCAGACCAACTTCGAGGGCGCTCCCAGGCGCGCCGATCCGGCGCCGCTGACGTCCGCCGCGGGGGGCGGCAGGCGGCGCGGCCTGCGCGAGCGCCCGGCTCCCGGCGGGCGACAAGGAGTCCCCCCGGACGACGCGAACTAGCCGACGTGGGCGGGGTGGCGTGTGAGCCGGCCCCGGCCGCGGCGCACGGCGGCCCGACCCGGGCAGTGACGATGAGGTGATGCTTGGCGCAGCCGAACGAGATCTACGAGAGGTACCTCACCAGGGCGATCTCCGAGATCAATGAGCTCACCGGCGAGGTCCTGCGCTGTCGGTCCTGCGCCGGGTCCCGGAGCATGCCGGTGATCGGCTCCGGTCATCCTCTCGCGGACATCATGCTCCTCAAGTACCAGGTCCGTCCGAGCGAGTGCCAGGAAGGGGTCGCCTTCTACGGACGCAGCGGCACGGCCGTCATGAAGAGCGCCCAGCGGCTCGGCATCGACCCGCTGCAGCTGTACGGCACCAACGTCATCAAGTGCGGCAGCGTCGACCCGGCGACCGCCGAGAAGAGCTGCCGCGCCTACCTGCGGCGAGAGATCGCCATCGTGGAGCCAAAGATCATCGTCGCCATGGGCGAGGAGGTCGTGGCAGCACTCAACGCGCTGCGGCTGCCTCTGGCGGAGAAGGTCGAGTACGCTCCCGGGGAGATCGTCCCGATCACGCCCAGCATGGAGGTGCTGGCGACGCCGGACATCGACCGTTCGCTCGACGAGCAGCGGCTCAAGGCGGCGTTCTGGCGGTCGTTCCGCAGGCTCGGTGAGTGGTACGAGTCGATCCCGCCGTACTGACCGCCGCCGCCCCTCCATGGCGCCGGTGCCCTGGCACGTGCCTGCTGGTGCCGAGCCCGTCGCGCGGCTGCGTCTGGCGGTCGCCGCGGCCGTCCTTCTGTTCCTTTACGGTCACCTCGCTCCGTACGCGCCGGAAGCCGGTATCCGCGCCGGCCTGGTCCTGGCGCTCGTGGTCAACCTGGCGCTCTTCTCGGCGCTCATCGCCGGCCTCAGCCCCCTGCGCGCCGCCGGCGCCCGGGCATTGCTCGTCGCCGCGGTCGCCGGCGGGCTCTCGGTACCGCTGAGCTGGGCCGGCTGGATCCCGGCGGCCAATGTGGCCAAGACCGTCGCCGCGGCCGGCCTCGGCTACTGGCTGGCCGGGGCGGTCACCAGCCTTGGGGTGATCGTGCTCATCGCCGGCCTGTCGGCCGTCGTGGACATCGTCAGCGTCGCCTGGGGACCGACCAAGGCGCTCATCGAGAAGGCGCCGGAAAGCGTGAGCTACCTTACCGTCGCCTTCGTCTGGCCCGGCTACGACCCCGGTCGTCTGTCGACCGCTCTCGGGGTCGCCGACCTGGTCTTCTTCGCGCTCTACGTGGGCGCTGCACGAGCGTTCGAGCTGCGGTCTGCGGCGACCGTCGCCGGCGTGGCCCTCGGCATCGCAGCCGCCGTCGTGGGTGGGATCTGGATCGGTGTGATGCCGGCTCTACCGTGGCTCGCCGCGGGCTTCCTGGCCGTCAACGCCGACCTTATGCTGCGCCGGCGCCGGTCGCCGGACGGCGCCGGTGATGCTCTTCGCGAGCACGATCCCGGCGACGGCAGGCATGCCGGCGGTGACGCTCGCCGCGGCCCGCCGAGCATGCGCCGGCGGGTATAGGAGGCCTGCCGCCGAACGGCGCCGCCTGCGCTCAGGCCGGCTCGAACAGGGCGACGGCTTCGATGTGGTGCGTGTGCGGGAACATGTCGACCGGCGCCACGCGGCGCAGCACGTAACCCAGTTCGGCGAGCAGCGCGGCGTTGCCGGCCAGCGTGGCCGGGTTGCACGACACGTAGACCAGCCGGTCGGCGCCGAGCGCGGCCATACGGGCGACCGCCTTCTTGCTCATCCCGGCGCGCGGCGGATCGGTGATCACCGTCGCCGGCACCTCGTCGGCCGCCAGCGGCAGCATCCCCTTGAGGACCACACGGACATCGCCGGCTCGCAAGGTGACCGCAGACACGTCGTTGCCGCGCAGGTTCTCGGCGGCCGCGTCGACGGCCTCTTCCTGGACTTCGATGGCGGTGACCCGGCTCGCGCGGCGCGCCAGCGGGATCGTCATGCTGCCGATGCCGCAGTAGAGGTCGAACGCGGGCCGGTCGGGTACGGGCGCCGCCCAGCGCAGCGCCGTCTCGTAGAGCTGTGAGCACATGACGGTGTTGGTCTGCAGGAACCCTGCCGCCGGTACACGCAGGGGGACGCCGGCCAGCGTCTCGTGGAAGAAGGGCGGCCCCTCCAGCATGAACGGTCCGACGCCGACGGCGGCATCGGCCGGCGACTCGTTGACGGTCACTGCGAAGCTGGTGAAGGCGCCGCCGGCGGCCCGTGTCAACGAGACGATCTGCTGCTCCTGTGGCAGCCGTCGGCTCACGAACAGGTTGAGGAACAGATCGCCGCTGGCCACGCCGCGGCGTACGGTCAGGTGCCGCAGCGGCCCCGCGCCGTCGTCTTCGGCGGCGTCGGCGCGCCGGTAGGCGCGCAGGCCGAGTGTGCGGCAGGCGTCCTGCACGGCCTGGCGCGCCTGCCGCATCTCAGCCGACGCCAGACGGCACTCGTCGGCTTCGACTATCTCGCGCCAGGAACCGCGCCGGTGGAGCCCCAGCAGCAGCTGCCCGTCGGGATCGGTGCCGAAGGAGTACTCCATCTTGTTGCGGTACTCCCACGGGTGCTCCATGCCGGCGATCGGCTCCACCGAGAAGTCCCGCAGCCCGGCGATGTGCTCCAGCGATTCCACCACCTGCTGCTGCTTGAGCTCGAGCTGAGCCGCGTAGTCGAGCGACTGCCACTCGCAGCCGCCGCAGTCGGCCACGTGTCGGCAGACCGGCGCCCGCCGCAGTGTCGAGGGCTCGAGGATCTCATCGAGGCGCGCCTCGGCGTACCGGGGCTTGCGGCGTCGTACCGTGGCGCGGACCCGGTCGCCCGGCACCGCGCCGCGGACGAACACGACCAGGTCGTTGTGGCGCGCCACGCCCTGACCGCCATACGCCAGGCGGTCGACGTCGAGCTCGACTGTCTCTCCCGTGCGAAGCATCGACCCAGTCTACAGGTGGGCGGCCGTCGTCACAGCCCGGCACCTCTGCGCACCCGCGGCGATGCGGCGCTGTCGCGCATCCGAGGCTTGGCGATCCAAGCCCGCATGGCGCCTCCGCGCCGGCTCGGCGCTCCCGCGCAGCGGCGCCTGCTTGGCGCCGGCGGGCGTGCGAACCGGGTGGGCACCTGCGCGGGCGTGGCAATGTCAACCTCGTGAGGGCCTTACCTGGCTGCAACCGGGGCGCTTGACTTGGTACAGTGCCGGAGAGCATGCCGGAGGGGAAGCGCCGGCCGGGCGCCAGGCGACCGGAGGTCATCGTGACAGCTGTCGATCTGCGTGCATACAGACGCCGCGCCGAGGACTTCATCGGGGCGCTGGACAAGGAGCACTACCTTCACTACTCAGGGCAGAAGGAGGACTCCGAGACGGCCGCCATCTACGAGCGCTACGGCGACCTGTTCTCCCGCGATGTCCTCGACGAGCTCGATGGCGCCTACCAGGGCGCCGACGACCAGACGGAGCGCCTGCGTTTGGCCTACCTGCTCACCTTCGTCACCGAGAGCTTCATCGGCGAGCAGGTCAAGGAGCTCAGCGACCACATCGCCGAGGTCGAGGCGGCGGCGACCGTGGACATCGACGGCGAGGCTGTACCGTATCGGTACGCCGGCGTCGTACAGGCCAACGAGCCCGATCGAGATCGGCGCCGTGTCATCTACGACGCCCGGCGCCGTGTCGTGGCCGAGCTGCTCAATCCGCTCTACGACCGCTACTGGCGGACCGCCCACGACATGTCGGTGCAGCTCGGCTACCCGTCCTACGAGGCTCTGTTCGCCGAGGTCAAGGCCATGGATCACGGCCTCTTCCGTGCCGAGATGGAGGCGCTGCTCCAGGACACCGACTCCATCTACGAGCGTTCGCTGGCCGCGGTGGTGAAAGACAAGCTCGACCTGCCGCTGACCGATCTGGCGCCGTGGGACATGGCGTACCTGTTCCGCGCCCCGGAGTACGACCGGTACTTCTCGGCCGACCGCCTGCTGCCGACTCTGCGCCGGACGCTCGCCGGGCTGGGCATCGACCTTGCCGCCCAGGGCAACGTGCACCTCGACACCGAGGTCAGGGAGAGGAAGTCGCCGCGAGCGTTCTGTTCACCGGTGCGCGTCCCCGACGAGATCTATCTCTGTGTGCTGCCGCAGGGCGGCCAGGACGACTACGCGGCGCTGTTCCACGAGGCCGGCCACACCGAGCACTTCGCCCACGTGGCCGCCGACCTGCCGTTCGAGTTCCGCTATCTCGGCGACAATGCCGTCACCGAGGGTTTCGCCTTCCTGTTCGATCACCTCGTGTCAGACCCGCACTGGCTGCGACATCACCTCGGTTACGAGGACGCCGCCGACTACGTGCGCTTCAGTGCCGTCGGCGATCTGTACTTCATGCGCCGGTACGCGGCCAAGCTCAGCTACGAGCTGCGCCTGCACAGCTGCAACGGGAGCCTCGACGCCATGGCCCAGGTGTACCACGAGACCCTGAGTGCCAGCACGCTTGTGGACTTCCCGGCCGACTGGTATCTCACCGACGTCGACGACGGCTTCTACGTGGTGAGCTACCTGCGCGCCTGGCTGCTCGAGGCGGCTCTGCGTGTCATCCTGCGCAGCGACTACGGCGAGAGCTGGTTCGCCGAACGTGCCGCCGGCGACTACCTCAAGGGTCTGTGGTCGTACGGGCAGGAGTACAACTCGCCGCGGCTGCTGCTCAAGCACGGCGGCGGGCGCCTCGATGCGGGCCCGCTGCTCCATCTGCTCACGCAGACGCTGGGCCGCTGAGTCGGGCCGGTCGGCGCCGCCCGCCGCCGACCGGCGTCCGGTCAGTCCGCCGCCGGCAGGAATTGCACCCAGAGGCTGCGCCGGCGAGGACCGTCGAACTCGGCGAAGTAGATGCCCTGCCAGGTGCCGAGCTGCAGGCGGCCGTCCTCGACCGGCACGGTCACGCTGCTGCCGAGGAGGCTGGCCTTGACGTGTGCGTCGGCGTTGCCTTCCAGGTGCGTGTAGGGCAGGTCGGGCGGCGCCATCCGGGCCAGCGTGGTCTCCAGATCGCGCCGCACCGAGGGATCGGCGTTCTCGTTGATGGTGACGCCGGCGGTGGTGTGCGGCACGAAGACCACCACTGCGCCGCGGCGCAGGCCCTCGTCGCGCAGCGCCGCGACGATCTGACCGGTGACGTCGAGCAGTTCGACGCGATGATCGGTCGGGACGCTCAGGACTCGCATGTCTCCTCCCCTGCTCGGCGGCGGCCCAGCAGCGACCGCCGGACTCTGCCCGAGGGCCGGCCGGCCTGACGCTGCGCGGGCGGGACGCGCCACGGGCTCACGCGACCCTCGCGGATGGCCGCGACAAGGTCGGCGGTCGCCGCGGCGCCGCCGTCGTCGAGCTCGATCGCGATCTCGACCTCGGTGGCGCAGCGCATGATGGCGGCGGCGGTGTGGGCGTCGCTGCCGCCGGTCGCCGGCAGTCCCAGATCGGTCGCGATGCGCTCGGCGCTGGCGACATAGCGGTCGGCCGGCCAGTTGCCGTTGAAGACCTCCACGGCGTCGATGAGCGGCGCGGCCATCTCCTCGAGACCCCGGTAGTAGGACGATCCGCTGCGGCCGCCCCCGGCGGCCGGATGCGCCCACACGACGGCGGCGTGCGCGGGTACCTCCCGGCGACGCAGCGGCTCCTGCTCGGCGCGCAGGGAGCGGAGGAACTCGAGATCGGGCGAGTACACCACGAAGTCGCCCAGGATGGTGCTGATCTCCACGCCGTTAAGAAGGACGATGCCCTGCTCGGCCAGCCGCGGCGCCAGGGCCAGGTTGTCGAGGACGCTGCCGTGGTTGGTGAGCGCGATCGCCTCCAGACCGAGCGCGACGCAGCGTTCGACGTACTCGTCGTGCCGGATCTCCGAGCACTGGGAGGCGGGCCACGTGTGCGTGTGCAGATCGACCAGCATCGCGAGGCGAGTATACAGGCAGGGGGTGAGCCCGACAGGGATGCCGTGACCTGGCCGCCGCACCGGGGGTGGCCGGATCTGCGGCCTCCCACGTCGCTTGATGACAGGTGCGGCGGATGTTTCGGCGCTGCCCATCATGGCAATACAGTTGATATGCAGTGACTCAACTTGTAGCATACGCACGGACTCATACCAGCGAACGCCTTCGCGAGGAGGAGACAGAATGGGCAAAGTGATCGGCATCGATCTGGGGACGACCAACAGTGCCATGGCCGTCCTCGAGGGCGGCGAACCGACCGTCATCACCAACTCGGAGGGGGGGCGCACGACACCGTCGGTCGTGGCGTTCTCCAAGAGCGGTGAGCGTCTCGTGGGCACTGTGGCTCGTCGTCAGGCGGTCACGAACCCCGAGAACACCGTCTTCTCGATCAAGCGGTTCATGGGCCGCAAGTTCGGCGACGTCTCGGAAGAGATGACCATCGTGCCGTACCATGTGATCGCGGCCGCCAACGGCGACGCGTCGGTGGAGATCGGCGGCAAGACGTACTCGCCGCCGGAGATCTCGGCCATGATCCTGCAGAAGCTGCGTCGCGACGCCGAGGAGTACCTGGGCGAGAAGATCGACGAGGCGGTGGTCACCGTCCCGGCGTACTTCAACGACGCGCAGCGGCAGGCCACCAAAGACGCCGGCAAGATCGCCGGCCTCACCGTCAAGCGCATCATCAACGAGCCGACGGCGGCGGCCCTGGCGTACGGCCTCGACAAGCAGCACGACCAGACCATCCTGGTCTTCGACCTCGGTGGCGGCACCTTCGACGTCTCCATCCTCGACATCGGCGAGGGTGTCTTCGAGGTCAAGTCGACCAACGGCGACACGCACCTGGGCGGCGACAACTGGGACAAGGCGGTCGTCGACTGGATGGTGGCCGAGTTCAAGCAGAGCCAGGGCATCGACGTCAGCAAGGACAAGATGGCCCTGCAGCGGCTCTACGAGGCCGCCGAGAAGGCGAAGATCGAGCTCAGCACCACCGCCAGCACCAATATCAACCTGCCGTTCATCACGGCCGACGAGAACGGCCCCAAGCACCTCGACCTGACGCTCACCCGGGCCAAGTTCGACGAGCTCACCCGCGGCCTGCTGGAGCGGGTCGTCGAGCCGACGAAGAAGGCGCTCAAGGATGCCGGTCTCACCAGGGACAAGATCGACCACGTGATCCTCGTGGGCGGCATGACCCGCGTCCCGGCCGTGCAGGAGAAGGTCAAGGAGCTCATCGGCAAGGATCCGCACAAGGGCGTCAACCCCGACGAGGTCGTGGCCGTGGGCGCCGCCATCCAGGGCGGTGTGCTGGCCGGCGAGGTCAAGGACGTGCTGCTCCTCGACGTCACGCCGCTGAGCCTCGGCATCGAGACCAAGGGCGCCGTGTTCACGCGGCTCATCGAGCGCAACACGACCATCCCGACCAAGAAGAGCGAGATCTTCAGCACCGCCGACGACAATCAGACGAGCGTCGAGATCCACGTGCTGCAGGGCGAGCGGCCGATGGCGCACGACAACAAGACGCTGGGCAAGTTCCAGCTCGTCGGCATACCGCCGGCGCCGCGCGGCATCCCGCAGATCGAGGTCACCTTCGACATCGACGCCAACGGCATCGTGCACGTGCGCGCCAAGGACCTCGGTACCGGCAACGAGCAGAAGATCACCATCACCGCGTCGAGCGGCCTCGAGGAGAAGGACATCGAGCAGATGGTGAAGGACGCCGAGGCGCACGCCGAGGAAGACCGCCGTCAGCGCGAGGTCGCCGAGGCGCGCAACAACGCCGAGAACCTCATCTACAGCACTGAGAAGAGCCTGCGCGACATGGGCGACAAGGTCGACGCCGACACCAGGGCCGCCATCGAGGCGGCCGGCGCCGAGCTGCGCACGGCCATCGACGCCGACGACGCCGAGGCGATCAAGGCCAAGACCGACGCTCTCATGCAGGCCTCGCACAAGCTGGCCGAGGCCGTCTACCAGCAGGCGCAGCAGGAGCAGGCCCCGCCGTCCGGCGGCAACGGCTCCGGCGGCACGCAGGACGAGAACGTCGAAGAGGGCGACTACGAGGTCATCGACGAAGACGAGCAGTCGTGACGATGCGGGGCGGGCGGCGGCTCACCGCCGCCCGCCCCGCATCCAGCGTCAGCATCCCGGTCCGGCACGGGGTGCAAGAGCAGAGACAGGTACACGACCGGATCGCCGGACGGTCACGACAGGAGAGGAGGCATCGACATGGCGATCATCCGTTGGGACCCCTTCCGCGAGATGTCGAATCTGGACGATCAGGTCGCGCGGCTGTGGCGCGGACTGGCTGAGGGCCGCGGCCGTCAGGAGAGCTGGCTGCCGGCCGTCGACGTCTTCGACCAGGAAGACGCCGTGGTCCTCAAGGCCGAGCTGGCCGGCATGGACCCCGACGACATCGAGATCTCGGTCGAGGACAACGTCCTGACCATCAAGGGCGAGCGCAAGTTCGAGGAGACGGTCGACGAAGAGCGCTACTACCGCATCGAGCGGCGGTTCGGCAGCTTCCAGCGTAGCCTGGCATTGCCGCAGGGCGTCAAGCCTGAGGACATCTCGGCCGGCTACGACGACGGCATCCTCGAGGTGCGCGTCCCCAAGGCCGAGGAAGAGAAGCCCAGGAAGATCTCGGTCCAGGCCCGTAAGACGGTCGAGGGTAAGAAAGCCGAGGAGTGACGGGACGACGGGCGGCGGCCGGCACAGCCGCCGCCGCCCGTCGGGCGCTGCGCGGCGCGTCGTACGACGCGCGGCCGGCGCCCCGCAGGGTGGCCGGTCACACCGGCCAGCCTCCGGGACGCGGCCGTTGCAGCGGCCCGGCCGCCGGCGGACCGACCACTGGGCGGACGGGACCGGCGACCGGCGCACCGAGAGTACAGACGACCAGCGCGACGGCCGCAGAGAGACTGCGGCCGTCGGCGGAGAGGCGAGGAAGCACAGATGGCGGACGGCAGGAAGAAGCAGAGCAGAGAAGAGCACGGCACGGACGCGGGATGGCGCTCGTCGCAGCGGCACGCCGGCGGGGCGCCGGGCGCGGACTCACGCTCCGGGGCCGGGCGTACCGCGTCCGGCCACGAGTCGCCCGCCGGCGGCAAGCAGCCGGCGGCGGACGCCGCGGCGCTCGACGAGCTCTCCGATCGCGTCGCCGGACTCGAATCCGAGCTGGCCGACATGGCGGCGGAGCGCGACGCCTACCTGGACCATCTGCGCCGCCTGCAGGCCGAGTTCGACAACTATCGCAAGCGCGTGCGGCGCGACGAGGAAGCACTGCGCAAGCGCGCCGGTGAGGATGTGGTCGAGGCGCTGCTGCCGGTCATCGACAACATGCAGCGCGCCTGCGAGGCCGCCGAGCACCACGATGAAGGCAAGGTCGTGGAGGGTGTCGAGATGGTCACCGGCCAGATCTGCTCTCTGCTGGGCACGCACGGCCTGCAGGAGATCGAGGCGGCGGCCGGCGACCGGTTCGACCCCACGGTCCACGACGCCATCATGGCGCAGCCGTCGGCCGACGTGCCCGAGGGCCACATCGCCGCCGTCTCGCAACGTGGCTACATGCTGCACGACAAGCTCCTGCGGCCGGCCCGGGTGGTGGTCTCGAGCGGCCCGCCGAGCGATGAGGGCGGAGCATGAGCGACTTCTATCAGACGCTCGGCGTCGCCAAGGACGCCGGCCAGGACGAGATCAAGAAGGCCTATCGCAAGCTTGCCCGCCAGTACCACCCGGACAAGAACCCCGGCGACGCGGCCGCCGAGGAGAAGTTCAAGGAGGCCAACCAGGCGTACGAGACGCTGTCGGACCCCGACAAGCGCACGCAGTACGACGAGCTGCTGCGCCTGGGCGCGTTCGGCCCCGGCGGCTTCCGGCCCGGTCAGGGCGGCAGCGGTCAGGGCTTCGACCCGCGTATCTTCCAGCAGTGGCAGCAGCAGCAGGCACAGGGCGGCGGTCAGCAGTTCGACATGGGCGATCTCGGCGACATCCTGTCGGGTCTGTTCGGTGGCGGTGGCGGTGGCGGTGGCGGCGGCGCCGGCGCGGGACCGTTCGCCGGCGCCCGTCCGCGACGGCGCGCCAAGCAGCGCGGCGCCGACATGCAGGTGGGCGTGACGATCTCCTTCGACGACGCGCTGCGTGGCGTGCAGGTCAGGGTCCCGGTCGAGAAACAGGCCGCGTGCGGCACCTGTCACGGCAGCGGCGCCGCGCCGGGCACCACGCCGAAGGTGTGTCCCGAGTGCGATGGTCGCGGCGTCACGGCGCTCAACCAGGGTCCGTTCGCGCTCTCGCAGCCCTGTCCTCGTTGTGGCGGCGCCGGTACCATCGTCGAGACGCCGTGTCCCACCTGTGGCGGCAGCGGCACCGTGAGCCAGACGAAGCGCTACGCCGTCAAGGTGCCGGCCGGTGCCAAGGACGGCACTAAGATCCGCATCAAGGGCCGCGGCGAGCCGGGACTCAACGGCGGCCCTGCCGGCGATCTGTACGTGGTCGTCCACGTGCGCGGCAACGACCTCTTCAAGCGGCGCGGCGACGACTTCCTCGTCGAAGTGCCGGTGACATTTGCCGAGGCCGCCCTCGGCGCCTCTGTCAAGGTGCCGACGCCGGCCGGCGGCAGCGTGTCGCTCAAGGTCCCGGCCGGCAGTGAAGACGGCCGCACCCTGCGCGTGCGCGGCAAGGGTGCGCCGAAGATCAAGGACGGCGGCAAGGGCGACCTGCTGGCCAGGCTGCACATCGTGGTGCCCGGGAAGCTCGACAAGGAGCAGCGCAAGCTCGTGGAGGAGCTGGGCCGCCTGCAACCCGACCCGCGCGAATCGCTCTTCAAGGGATCGTGAGCCGGCGGAGGCGGATGAGCTGATGGCCGACGGCGACAGATACAGGGACGCTGGAGACCGGCGGTCGGCGGACCTCCGAGCTCACGGACGACCGCTGACGGAGCCGTCGCGCGGACGCGATGAGACCATGTGGGAGCGCCCCGTCTATGCCATCTCGGTGGCCGCCGAGCTGGCGGCGATGCACCCGCAGACGCTGCGCACCTACGAGCGTCGCGGCCTGGTGCACCCGCTGCGGCTGGCCAACAACCGCCGGCTGTACTCGCCTCAGGATGTTGAGAAGCTGCGCCGGATCCAGCAGCTCACCGAGACGGGCCTCAACCTGGCCGGCGTCGAGCGGGTGCTGGCGCTCGAGGCGCTGGTCGATCATCTCGAGACCGAGATGAACGGTCTGCGCAACGAGCTGGAGCGTGCCGCGACGCACCTGCGCGACGAGGTCAAGCGCGTCGAGCGCTCGCACCGCCGCGACCTGGTGCCGGTGCGCACGCGGGCGATCGTGAGCCTGCGCCCACCCGCCGTCCGGCGTCCTGAGGAATGACCGATCAGGAGATCTCAGCGGAGATGATGCCATGGACATGAACAAGCTCAGCGAACGGGCGCGAGAGGCGCTCGAGACGGCACAGGGGATCGTACGACGCGGCCCCGGCAACCAGCTCGGCACCGAGCACCTGCTGCTCGGCGTCCTCAGCCTGCCCGGCGGCGTGGTCGAGCAGCTCTTCGGTCTGCTCGGCATCGACAAGGGCGCCACGATGGCGCGGGCCAACCACTTCCTGCGCACCAGCGAGACCGGCAAGGCGGCCGGTACCGACGTCGCGCAGCTCTACCAGACGCCGCGCGCCAAGTCGGCGCTGGACATCGCCGAACAGAAGGCGCAGCAGATGGGCGATGCCTTCGTCGGCACCGAGCACCTGCTGCTCGGCATCCTGCTCGAGGGCGAAGGCCCCGGCAGCGTGGTGCTGCGCGAGGCCGGCTTCACTGAAGACGCCATCATGCGTGCCTTGAGCCAGATTCGCGCCAGCGGCGTCGACTACGACGCCCAGGCTCAGGGCGAGAGCATGCTGCAGAAGTACACGCGCGACCTCACCGAGCTGGCCCGCAACGACAAGCTCGATCCGGTCATCGGCCGCGACGAAGAGATCAAGCGCGTCATCCAGGTGCTCAGCCGGCGCACCAAGAACAACCCGGTGCTGATCGGCGAGCCCGGCGTCGGCAAGACGGCGATCGCCGAGGGACTGGCGCAGAAGATCGTCGACGGGGACGTCCCTGAGAGCCTGCGCGGCAGGCATGTGCTGTCGCTCGACCTCGGCGGACTCATCGCCGGCGCCAAGTACCGCGGCGAGTTCGAGGAGCGGCTCAAGGGCGTGCTCGACGAGATCCAGCGGCGCAAGGACGTGGTGCTCTTCATCGACGAACTGCACACCGTCGTCGGCGCCGGCGCCGCCGAGGGCGCGGTCGACGCCTCGAACATGATGAAGCCGATGCTGGCCCGCGGCGAGCTGCAGGCGGTCGGCGCCACGACGCTCGACGAGTACCGCGAGCACGTGGAGAAAGACGCCGCCCTGGAGCGCCGCTTCCAGCCGATCCTGGTCGGCGAGCCGACGGTCGACGAGACGATCATGATCCTGCAGGGCCTGCGCGACAAGTACGAGGCCCACCACAAGGTCACGATCACCGACGAGGCGCTGATCGAGGCGGCACGGCTCAGCGATCGCTACATCAGCGACCGCTTTCTGCCCGACAAGGCGATCGACCTGCTCGACGAAGCGGCCAGCAAGATGCGCATCGAGGCGACCATGCTGCCGACCGACCTGCGCGAGATGGAACGCAAGCTGAACGAGCTCTCGCGCGAGGGGGCGGCCGCGGTGCAGACGCAGGACTACGAGCGCGCCGCCCAGCTCCGCGACCAGGCCGACCGCATCCAGAAGACCTTCGTTTCGGCGAAGGAGGCGTGGCTGGCCGACAAGGGCATCGCCGACGCCACCGTCGGCGCCGACGACATCGCCGCCATCGTGAGCAAGTGGACCGGCATCCCGGTGCAGCGCATGCTGCAGGAGGAGGCCGACAAGCTGCTCGCCATGGAGGAGAAGATCCACGGGCGGGTGATCGGCCAGGACAAGGCCGTCGTGGCCGTCAGCGAGGCGGTGCGACGGGCGCGCGCCGGCCTCAAGGATCCCAAGCGGCCGATCGGCTCGTTCATCTTCCTGGGACCCACCGGCGTGGGCAAGACCGAGCTGGCGCGGGCGCTGGCCGAGTTCCTCTTCGACGACGAGGACGCGATGGTGCGCCTCGACATGAGCGAGTACATGGAGAAGCACTCGGTCGCCCGTCTCGTCGGTTCGCCGCCCGGTTACGTCGGCTACGAAGAGGGCGGACAGCTCACCGAGTCGGTGCGCCGCAAGCCGTATAGCGTGGTCCTGTTCGACGAGATCGAGAAGGCCCACCCCGACGTCTTCAACATGCTGCTGCAGATCCTCGACGACGGCCGGCTCACCGATAACAAAGGTCGCACGGTCGACTTCAAGAACACCGTCGTCATCATGACCAGCAACGTGGGCGCCGAGCTGATCCCCGATGCCAAGGAGATGGAACGCGACTACGACGCCGTCGAGAGTACGCTCATGGACCGGCTCCGGCAGACGTTCCGGCCCGAGTTCCTCAACCGGGTCGACGAGATCATCGTGTTCCACGCTCTCTCGCGAGACGAACTGGCGCAGATCGTCGATCTGCTTCTGGGTCATCTCCGCCGCCAGGTCGAGGGCCAGGGCATGCACCTCGAAGTCAGCGATGAGGCCAGGGGGATCATCCTGGAACAGGGCTACGACCCCACGTTCGGCGCCCGGCCGCTCAAGCGGGCCATCCAGCGCCTGGTCGAGAACCCGCTGAGCCGCGAGCTGCTGCGGGGAACCTTCAGCGAAGGCGATACCATCAGGGCGGACGTTGAGGACGGCGCCATCGTGTTCGGCGCCGCCTGAGCGGCGGAGGACCGCCCGAGATGGCCGCGAGTCGAGAGGGACGATGACCGACGACAGAAGCGATGAGGAGCGGCGCGCCTGGACAGGTCTTCTGCGCCGGTCGCACGCGGCGCTGTACGGAGGTCTGGTGAGCGGGGCCGTCGGCGTGGCGGTGGCCGGCAACCGGCTGCGCCGTGTCCTCGACCGGCGAACGACGTCGCGGCAGTTCGCCGGC
>Ga0172371_10000793_pt1 | contig 49881 bp, 38 predicted proteins | sample Lak12m_FD_114543 | JGI IMG/M metagenome (GOLD analysis project Ga0172371, IMG submission 114543) | Freshwater microbial communities from Kabuno Bay, South-Kivu, Congo - kab_022012_12m | ecosystem: Environmental > Aquatic > Freshwater > Lake | place: Democratic Republic of the Congo: South-Kivu... | reverse complement strand
CCTTGATGGCGACTTTGCGCTTGATCTTGGCGTTTTCCCCGGCATAGACGGCCCCCATGCCGCCTTCGCCGATGAGGCTGACGATACGGTACTTGTCGTCGATGATCTGGCCGAAATTGCGCGCACAATCGTGACAGGCTTCCCGGCCGTTGCTCTTGAAACCGCCACAGGTGCTGAATTCCTCCTCGGTGAGTTTGTGCTCAATCAGCCAGAGGCAGAGTTCGTCCGACTTGTTGCGATAGGCAATGGCGATATCCGAATCGGTTCCGGCCTTGGATGACTTGTCCTCCAACGGGCCTTTATCCCCTTTCGCGTTGGCGAGATTCCCGCCCCAGAACTCGAGGCAATAACCTTCGTCGAGCTGATCCGTGGCGAGCTTGCCAAAGTCTTTCGGGGCCCCCTTGATGCCCGCAAGGACGGCACTGGCGTTGGGGTGGTGAAGAATGGGCAGGAACAGATTGATGTTCGCCGCCTGCGAACTGGACATGTGATAGAAATGGGGATGATAGCGAAAGGGGTTCCGCTCATGATGCGCAAGAAGATGTTTCACGCTCGGCGCATAGATATGGGGCATCTTCTTTTCGGCCACATAATCATCGGGCAGAATCGCGTCATATGGAAGTATCTCCCTATTGTGCTCACTATGGCCCGGTGCCTTGATATCATGCGCCCACTTCCAGTTGATCAGATGCACATACAATTTCAGTTTGAAGTCGCTCAACTCATTAGGGAGTCGGTAGTCTTGGCCGTCAATGTTCTGAATCTTCATACCAGCCGCGTCCTCCCGGTCAGTAATTCCTGCATCATGGCCTGCTTGAGGGCGCGGGTCTTCTCCCGCCGCTGCTCCAACGCCGCCAGCTCCGCGTCCATCTCCGTCAGCACCGACGCGATGGCGGTTTGTTCGGGCTGCTCTTTCGGCTGCCGCACTTCGATTTTGTTCATCTCGGACTTATTCAGCTTTGCCCGGGTGCCACTCGCCAGGAACGGCAGAATGTCTTTGTGAACGAGGGAATAGAAGAGGAAGCCTTGGTCGAACCCAGGTTTGGACTTCACAATGTGAGCGTGGTTGTTGACCCAGCACTTGCCAGTCATGCGGTAGGCGATGGGGCGTGTTTCGTATTCGTCGAAATAACCGCCGTCCTCAGCCATCAAGATGATGTCGTCATCGATGACATAGTTATCCACGAAGCCGAGAACCCCGTTGGCTCCGCAATACGGGTAGTCGCCCCGCATCTTTTCGCGTTGCGCTTCGTTTAGAGGAACGCGCAGGTTGTCCAATGAATCAGTGATTTCGCCTAGCCGCTTCACCTCCCACTCGCCGTGGAAGCCAGGGAGGCGGCTTTGGCCGGTGAGGAGTTGCTGCATGGCGGCCTGTTTGAGGTCGCGCTTCTTGGCGATGAGCCGGTCCAGCCCGCCCAGCAGCCCATCCACATCGCTCAACGCTTCCGCGATGGCGCGTTGCTCGGGGAGATGGGGAGCAGCGACGGAATGCTTGCCAATCTGTGGTGCGGTGAGCTGCGGCACACCTGTGCTCTCAAACGCAAACTTCACCCGCTCATTGATTGCAACGGCGGTGAACCGGGCGTCCAGGGCACCATTTGGTTCGAGGACCAAGAGGCGAACTATTGGAAAGAACGGTTCATCTCTGTATTCTGCGTGCCCGAGATAGCCTCGTGCAGTGACGGTTACGGAATTGGCCTTCGCTCGCCGTTCGCTGGTGAATCCGTAGAGTCCACGGTCTTGGAGTGCATTGGCGAAGATTGGGTAAGGATGGGTATCGGAACGGAAATTTGAAACTGAGTGCTTTGGAACATCGCCGCCCGCATAGATTCGGAAATGTTCGGAGAGGTGAAAGACATCCCACTCCTCTGGGATGACGCCGACCTCGGTCTGTTTGTAGCCGGGTTTCACTTCCATACCGCTCCCATCTTTTTGAGGTGACCATCCACTCGGGCGGCAAGCGTCGCCACTTCGTCGGTGAGCTGCGGTAGCGGGGTGGCGTAGCGTTCGGCGAGCTGGCGGATGCGGCCGGTAAGGGTTTGCGAGACGCGATCCAGCTCGTCTTGCACGGCGGCGGCGATCGTGGCCAGCCATTTGTCGTCCACCACAAGGGTCTTGATGTCGTCTTCTACAAGCGTGGGGTACTTGGCGTCGAGCTTGGCCTCGAGCTCTTCCTGCGCTGCTTTGAGCCGGGCCTTGGCGTCGGCCTGCTGGTCGAGCAGCGCGGCGTAGGCTTCGAGGGCCTGGCGCTCGTCGGAGTAGTCCGGGTCGCGGCCGATTACCTTGAGGCGGGCCTTCGCATTACTCTTTCGAGCTTTCAGTAAGGTCTGTGTATTCTTCTCTTTCTCCTCGTCGGTCTCACCAGAGAACACATCGGCGAGCAGGCCTTCCTCGCCGCTTAGTTCATCCCTTTTTTCGTCGAGCTGCTGCTCGATGCCGGCGAGTTCGGCTTCGAGGGCGGCGATGGCATCGCGCTCGGCGGTCAAGTAGCGGGCGATGAGCAGGGCAGCGGGGACGAGGTCGGACTTAAAGCGGCGCTTGCCCTTCTTGAAGTCTTCCTTCTCGGGCCAGACGAGTTTGCCTTCCTTGTTTTTGACCTGACGGATTTCGCGGGGCTGCGCGCCCGCCTTCCACCCGGCATCGGCGATGAGGTAGCAGTCGTCCTGCATTGTCTCGGCCCAGTAGTCCATGAGGTGCTGATAGACATCGTAGGCGTCGATCAGCGGGGCGGTCTTGAATTTCCCCAGAAGGTCCTCGGCGATGGTTTCGATGAGCGGCTTGGGATGACCGTTCTTGGCGAGGCCCTTGAGCTGCGGGACGGAGGCTGTCTGCCATTGCGTGAGGAGCTTCCTGGCCTTGGTGGTGAACGCGGTGAACTCGTGGTGGCCGAAGATGGCTGGCTTCACGTCGGCGATGGGGAGCTTCATCTCGGCATATCCGGGCCGGGTGAACTTCTCGAACAAGGCGGCGCGCAGGCCGGGCATGATCTTCCAGTAATTGCCGAGCGCGTCGAGGTCGCGCTCCGGGATACCGCCGCGCAGGTGGCCGTCGATATCCTGCAAGTCCTCCGGCTCGGTGCTGTCGATGTAGCGCGGGAGGTTGAGGTTGTAGTCGTTCTTCGGGTCAGCGATTTCCGCAACGGGCACCATGCGGGCGTAGCTCGGGTCGTTTTCATCATGCCGGGTAAAGATGTCCACGATCTTGTGGATGTCCTGTTCGCGGAGGCGGTTCTTCGGGCCGTCCTTTTTGAAGCCCTTGGAGGCGTCAATCATGAAGATGCCCTTGCGGGCGGGGGCGTTTTCCTTGTCGAGCACGACGATGCAGGCGGGGATGCCGGTGCCGTAAAAGAGATTGGCGGGAAGGCCGATGATGGCCTTGAGGTAGCCGGAGCGGATGAGCTGCTGGCGGATGACGGCCTCGGCATTGCCCCGGAAGAGGACACCGTGCGGGAGAATGCAGGCGGCTTTGCCCGTACTCTTCATCGAGCGAATGATGTGCAGGAGATAGGCGTAATCGCCCTGCTTCTTCGGCGGCACGCCCCAGGTGAAGCGCTGGTATTTGTCGCCACTGCCGCCCTGGCCCAGGGTGAGGCCAGTGGACCAGGTCTTGTCGGAGAATGGCGGATTGGCGACGACGTAGTCGTATGTGCGGAGCTGCTCACCGTCGAGGAACTTTGGTTTCACGAGCGTGCCCTCGCCGCCGGACTGGATATTGGCGGTAGGGAAGTCGTGCAGGATCATGTTCATGCGGGCGAGACCGGCGGTGGTGCCGTCCTTCTCCTGCCCTTCCAGCGTGATGTGCTTGCCTGCCCCGGCGGCGATTTTGAGCAGCAGCGAGCCGGAACCGCAGGTGGGGTCGTAGGCGGTAGTGCTGGCCTTGGTATTTGCCGGTGAGATGCCGATGACCTTGGCCATGATGCGGCTGACCTCGGACGGGGTGTAGAACTGGCCCTTGCTCTTGCCGCTCTCGCTGGCGAAGTGCCGCATGAGATACTCATAGGCATCACCCAGGATGTCGTCGTTCTCGGCGCGATTCTTGGAGAAATCGAGCGCGGGGTTCTCGAAGATGGCGATCAGGTTGCCGAGTCTTTCCACCCGAGCAGAACCGTCGCCGAGTTTGTTTGGGTCGTTGAAATCGGGGAAATCGCTGCGGGCAAGGCGGGAATTGGCATCAATGAGCGGCTGAATGACCTGAGTGTTGATCTTGTCGCCGATATCGTCCTTACCCTTGAGCGCTACCATGTCCTTGAAACTCGCACCCTTGGGGATGACGACCGGCGGCTCGAATCCATCGTAATTGCCGTATTTATCGGAGACGTACTTGATGAACAGCATGAACAGGACATAGTCCTTGTATTGACTGGCATCCATGCCCCCGCGCAGTTCATCGCACGAGGCCCAGAGGGAGGAGTAAAGGTCCGATTTCTTGATGGCCATAGGTTCAGTTTTCCTCGAAGCTCTTCTGGTCTATTTCGTCCGAGAGTTCGATCACTTCTGTGTCTCCTTCGTTCGAGGCATCCAGGGTCAGACCCAGCAACTAGCACTTCGTCAACTACATGATGTTCCCCATCCCACTGTGGCCACTATCTGCGCGCCCCACCGCGCAATCAAGTGTAAAGGAAATGCCTACAAGATGGTCGGCTTTAGCCCGGGCAAACCTGAGGGTCCTCAGGGCAATCAATAGAGATCACTCGGTGAGAGTCTTTCCGACTATCAACTCCAGTTCGCGACTGAGGGGGCGCGCCTATAGTAATGGATACTGGTCAGGACGATGCTGATTTCCCGATGTGCGTTACCAGTATGCGTTCATCGACGTTGTACCACTGGATGATTGACGTCGGCATCTTCCCACTGCCACCCGGGCGACTTCGGTGATTCCACCGACTGCCAAACACACGTCCAGTTCACAATGCGATCTTGAGATCCAACATCGACGAATGCGCGTCCTGGCTCGACATTTTCCGCCATTCGTCCAGCGTAAGGGCCTTGTCATCAATACGAATCAGGCCGTTCGCATGGCGAACACCCAGTTGGTTGTTGTCACTCCGGATCCCGGGCACAGCAGAACTTTCCAGTTCTATCGCCGGACCGCGGCCACAGATGATCATGTTCCCGGTCACCTCGATCCCCGAAGGGGTTCCTACAACCTTCAGTCCGTACCGCCCCTGCCCCTGCCGGAAGAGCACCTTGTTACCATCGAAGGTGTTCCGGCTTCCGGACTCCCTGCCGTCTGTGACAAACGACACGATCCCGCCGGCGTAGTTGCGCTCAAGCCGGTTGCTCCGGACCGTGGTCTCTTCAACGCCGTCCATGTTGATGCCCGCCCCACCGTCACGCCCGTTCTCGAAGATGTGGTTACCCTCCACTAGTCCCCCCGTGACCATGCCGTCGCCGCCCTCTGCCTTGTCGCCGTTGACATGAATGCCGCACCGGTTGTTGTGGTGGATGCTGTTGCCGCGCGCCACAGGGTGATCGGTTGTGCTGAAGTAGACGCCATGTTCCTTCTGCGACCAGGCCAGTTCGTTTGATTCAACCGTGATGCTGTCGCTGAGGCATGTCTGGATTCCCCACACGCCATTGGAAATCATTTCGCAGTTCCGGATCGTTATGAACGCGGACTTGTAGACCACAATCCCTGCCCTCGGCGCCTGCTCGAAACGAAGACCCTCTATGATAACGTGCTCGGATGGTTCGCCCCAGAACAGAATGCCGTCGCGCCCGTCGCGCGGCCGAAATAGCGGTTTTTGGGACGCCGGATCGGCCGACCTGATGACGATTGGACTTTCAGCCTTTCCACAAAGGCCGCTTATAGTCCACTGCCGCTCATACACGCCAGGTTGAACAAGCAGGGCGTCACCCGGTTTCAGTTGGCTCAATATCCGACCAGGATCTTCACCTTGTGCAATCCTGTATTCAACAGCGGCAAGGAAGGATGCAAAGGCATGAAAGGCAAAGCCGATGGTCACAGATAGGACTACTCGTCGACAATTGCAGCCTGGCATCAGGGGCTCCCTTTCGCTTTCTGACAACTGGATAGCCGAACCGGTGGCGGTTGTCAAAAGCGGAAGTCCCGGGGCCGCAGAACGAGGGTTTGGCTCGGCCCAGACGGTGAGGGAAGGCAGAGAACCCTCTTCACCTTTCCTGCCTGAGATGATAACATGCCCCTCACGTGGGAGTCGTTGTGGATAACCAATACAGGCACTCCGGCAGGATCACAGGTGGCGGCCTCATTCTTGGGTTCATCTTCGGTTGCCTGGCGGCCGCTGTCCTGAGCGTGCCTTACGCCTACGCCACTCTCAAGATTCCCCCTGAACTGAACCTTCTTGTTTCAGGGCTGTACGGGGCTCTCGTCGGCCTCGCCGTTGGCAAGGGAGCCCGCACAGGCGGGTTGGAGGCGCCGTGGCTGTATGCCGTCCTTGGGCTGGCCGCAGGGCTCGTCGCCGGATATTTCAACTGGGTCTCGTGGATATTCGCGGAATCCAGGCAAACCGTTGTTGCACTGCGTCCGAATGACATTGTCCAGATTGCCGCAATGTGCATGAAGGAAGGCACAATGAAGGATGGCGCATGGGGTATTCCCGCCCAGGCCCTCACCGGCTTTCCCCTTCTCCTCATATGGATCGCCGAGGCGGCCCTCATCGCCGGATTCTCGGTTGGCGTTGCCTTGTCCTACATCCGCAGTTTCTTACGTTGCCCCCAATGCCGGACATGGTTCAGCAAGCCCAGCCAGACACTGGCCTATGGCATGCCTGCGCAACCGGAAATGCTGGTTGACGAGCTGCGACAGCTTCATTTCAGAAGCCTGTTCAGCCTGCCCAACAGGACTGACCGGCGGGATCCCGCCCCCTTCTTGTCCCTTGAGCTGTTCTTCTGCCCGACCTGTTCCCGCTTCGGTTGCTTCACCCTCAAGAAAACGAGAGTCTTCGTGAAACCGGACAAGACTGGCCATGAGACAATTCACAGGAAAGAGAAGGTGTTGCTCAGACACCTGCTGATCCCTGTTGAGCATCTGGCCGAACTACTGAGATAGAGATGAAAGCCATTCGCGGCGTGCTCTACGTGTTGGCCGTGGTCGTATGTGCATGCGGTTGTGTTGCCACATTCAACTTGTTCGTTGCGCCGGAATATCGTTTTGGCGGACATCGTTTCGACGGTATGGCACTGCTCGGGCCTACGATTGTCGGCCTTGGTGTCATACTGTTTATTCTACTCCGGTTGGCAACCGGAGCACTGCCGGGTGCTGCCCGCACCCGATTGGGCAAGCGGCTCAAGATAGGTGGTGGCCTGCTGAGTATTGTTCCGGCGGGTCTCGGCGCACTGCAGGCCGTCGTTCTGCAAACCGAAGGGGCCTACTTCCTGCTCCTGGCACTGATACTCTTCACTGGGCCAGGCCTGTGCTTCTTTGTCTTTGGGGCAATCCTCGAGACAGTCTGGCGGCCAGACAGACAAGAGGACACCCCGCCATCAGTACCGTCTAGATGACCGCTGAATGCATTCGCCAGATTCTACGATGCAGACGGCGCCTGCGAGTAAACTAAATCCACAACTGGCGGTCGAGGCTTCTGTACTGGATGGCTTCGGAGAGGTGGGATGGCTGGATGACTTCCATGTGGTCCAGGTCGGCGATGGTGCGGGCAACCTTAAGGATACGGTCATAGGCGCGGGCGCTGAAGTGCAGTTCCGTCATGGCAAGTCGCATCGTCTCCTGCGCCTCAGGCGTCATGCGGCAGTGACGCTGTACCTCCCGCGACCCCATGTCGGCGTTGCAGTGCAACTTGCGACTGCCGGCAAAACGGTGTTCCTGAACGGCCCTTGCCGCAAGTACCCGCGCCCGGATCGCAGCGGAGGGTTCACCCTTGCCAATTGAGGACAGCTCCTTGTACTGCACACTGGGCACTTCGATGTGTATGTCGATGCGGTCCAGGAGCGGGCCGGATATCTTGTTGCGGTAGTTCTGTACCTGCAGCGAAGCGCAACGGCATTCCCTCTTCGCATCCCCGAGATAGCCGCAGGGACAAGGGTTCATGGCCGCGACAAGCATGAACCTGCAAGGGAACGTCAACGTGGCGGCAGCCCGCGCAATTGTCACACTCCCCTCCTCCAGTGGTTGACGCAGCACTTCCAGCACATTGCGATGGAACTCGGGGAGTTCATCGAGGAACAGCACGCCGTGATGCGCCAGGCTGACCTCGCCCGGGACAGGATGTGTGCCGCCGCCGAGAAGACCGGCGTCGGACACGGTATGGTGCGGCGCGCGAAAAGGACGCTGAAGCACCAGGGGCTGCTGAACCTTTAGAATCCCGGCGATGCTGTGGACCTTGGTGGTCTCCAGCGACTCTTCAAGCGTCATTGCGGGAGCTATGGAAGGAATCCGCTTTGCCAGCATCGTCTTCCCGGTACCTGGCGCTCCAATCATCAGGACATTGTGGCCGCCAGCTACCGCTATCTCGATCGCCCGCTTGGCCTGTTCCTGGCCTTTCACATCGGCAAAATCAAGATCGTCCTCGGCAAACGCCTGTGGCAACACTTGAGCACGCCTGTATGTCTCCTGTTCCAGCGTACCGGCAAGGAAGTCGGCAGCCTGGCGAAGGGTCTTCACAGGGTACACATCAAGCCCCTCGACAACCGCGGCCTCCTCAGCGTTTTCAACAGGCACAAGGATGCCGCGCTTGCCTTCGCGCCTTGCGCGCATGGCGATCGGCAGCACTCCGCGAACACGCCTCACTTCCCCGCTCAGCGCCAGTTCACCGAGTAGGGCGAAGTCCTGAAGCGACGGGCTCTCCATCTGCTGCTGCGCGATAAGCATGCCGATGGCTATCGGCAGATCGAAGCTGGGTCCTTCCTTGCGAATATCCGCGGGGGCAAGATTGATTGTGGTCCGACCGGGATGGTGTTTGAACCCGGAATTGGCCATGGCAGTGTGGACGCGGTCCTTGCTTTCCTTCACAGCAGTATCCGGCAGCCCGACGATCACGGTCTGGGGGTCACCATGGCCGGCGTTTACCTCGATTTCCACGAGATACGCATCAACACCGTACACAGCACCTGAGCTTACGCTTGCGAGCACAAGCATCTCCCTTCGACGGACATTCGCGCATCGCCGCGCATCAGGCCGCAACCATTTCACACTCTTTGGAGCGGAACGCGTAAGCGTTCCGTCCTTTCCGGCACGACCCAGGGTCAAAGGCGCACCGGAATCGTCACCGATTCCGCTCCAGGGTAGTGTCTGGAGCGCTTTCACAAATACTGTAGCCGCGGCGCTCTGCCGCCGCGTCGTTCTTCGCCCCGACAGAGCCGTCTTCGCCAAGAGGCTACGACGGGCCAAGGCGGGGCGGCTACAACGCAAAGACGGTTACTACATTTCCCAATATGCTCTAGTCCCTGGCAGGCCGATCACCAAGACAGGAAGCGTCTGCCACATGAGAAGGTAACACCGACAGTGAGGAATTGTCTGTCAGCCAAAACCTGATTTTATGTGTCAGGTTTTTACCGACAAGAAGATGACCGGCAGTAAGAAAACACCTATCCCGCACATTGCACGAGGGCTCGTGCAGCATGCGGGCTAACGGCGGCGACTATGGTCCACGCGCGTGAACCAGTACACAAAAGCGAAGGCCACGGGCACAAGCCCCAAAACTGTGGCAACGATGAAAGGCCAGAGGCTCTGTGTCTGGTTGACGGGCAACCTGACATTCATCGCGAAATACCCGCAGACCAGCGGCGGCCACATCACGGCAATCATGACCATCGTGAGGGTCTTCATCAGCTGGTTCAGGTTGTTGTTAACGATGGATGCCCGCGCATCCATCATGCCCGCCAGAATGTCCGAGTAGATGCGGTTCTGCTCATAGCACTGCTTGTTCTCAATCGCGAGATCGTCGATTAGCTCAACGTTGTCCGGATGGAACCCGACGAGCATCGGATTCATGGCGTTCATGCGCAGGCGCTCAATTACCGCCCCGTTCCCCTGTATCGCACTGAGGTAGTAGACCAGGCTCTTCTCCAGGGTGAACATGTTGATCAGGTTCTTGTTCTCCATCGCGGTTATGATCTGCTGCTCAAGGTCACTTGAGATCATATTGATGACCTTCAGATGCTCCGTGAAGTGCTGGATGCTGCGGTAGATCATCTTGAGCACAAGGTCCTGCAGTGAGTACACCCGCGCATACAGCTTCCCGTCGAACAGCGCCAGGTCTTCGCCGAGTACAACGATCAGTTTGTCCTTGAACAGGAAAGCGCCGACCGAAGCCACCTTGAAGAGGAACTTGTCCGACGCGGAATGACTCTTCGGGCGCTTGAAGATGAGCGCCATGTATTCCGGATCCTGCTCAACGCGGGCCAGTTCGTCGGGGTCGAGGGATGACGACAGGGTGTGCTCGTCCACTTTCAGTTCATCCAGGAGATACCGGCGCTCTTCGTCAGTGGGGCAAACGTACACGAGGACCTGACCTGCAGGGGGAGTGCCGGGTTGCCGGGCTTCTTCCACCGGAACCAGCCGGTTCTCCACGATTCGAAGCTCCCTGAGCACGGCAACCCTCCCGCAATACGTTCCATCCGCCGGAGCGGAGACAATCTAGCGAAAATAGCACTTCCTCCTGCTCCGGCAAAGCAGTTTTTGCCGGCAACTGTTCCCGGCGGCAACGGATTGCCGCCCTCCAGACGAGATGCCCGGTCCCGGAAACGGATCTATCCCCCGGTCCACGTTCCACTCGGGGGAGAAACCGAATCGACACGAGCATCGCCAAGGGCTGTTAAGTTCGTCCCGACGGCACGGCTTGCGGGGCTGATGCCGTCCCGCCCTCGCCGAAGACACCCGGGACTTGCCCTGTCAACGCCAACCGCCCCCACGGCCTGGAGCACATTGAAATTCCGTCTTTCCACAAGAAACACCGCATCGTAAGGTCGTCGCTGAAGCAGGAGAAGCAACCATGACACCAAGACAACGTTTCATCGCGGCACTTGAACGGAAACCGTTGACCGGCCGGGTACCCCACTTCGAGCTCGTCTTCTTCCTCACAATGGAAGCTTTCGGCAAAGTGCACCCGACCCACCGCGCCTACTCCCAATGGGACCAGATGGAGGAGAAGGAACGGCAGCTGCACAGGAAAGACATTGCCGACATCTACATAGCCACGGCCGAACGTTTCGAACACAATGCCATCTTCATCCATGCCAACCCGGACTCGCCCGAGGAAATGATGCGGCTCGTCGATATCATCCGTGACCGGACCGGCGACCGCTATTTTCTCATGCGACACGGTGACGCCACCCATGGCCTGCCCAGCGGCTCCAACATGCAGGCATTCAGTTACCAGCTGGCGGATGAACCGGACAAGATACAGGCCGAATCGTCAAGATGGGTGGACGACGCGATCCGCGTTGCGGAGAGATACCGCACGCACAGGGGCCTGGACGGCTTCGCGCTTTGCAGCGACTATTGCCTGAACACAGGGCCATTCCTGAGCCCGTCGATGTTCGCGGAGTTCGTAACACCGCATCTTGCCAGGCTTACACAGGCATACAAGGACATGGGTTTCTACACCATCAAGCACACGGATGGGAATATCATGCCCATCCTGGACCAGCTTGTTCAGACAAAGCCGCATGCATTGCATTCACTGGACCCGCAGGGCGGTGTCGACATAGCCGAGGTCAAACGCCGGGTCGGCAACGAGGTATGCCTGATAGGCAACGTGAGTTGCGCCATGCTTGATACCGGGACCGACGCGGAAGTGGTCGAGTCGGCCCGCTACGCACTCAAGCACGGCATGCCGGGCTACGGCTACGTGTTCGCAACGAGCAACTGCATATACACCGGCATGCGCCTTAAACGCTACGAACTGATGCTCGATGTGTGGCGCAAGGAAGGGAATTATCCCGAGAAGGGTCGAAAGACAGCGGACCATGGCAAGCGAACGCGAAATCGTACGTGACCTCGCGCGGAAGGTGGCATCCATTGCCGCCGAACCGCGCATGAAGGCCATCAGGAAACGATGGTGCGACGTGAACGGGCTCCGCAGGCCCGATCGCGCCCCAGTCTGGTGCCGTCCGGTGGCATGCTGGGCCGAAATCATCGCCGAAAACTCGCTCATGTGCCGCGATCCCTGGCTGCGCGGCGTGGAATACGGGTTCCGGCAGATCCTTTTCAAAAGGGAACTGGACGACGATACCCCGGTTGACGCCTTCTTCGACGTCTCTCCTTCTTTGTCCGTCGATCCGCCGAACACATGGGGCGTGGATATCGCGCACCATGCCGCGCCAGATGCAGCCGGGAGCTGGTCCTATGATCCCGCCTTGAAGGAGAGGTGGGATTTTGACCGCCTCCGTGTGCCCGGATTCTCCGTGGATCGGACCGCGACGGACAGGGCGTTGGACCGGGCCAACGCTTTGCTGGGCGATATTCTGCCCGTGCGACTGGCCGCGGGTGTTCCCCTGGGTGCAACCATGGGCACCGCTGCCGCCGACCTGCGCGGCCTCGAACAGATGATGATGGACATGATCGCCGAGCCCGACCTGATGCACAGGCTGATGGCATATCTTCGCGATTCAACCCTTGCAGCGATGGACATGATGGAGACAGTCTCCCTCCTCACTCCCAACAATGACGCCCCCATGACTTGCAGTGATCCCATCGCCCCCCCCACTAGTCCCCTCACCTGCCGCAATCTCTGGTGCATGGCCAATTCGCAGGAGTTCGACCAGGTCTCGCCGGCCATGTGGGAAGAATTCTGCCTGCAGTATCAGAAACCGATCTTTGCACGGTTTGGCCTCGTCGGATACGGTTGCTGCGAGAACCTGACGCACAAGATCGCCGGCGTACTGTCCATCCCCAACCTGCGCGTCTTCGTCTGCAGCGGGTGGACCAATCTTGATTCCGTCATAGAAGCCGTTGGAACGCGCTACTGCATAATGTGGCGACAGAAGGCCAGTGAAGTGGTCTTCCCCGACGACACGGCCTCGATACGGAACCATCTCATGGATGGCGCGCGGCGGTTGCAGGGACACTACTACCAGGTTGTGCTCAGAGAGCTCCAGACGCTGGCCGGCCACCCGGCCAGGCTCCATGCCTGGACACGGCTGGCAAAAGAGGCGGCTGAAAAGTACGCATGAGAAGGAACGATCGTCCCGTGACTCACTGAAATGCAGACGCGTCACAGAGTGACGCTACTACAACAGAACGTCCGGCAAGAGTGTAGTAGCGCCACTGCGTGGCGCATCAGGTCTCCGGTTACCACAGGGAACGCTGCCGCCCTGCTCGGAAGATGCCCCGCCACGGCAATCAACCCGTACTCGCAAGGCAGCGCACGTTGAGTTATCTTCCCGCCATGGCACTGACCCATCTCCCGATTGATGCGAGCAGGGAAAGCATAGCGAAGGCCTGTGCGTCATCCATGCGCCTGATCGTAACCGCCCCCACCGGATCGGGAAAGTCCACGCGCATACCAGCGTTTCTTGTCGACGACAGGATTGCCGCCGGCCGGGTCATCTGTCTCCAGCCCCGCCGCCTGGCTGCGCGCATGCTTGCCCGGCGCGTGGCCTCCGAACGCGGTGTGCAGGTTGGCGGCGAGGTCGGCTACCGTGTCCGCTTCGACCATCGGGCCACGCCCGCCACGAGGATTATCTATGAGACGGACGGGATCCTGCTCCAGGAGATGCAGGGCGATCCGGCGATATCCCGCGTTTCGGCCATAGTCTTCGACGAGTTCCACGAACGGCATCTGTTCGGTGACGTTCTGCTGGGGCTTGCACTGCAGTTGCAGAAGAGTGCGAGGCCTGACCTTCGCATAGTCGTCATGTCCGCCACCCTCGACACAACCAGACTGCGGGGCCTTCTTGACCCGTGCGTTGAAGTCCACACGGAAGGAAGATGTTTCCCGGTAAGCACGGCATACCTTCCGCCAGAGCGCCGGGCGGAGGTAGACCCGCCCTGGCAGCTTGCAGCTGACGCGTTCCAGGAGGCCGTGCAGAAAGGTTCAGCAGGCCACACGCTTGTCTTCATGCCCGGTGCCTACGAGATCCGCAGGACAATCGAAGCCCTCCAGTCATGTCCTGCCGCGCGGGGCTATCGCGTGCTGCCGTTGTATGGCGACCTTTCACCTGAAGCACAGGATGCCGCCGTCGCGCCCGGTTCCGAACCAAGGATAGTAGTGGCCACAAACATTGCGGAAACATCGATCACTATCGAGGGTGTCACGCTCGTGATAGACAGCGGGTTGGCGCGACAGGCCGGGTACGATCCCGCCCACGGGATCAACACCCTCCTGGTCGAAAAGATAAGCCGTGCCTCAGCGGACCAGAGGTCGGGTCGTGCCGGTCGCACCTCACCCGGCCACTGCGTGCGGCTGTGGACCGAGGCAGAACATGCCCACAGGCCGGCCCACGAGACGCCAGAAGTGGCCCGCCTGGACCTGGCAGAAGTGCTGTTGCGTCTCCATTCGCTCGGCGTGTCGGACATGGCGAAATTCCCCTGGCTTGAACGTCCGTCGACCGAACGCGTGGACCAGACCGAGGCCTTTCTCTGTGATATTGGTGCGCTGGCCCCGGACGGTACCGCCCTTACACTACTTGGACGCAGGATGCTGGACTTCCCCCTGCATCCACGCTGGACACGTCTGCTCCTTGCCGCCGGGGACTACAAGTGTGTCGCCGATGCCGCGCTGATGGCCGCTTTGTCCCAGGAACGGAGCATACTCGTGCCCGCCCGCAATGCCGACATCCGTGAGCGACGCCTGGCGCTGGCCGACCCGGAGTGGGAATCGGACTTCCTCCTCCTCATGCGCCTGTGGCGCAGCGCATCCGATCACGGGTACGACCGGACATTCTGTGACAGGCTGGGGCTCCATGCCGTTACCTGCCGCCGGGTGGGCGAACTCCGCGACCAGTTTTCTGCGATAGCATCAAATTCAGGCCTGTCCGTCTCAGACAAACCCGCCGAATCAGTTCCGGTCCTCAAGTGCATTCTCGCGGCATTCCCCGACAGGGTGGCACGGCGGGCGGGTGCGGCCGGACCGGGCGTACGCCTGGTGCACAACCGGAAGGGATCGCTGGAACCAGATGGCAATGTGAAGCACTCGCGCCTGCTTGTCGCACCCGAGATTCAGCGCCGCGACATCAGGCGTGGCGAGATCGAAACGCGTATCACGCTGGCAAGCGCCATCGATCGGGAGTGGCTGCAGGAACTGTACCCTGAACATATCGCCCACCAGCGGAAAGTGGCGTACAACACCGTCCTGCGCCGGGTTGAAGCACAGGAATCAACCCTGTACCTGGACCTCGTTCTGGATGAAGGCCACGGCGTTCCGGCCACCGTGCACGAATCGGCCGCCTGTCTTGCCGACGAGGTGCTCTCCGGCCGGTTGTCGCTGAAGGAGTGGACGCCAGCGGTAGACCAATGGGTCCTGCGCCTGAACAGCCTGTCGGAATGGTGTCCCGAGCTCGAACTGCCACGGGTGGGACAGGATGAGCGACGGGCACTGGTGGCATCCATCTGTCACGGGGCTACAACGTACAGGGAGATCAAGGATCGCCCGGTGTGGCCCGCCATTCACGGGTGGATGAACGCTGCCAGGCAGAAGGTACTCGACGAAAACGCGCCGGAGCGCATAACTCTCTCCAACGGGAAGACCGTGAGATTGGCCTACGAGGCAGGCCGTGCGCCGTCTTTTTCCGCAAGAATACAGGACCTGTACGATGTGAAACAGTGTCCGACAATCGCCATGGGACGTGTGCGAGTCCGGGCCTGCATCCTCGCTCCCAACAACAGGCCGGTGCAGATCACGGATGATATGAAATCGTTCTGGGCAAATGGGTACCAGCAGGCAAAGAAGGATCTGAAGGGACGTTACCCGAAACACGAGTGGCGGTAGGCCGGCACAGGTTGGCCGGAGGCGGGTCTATTTCCAGAAACGCCAGCCACGGGACTTGGCCGGCTTGGACGGTTCGACGCCTGTCTGTTCAGGCTTCTGCGAATCTTCTTCGACGTCATCCTCGGACCGCGGCTTCCCGTAGGGCTGTCCTTCCTCGTCAAAGTAGTTCTGGTCAATAAACTCCACCGAATGCGGCCCGGCCTTGAACACGGACTTCGTGTAGCGATTGGGGCCGGACTGGTGGTACACGAGCACGTCACCGTTTCGCTCCACTTTGAGCCCGGGCTTGTAGTAACGGATCAGAGGTCCCAGCATGAAGGTGCCGTAACTCACCCTGCCCATATCCTCCTCGACCACCAGGAACAGGTATTCCCTCTTCTCCCTGGTCCAGTAACGGAGGCTGTACGTGCGCTGCCGGTCAGGATATCCGCGGATCGAACGCGTATCCTGGGCGACTTCCAATCCACGAACTACTTCGAACATTATCCGTTCTGACGTATAGCGCTTGCCGTTCCAGATCACCACTGCGCTGACAAGGTACCTTCCCTCCTGGTGCAACTCGTACCACCTGGTGAGATCAACCATCACGTCTTCGCTGCCGTCCGGCTTGATCGTCAGCTTGTCCACGATCTGGCCTTCCTTGCGCCGCCTTACGGGCTGTCCGTTCGAGCGCTCGACGTCGAAGGTGACGTACGGCTCGTCCGCCTGGCCATCCGGAGTAACTGCAAGAGTCACGTCTTCTTCGTTGATGATGGTCAGGACCACCTGGATCTGCTCGTACTGCAGGGTCGTCGTATGCTCGGGAACCATCTTGATGAGAACGGCCGCCCCAAGGTCGGGGCTGAGACCGAAAGTACCAAGACAGATGGCCAGGGCGAGTGAGAAGGCACGCCGTCTTCCTCCGCCCGGGCACTGGATGAACAACAGAGTGGGTGTCATCATGCCAGCCTGTCACCGCCTGTCCGCATCACTGAAAGGCCGTTTCCACCACGTCAAGAATGAGGTGCAGTATCACCTGGTGTGCTTCCTGGATACGTTCCGTTTTGTCACCACGGACGATGACCTCGTGATCCGCGAGGCCGGCAAGCTGGCCGCCGTCACGTCCGAGCAGGCACACGATGACCATGCGCTTCTTCTGCGCAGCCTTCAGGGCATTCAGCAGGTTTGCAGCGCGTCCGCTCGTGCTGAAAAGCACGAGAACGTCCCCGGCTTTCCCGAGGCCCTCAACCTGGCGGCTGAACACTGCATCGAAACCGAAATCATTCCCGATGCAGGTGAGCGCGGTGCAGTCGGCCGGGAGCGCCACCGCCGGCAACGAACGCCTGTTGGTGCGGAAACGACCCACGAATTCCTCGGACATGTGCAATGCGTCGGCTGCGCTGCCACCGTTCCCGGCAAGCAGGATCTTCCTGCCGCGTTTCAGTGCGGCCACGATGGCATCCGCCGCGGCAGCAATGGCGCCAGCCTGTCGCCGCAATCCTGAAATGCATGCGGCACTCGCGGATATCTGCCGAATCACACTCCTGCGATCTGCATGTCTGGCAACCATGTATACCTCTTGCAGGGAGATGGTAATCGGACCTTTCCCTGAAAACAAGCGAGTTTGGCACCGAAGTCAGGGCAGTCCGCGACAAAAGGTCTTTTTTTGTCGGGAACCGTGCTCTACTATGAGTGGTGATGAACAAGGCAAAGCCGTTCGTTCACCTGCACGTACACACAGCCTACAGCCTGCTGGATGGCGCATGCCGTCTCGGCCCGCTCATGGAGGCCGTGGCGGCGCAGGGAATGCCTGCCGTGGCGATGACGGACCACGGGGTAATGTACGGCACTGTCGAGTTCTGCAAGGCCGCCAAGGAGAAGGGTCTGAATCCCATCGTTGGCTGCGAAGTCTACGTGGCGCGTGGCAGCCGGATGGACCGCAAGGATGACGCGCACGGGGGCGGGAACAACCACCTCGTCCTCCTGGCAGAAAACAATGCCGGGTACCAGAACCTGATCAGGCTCGTCTCTGCAGCACACCTGGAAGGCTTCTACTACAAACCGCGCATCGACCGCGAAATCCTTTCAAAGCACCATGACGGCCTCATCGGCCTTTCTGCCTGCCTGAAAGGCGAGGTGGCCGGCAAGCTTTCCGAAGGGAATGTCGACGCAGCCATCAAGACGGCCGGCGAATACCGCGAAATCTTCGGCAAGGGCAACTTCTTCGTGGAAGTGCAGGACCACGGCCTGCCTGAACAGAAGGCGGCAAACCGCCACATGCTGGAGCTGTCCAGGCGCACCGGCATTGAACTCGTGGCCACGAATGACGTCCACTACCTTAACAAGAGCGATGCGAAGGCCCACGAGGTGCTCCTTTGTCTGCAGACCCAGACTGTCCTCAGCGACCCCTCGCGCATGAGGTACCGAACCGAGGAGTTCTATCTAAAGACACGCGGCGAGATGGAGCGGCTTTTCCATGAATTTCATGGCTCCGTGGAACGTACCCTCGAGATCGCCGACCGTTGCGCCGCCGAGATAGAACTGGGCAAGCTCCATTTCCCCACTTTCCGGGTGCCGGACGGCATGAACCAGAAACAGTATATGCTCCGGTTGTGCGGCGAAGGACTTCGCAAACGTTATGGCATCAAGGATCCTGCATCGCCGCGCGATGACCGGGAACGCGCCGTCATGACGCGGTTTGAAACCGAACTGCATGTCATCGAGAAAAGCAATTTCGTCAACTATTTCCTGGTCGTGTGGGATTTCGTCCGGTTCGCACACGACCACGACATCCCGGTCGGGCCCGGGCGCGGATCGGGCGGCGGCAGTGTCGTCGCCTACGTCCTGGGAATAACCGCCATCGACCCGCTTCGCTATAACCTGATCTTCGAACGGTTCCTCAACCTCGAGCGTATTTCGCCGCCTGATTTCGACATCGACTTCTGCCAGGCGCGCCGCGATGAGGTGATAACATACGTGAAGGAAAAGTACGGCCAGGACAACGTGGCGCAGATCATCACGTTCGGTTCCCTTGGCGCCAAAACGGTGATCCGGGATGTGGGCCGCGTGCTGGAGATCCCGTTTGCGAAATGCGACCAGATTGCCAAGATGGTTCCTGAAGACCCGAAGATCGCGCTCCACGACGCGCTTGAGAAGAACCAGCAGTTTCACAGCGCGTACCAGCAGGATCCGGAGTGTAAGAGGATCCTCGATTACGGATTTGTGATCGAGGGACTGTACAGGAATGCCGGCACCCACGCCGCGGGCGTGGTGATAGGCGAAAAGCCTCTCGTGGAGATCATACCCCTCTCCCGCGACAAGGATCGTGAGGTAATAACGCAGTTTGCCATGGAGGCGATCGGCGAAATAGGCCTGCTGAAGATGGACTTCCTGGGACTGCGGACCCTCACCGTGATCAGGGAGACCATGGAACTGGTGAAAAGGACGCGGAACATCACCATTGACCTGGACGCGATCCCCCTGGACGACAAACCCACCTACGAGCTGTTCAACCGCGGCGATACCGTTGGAGTCTTCCAGCTTGAAAGCGACGGAATGCGGGATCTCATACGCCGCGTAGGTATCAACCGCGTGGAAGACCTGATTGCCATGATCGCCCTGTACCGGCCGGGCCCTATGAACATGCTCGACGACTACGTGAACCGGAAGAGCGGGAAGGCCAGGATCCAGTATGACCATCCCCTGCTGGAGCCGATCCTCAAGGAAACATACGGGGTGATGCTCTACCAGGAAGACGTGATGCGGGCGGCAAACGTGCTGGCCGGCTACTCACTCGGCGAGGCCGACGTGCTGCGGAAGGCCATGGGCAAGAAGAAGCCGGAGGTGATGGACAAGCAGCGGGCAAAGTTCGTGACTGGCTGCAAGAAGAACGGGATTGCCGGCAACCAGGCGGAACGCATATTCGAAACGATTGCCAAGTTCGCCGGATACGGCTTCAACAAGTCCCACAGCACGGGCTACGCGATAGTGGCCTACCAGACAGCCTATCTGAAGGCCAACTACCCGGCCGAGTTCATGGCCGCAACGATCTCCAGCGAAATAGGCAATTTCGACAAGCTGCCTGTTTTCGTGGCCGAAACCGTTGAGATGGGCCTGCATATACTGCCCCCGGACGTCAACCAGAGCGAGGCAAGGTTCCTGCCGGCCGACAACACGGTGCGCTTCGGGCTCGCAGGCATAAAGAACATCGGTGAAGGCGCAGCCGATGCGATCGTGCAGGAGCGGAAGAAGAACGGACCGTATCTCGGGCTGGTCGATTTATGCGGCAGGGTAGATGGCCAGACCGCGAACAAGAAGGTCATAGAGAGCCTGATCCGGGCCGGGGCAATGGACTCACTGAACGCAAACCGTGCGCGGCTGTTCAACGCGGTGGATTTCGCAATGTCGCGGGCGTCTGCGATCCAGAAGGACCGCGCATCCGGACAGGGTAACTTGTTCGACCTGCTGGCCCCTTCGCCGGACGGGAAAACCGCAGACACCGGCGAACGCCTGCCCGACGTACCGCCCTGGCACCAGAGCCAGCTGCTTGCCGGTGAACGGGAGCTTCTCGGCATCTACCTGAGCGGACACCCGCTGACCCACTACGAAGGAACCTTGAAACGCTATCAGATGACGGACGTGCAAGGGCTGGCCAACCTGCAGGACAAGACAATGACGCGCATCGGCGGCATGGTCTCAAAGCTGACCCGCACCGTTACCAAGGCCAGCAAAGAACCGATGGCCATCATTGAACTTGAGGACCTGGGCGGCTGTGTTGCCGTGCTGGTCTTTCCCGAGGCCTACCGCAGGTACGGCGGAATCCTGGCCCAGGACCGGGCGGTGCTGGTGTGCGGAGAGGTCTCACGGCGCGACCAGGAGCCAAAAGTGATGGCCTCGGAGGTCTATCCCCTCGAAGATGCTCACAGGCATTTCACGACACGGATAAGCCTGCACATTCCAGCATCAAGCCTGACGGATGATCGCCTCGCAGGCATCAAGGGCCTGCTAAACCGTTTCCCGGGACAGACACCTGTGGCACTGTGCCTGCAGTATCCCACCGGCGAGAAGGTCTTCATGGATACGGACCGCGGTTTCTATGTGGACGCGACAGAGGAACTGATACGGTGCCTTGAGCACGATCTTGGCGAGACGGGCGTCTACGTCGCCGTATCAAGCGAACCGTGCAAGAACTGCAAGCGCCCGCCACACAACTGGGCCAGGCGCGCGACAAAGGACGAGCATGCCCGCGGCGGGCAGTAGCGCCAGGTTTCGCATCGGCCCCTGTTTTCCGCTTTGATTTTTCCCCTGCGACCACCTAGCCTTGTGGAATCATACAGGAGGTTACGCCAATGACTCTATGGAAAGCCGAAATATCAAAGATACTGAAACTCATTTCCGCCGATCCATCGGGGTCGCTTGGCATGGCCGCAGGCCTGGTCATCGGCTTCCTTGCATGCCTCTTCGCAGTGAGCAAGGTCGCTACGATGATGAAGTACCCGATGAACGACTTCAAAAGGAGTTTCTCCATAGTTATCATCGCCTGCGTTCTCCTTCTTGCAGTGGCAGCAGCCGTGGATATCTACATCGTACCGACGATCAAGGCACCCTGGAGAGTGTACCTTCCCCTCATCGCTGACGTCGTAGTTCTGCTCGTGGCCGTTGTTCCGCTTGCCTGGTTTCTGCACCGCTCCAGTTACGTGAAGGCCCTGAATGTCCTGATCATTGGCATGGCCACCGGAGCGGTGGCCATCCTGCTGACACATGGCGCGTTCCAGGCAATCAAGCAGGGGGGCAAGGGTTTCGACAAAACGCGTGAACGCACCGAAGGCGTGAACGATGCCATCAAGTAAATCGCCTGCGGGTGAGCACTCCGCACGCGTCCGGTGGTTGATCGACTTTCTCGGTTCGCACTGCGTTGCACCACCTCCACAGAAGCTCAAGGTTGCTCCTTTCCCGGGCACCGGACAGGAGCTCCTGCAGCTTGCCGCCGCACACCACGTCATCCCGCTGCTCTACCGCGGGCTGGCCGCAGTGGACGGTTCCCCGGGCCCTGAACTGACCGCCATCTGTGCCACTACCTTCTTCGAAGTGGTTGCCAGAAACCTGGTTATTGAGCGCGAACTGTTCCGTCTTCTCGGCAGGCTCGATGCCGCGAAGGTCAGGGCGATGCCATTCAAGGGTCCGGCTCTCGGCCACATGGCCTATGGCGATACGCTTCAACGCCAGTACGATGACCTGGACTTGCTCATTGATCGCGCGGACATTCTCAAGGCAAGAGATCTCCTCCTCGCAGAAGGCTACGAACCGGTACACGCACTCTCCCCGCTTGAACTCGCGTTCCAGGTCCGGAATGGGTGGGACATCTGCCTCCGGCACAGGGAAACCGGGATACCGGTTGAGCTAGGATCGCGACTCGCGCCCGATCCATACGCGATAAATATCGGCGCCACCGATCTCTTCGCCCTCGCCGAGACAGGACCGTGCGGGCCGGGCGATGCACTGAGGCTCCCCCCACCGGTGGTCCTCGTATGCCTGTCCATGCACGCAGGCAAACATCTCTGGCAGCGCCTTGTCTGGCTTTGCGACATCGCGGCTCTTCTTGCGCGGTATGCAGACCTTGATGCGTCGAGGGCCCGCGAGTTTGCCCGGCAGCACGGTGTGTCGCGACTGCTGGAATCAGGACTGGCCCTGCTCCGCCAGGCATGGCCTGAACTGGCGGGCACGCTTGAATCACGGATGCCCGCTCACGCGGACAAGTGCGCCGACAGCCTGGCAACGGAATACCTGAGCCGCCTGACAGCCGGCATCGAGAAGAAGGAAGCCCCTGGGGACATGGGCGACACGCTAAGTCTCAACCTGCGCAGCCGAGAGAGAGGCATTGACCGCTGTCGCATACTGGCCCGCCTCGTTTTCGCCCCGACCATATCCGATCTCAGATGCTTCCCCTTGCCTGCCTGGCTCGAATGGCTATACCTGTTCACGCGACCGGTACGCCTGATCATGCGGCTCCGTGCCGGAAAACAAAAGGCCGCCTGAAAGGCGGCCTTCTATCCTGCCGAAAGCTGCTGCTATCGATTCCCGTTATTTATCTCCTGCAACCGATTCGAACGCATCGACAAGCTGTCCCACCAGCGTCCCGCATTCCCAGTTAGCACGGGCGAATCGCGCGGCCGATGCACCCATCCCGCGCCTCTTCTCGTGGTCCATCGCCTCGTTCACGGCGAACCTCATCCCTTCCACGTCTCCCGGCATGATACACCACCCTGCCCCTGACTCACGCACCCATCGGCCCATCGTCCCATCCGGGTTGCCGACAAACAGGACGGGACGTCCAGCCGCAAGAATGTTCTGAAGCTTGCTGGGAAGCATCACCCGTTCCCATTTCGGATCCAGGCTCGCCATGTGTACGTCAGCCGCACGCAGGTGAAGGGGCAATTCGTCCGGTGAGCAATACGGCAGTATCTCGATGGGAGCAGCCGGATGGTCAGCCTGGAAGCGGGCGACTTCCCCGGCACGCATTCCCTCACCCGCAAAGATCCATTTGACCGGCAGGGGACCGGCGGGCAGCAGGGCTGCGCGAAGAAAGTCTTCAATAATGTGTCCCCGGCCGAGATTCCCTGAGTACAGGAATACCACTTCACCATCGCGCCACCTGCGGTTCCGTCTCACCTCCTGTACCGCCGCTGCCGTCGGTTCGGCCTGAACATGCCCGTCGGCCCAGAGCGATGACCAGTACACGACACCAACGGCTGATGATCCTCCCACCCTCTCCACGAGGTCAACCGCCACAGCCCCGCCCAGTCCGGCAAGCACCTCGGCAACTTCACGACCCACGGTAACGGCCAGACGACTCCGTTTGAGGGTGGAACGCATCAGGAACTTGAGCAGGCGGCCGGGCAGGCCGTCGCGCCGAACGAGTCCCGCCGCAAACAGGGCCTCCGGGTAAGCATCCATGATCCAGTGTGCAACAGGGATACGGCGGAACATGCATGCCGCCGACACCACGGTACCGATATACGGCGGGCTGGACATGACGATGACAACGTCCGGCCGCGGTGAAGCCGTCAGAACCTTCCAGAAGCATCGACCAGCGAACCTTGAGTACTCGCGAACACGCTGTCCCAGGCTGTTTCGAGCCACACCACTCGCCGCCAGGCGCACGACTGTTACATTGTCCGGCGCCAGGTATGCCGGCGGCTCCTTGACAGCCCCTGCATACCATTGCCGGGAACAGATCACCGACACCTCGTGACCACGCTGCGCCAACGCATTGGCCACCGCTTCAAGTTTCACCCCGGTGGGTGCCAGGTCGGGAGGGTAGAACTGGTTTATCAGGCAGAATCGCATTGTCATGGACCCGTCATCTGCGCGCCACAGATCCCGGCCGCTGTCTTCGTTACCGGCATTCAGCGTCGGCGCTTTGCCTCTACCAACCGCCTGACACGTGCGATGTACCTCGCACGGATTGTGGAGGCGATCAGGCCCGGTACACCTTCAAGAACACCGAGCCGGATGACGTAATGATAGAGGAACCACCAGAGGGGTTCGCACGGCGTGTGGAGGGCCACCGTCTTCAGAAAACGGCGTCGTTCCTGCTCATCGCCGAAAAGACGCGGCTTGATTGCGCCTTCCCCCCACTGCCCGCTTTCAAGGAACTCGTAGCGTGCCTGGGCCTCCCATGCGGCGTACTTTTCGTGGCGGGCACGATAGGCATCAAGCCCCTTGAAATCTTCATGGATGAGCGGTGTCAGCAGCCGGTCCTTACGCCCGTGCAACACCAGTCGTTCGTGCACTTCCATGTCCGTGTCTTCCGGTGGATCACGCACAGCCTGCTCAAACCGCGCATGTCCCGTCCGGAAAAGGATCATTGCGGCATGCGAGAACCCCCCCCATCGGAACTTCCTTCCCATGAAATGGAAACCCTTGGTGACCAGGAAGGCGTCCATGTCGTGCCTCCTGATGGCCCCCTCGATTTCATCCCATAGCGATTCCGGTATCCGTTCGTCGGCATCAACAAGCATCGTCCACCTGGTACTGATTTCTATCGTATCGAGGGCCCACTGCCGTTTTTTCGGATAGCCTCCACGGTGCTCAAACTGCACAACTTCGGCGCCGGCCCTCCGGGCCAGGTCGGCCGTGAGATCGGTGCTGCCGGAATCGACCACGATGACGCGCTCTGCAGGAGCAAGAGAGGCAATACAGAAGCCTATATTCGCCTCTTCGTTGCGCGCGGCAACGATAACCGTGATCGAAAGAGGGCCGCCCATGCAGTCTATTCCGTAACAGGTTGGCTGACAGACTCAACAACGCGGTCCCGCAGCATGCGCGCGGGAGTCCCGCCGTACACCTTCCACGCGTCGAGGTCTTTGAAAGCGCTGGAACGCGCGCCGAGTACCGCTCCCTTGCCCACCCTGACGCCCGGGCCTACAAACACGTCGGCACAGATCCACGCAGCATCGGCAATAACGATCGGCCTGGTAACGAGCTTCATTCCGGGATCCCGGTCATCGTGCGTCGCGGTACACAGGTAGCTGTACTGGCTGACAATCACGTTCGAGCCTATCTCCACAGGGGCTACGTTGTAGCAGTCAACATGCGGACCGAGACAACTGTGCTCGCCGATTGCCAGGTTCCATGGCGCCCATATCCTGCAATTGGGATATACATGCACTCCGGATGAAACCCTGGCACCGAACAGGCGCAACAACATGTTGCGCCACCAGTGACACGGCACAGGCGAAAGCCTGAACAGGACGGACCACACAAGCGCCCAGAGCGTGCGGGCAAGTTTCATGCCCGGGCTGAATCCGCTGCTGTATGCAGACAGGTCAACCTGCTTGTGGTTCATTCGGCACCTCCGGATTCATCTACGCAACCTGGCTTGCTGCCGTTGCCAAGGAGCCAATCATAGACTGATGCCATCCCGGCAGCAACCGAAGACCAGACAAAGTCGCGTCGAACAAGCTCCAGCCCCTTGCGCCCCATCTCCTGCCGTTCCTGCTGTGACATTCCGGACAACGCCCGCAGTCCCTCCACAATCGAACCGGCATCGGGCTCCACCCTGACGGCCGCACCGCCCTCGAAACCGACTTCGAGATGGCAGTGCCGGGTCATCATCACAGGCCGGGCGTGCGCCCATGCCTCAAGAACGGCGATCGGCAACCCCTCACTGAAAGATGGCAGGACGACGCACGTCGCAGACTCGTACAGGCCTGTCTTCTTCGCCCCGTACGCCGGCCCTGCAAAGCTGACCGACCCATCCTTCACCAGCGTGGATGCTGCATCCCTCAACCGTGCTTCAAACACAGCATCCCCGGAGCCTGCCAGCACCAGTCTCCACCTCGCCGATGCCGCATCCGCCTCTTTCCACTTTCCCCACGCCTCCAGCAGTGGCAGGAGCCCCTTCTTCTCATGCAGTCGTCCGAGGTACAGAACCGTATCTCCTTCCGCGCTATGACGCGGCACATCGGTGTGCGGCAGATCAACGCCGTTGGGAATCACGGCAACCGGCACTTGCACACCAAATGCACGTATCGCGTCCCGTTCGGCTGCCGCCAGCGCATGGACACATTTTGCCGCCGCCAGGTTTGCCCGCTCGTAGAGTGCCCCGGCAATCCGCTTCCGGAAGCCCGCATGGGCCAGCGCCCATGGATCAAGCATCCCGCGCGGGCTTATCACCAGTGGTCGACCGGACTCACGCCCGAACCGCAGCGCCACGGCAGACGCGTACATCCAGATGCCGTGCAGATGAACAAGATCGGGATTGATGTCCCTGACAACAGACATGAGACGTGGCGCGAACCCGAATGAAGCCGGCCCCATGCACGAAACAGCCCGGGGGACCAGTGGGTCCCATGCCGACCTGTCCGCGGCAAAATCGTCGTCTTCGATCCCGACAACATGAACCGTGTGCTTGTCCGACGGCAACGACTGTGCCAGCCGCCGAACACTTTCGAACAGTCCCCCGGCCCGCCTCGACAGTGAACCGGTCAGCATGAGTATCTTGCGTTGCATCCGCAGGTCACGCGTCTTCTGTTCTTTTCAGAACGAAAACTGCCTCCGCTCCATGCTTCTCCGCCCACCGCTCGAACAACAGTTCCGCCTGATAGCTACCCCACGGCCATACCCGATCGCCAAAAGGGATACCGACTCCAAAGCGCCGTTCTTCTACAATCCGGAGCCCAGTTTCCCTGCATATTCCGGCAATATCCTTCTCCCGGTAGTAACTGATGTCATAGCCGTGCCGACGGCTGTACCGCCTCCTTGTCAATGTGCGCAGGATCCTCGTCCCCATGTGATCGAGCAGCGTTGTCTGCAGCATGATGGCGCCGCCTTCTGGCAGAAAACAGCGCAGACTTCGCAGTAGTTCCACCGCCCTGCCGGTATGCGCTATCAAGCCGAGACACAGCACGAGGTCATACTTGCGATCCTGGTGCTCAGACACGAATCGAAATATGTCGCCGTTCACGTATTCGACGTCGGCAGTCACATCCCGGGCATGGTTCTCAAGGATGTGCCGCATCGACATTTCAAGCATACGGGGAGAAAGGTCAACTATTGTCGCACTTCGGAACCTGCCGGTTGCCAACACTGCACCCGCGATCTCACCGGTGCCGGCGGCACAATCCAGCAAGTTCCCTGACATCCCCGACACCATTTCCGCCGCAAGTGCCATGCGTTTCATGAGGCCGAAATGTGCCGCGGAACGCCCGGGAAGAAACAGTTTTGCGTAGTCTTCAGCGGTCTCTTCGAACAAACTGCCGATCGCGTTGATCACCGGACCGCCTTCCCCGGGTTTGCCCTGATACATTTTACCGTTCGTCATATCGCACCCGATTGCCGTTCAGGTGACTTTCTCGAGGCGGCACGCAAAAAGAAGTGCACACGCCTTGAACCTGGTGCCAAGAAAGTAGTCATACGCATGCGGCAGCCAGCGCAGTGCGGCCGGGAAGTACTGGTCCCACTGCATGCAGGAAAAATAGAAGTAACCCGGTCGAAGGAATCCCAGTTTCATGATTGCAGCATCAACATCGCTCCGACAGTTCATTCGGTAATAGGCCGGATAGCCATTGATAATGGTCTGCCTTGCTGTTCCATGCCGTGCCACCCGCATTTGCCGTCGTCGACCCAGGGACTGTGAGAGACGTACGAGATTGCAGAACGGATGATTTGCATGCGGAGTCAGGAACCAGAACACCCCGCCGGGTTTGAGCACATCAGCGACCTTTGCAGGAAATGTCGTTGGTTCCTCAACATGCTCGGCAACGTTGTAGGCCAGGGCCAGATCGTAAGAGCACTGCAGAACGCCCTCTGGAACCCGTTACGGTAGGACATCAGTTCCCGATAGGAACCCCACTGTGAGAACGGGTCAACAGCATTGTTGGTACTTCCCGGCATGGTCCTCCGGTCACGAGACGATTGACAAAACGATCCGTCCTGCGATTCCTTTGTTTGGGGCCGGCTTGAGAGCGGCCCGGGCCGCCCCAGTCAGTCCCTCGGCAAACTTCTGAGGCGACCAGTTGCCGACGATTCGCGTGCTTTCGCGCCCCATCGATCCCAGGTCAAACTTGCCGCTGGCCATGGCCAGCATTTGAACGGCCATCACATCCGTATCATTAGGATCGAACGTGAAGCCGTTCCTGCCTTCTTCGACCAGTTCCCGCGCACATCCGCAGCGATTCGACACCAGTACCGGCAGACCGGACGCCATCGCCTCGTTAACCACCAGTCCCCATGGTTCAACGGAACTTGGCAGCACGAAAACATCGGCAAGCGCATAGAAACCGGCCAACCGGGGTAACTGAACGAAACCGGGCCAGATCACACCCTCGGTGTGTGCCTCCGACGCAAATGCCTGCAAACCGGCCTTCAGGATTCCGTCACCGCATACCACCAGTCCCCAGGGCTCGTGAGCTCCTCCCCGATACCTGCCGTATGCATCAAGAAGACTCCTAAGGTTCTTGACCTCAACGCACCGGCAGCATGTCAGGAAGAAGTGCCGTGGGAGTCGTTCCTCACCTCGAACGAGGTCCGCTTTTCGCCTGACCGCTTCGGCCTCGCGCGCGAACATGGAATTGTCAACAACGTCGTACCCGAGATATACCTTTTTTGAATCCATGCCCAACCGCGCGAGGTACTGCTGGTGAGAATTCCCGCCTGCAAGCGCAGCATCGCAGCATCGCACAAAATAACGTTTGAGGAATTCCTTCATCCACGACCGTGGGGCATCAAACGCGTTGCTTTCCGACATCACCACCAGTCCACGTTTGTTGCGCAGACACCACCCCGCGGCTGCATGGGCTTCAGCGGATGACCATCCGGGAATGGCCACAACATCCGGCGAGACAATATCGAGCCGTTCTCTCACCGCCCGGGCAATATCCTGCCTGGTCAGTTCCTGGTGGTCACGATCCTCAAACAGCACAAGCCTCTCGAAATCCTTCGCGCCGACAACCAGGTCCCAGGCATACGAGCGATCATGCCGGCAGACTTCGATACCGATCAGGCTGCACCCTTGTGTTTTGAGAAATGCCCCCGCAGCCTCGAGGCGTGCCATGTGGTAGGGCCCGAAACGTGCCCATATCACGGCGATCCGCATACCAGTTCCGTTCATCATCACCTTGTGCTGCCCGGTATGCCAAGAGCATCCAACAGCCGGTCACTGTAGGAACCAAGGCTTCCATACTCCGAGCGGTGGAGAGCCTCCTCCGCCATCCTGTGCCACAAGCCATGGTCCTGTGCCAGTTCCCGCAACGCCGCCGCAAGTGCAGCGGGATCGCGGATGGGCACAATCCTACCTTCTACTCCATCCCGTACAATGGAGCCCGCATTCGGGGTCACCACGCATGGCAACCCGCAAGCCAGCGCCTCGTATACAACGGTGGCCGAGCCCTCGGACAATGTGGGCAGGCACATACAGTCGGTATCGCGGTACTCTTCCCACACGCGCACACGTGGAACTGGGCCAACCAAGGTTACGTTCGCCGGCAACGACCTCTCCAGCACGGCCTTGTTGCAGAGCATCGGCCCCACGAACCGGAACTGGATGTCCGTGTCGCGCAGCAAACGTGCTGCTTCAACCAGGTAGGGAATCCCTTTCAGTAGCCGGACCGTCCCGACGAACAGTACCCTGAAACTTGAGTCGGGCTTCTTGCGAGGCATCCGGTAGGCGGGAGGAGCATCAACTCCGTACGGGACCACACGGCATTTAGACGTCTCCACTCCCTGCCTTGCAAGACAGACAGCGATGTAGTCGGAAGGGCAGATGATCCTGTCCGCCGCCCTCCATTCCACAGCTTCACGTCGCCGGGCTGCGTCGACATACCTGACATCAGGACTGTTTTCCCATCCCGGCCAGCGTGTCCGTTCTTCTGCAAGCAAGGCTAGTTCCGCATCGACAGGCGCACACGGTTGTTCAAGAACGCGCCACCGCTCGTGGCCCGGCCCGCTTTCAAAGAGGCGTTCTGCGGCACTTGAGAATGCGTATATCGTACCCGCATTGCCCAGCCCTTTTCTGAGTACACCGTCACATAGCCTGTCCCCTGCCCAGAGGTGTATGCCGCGGGTATCCATCGACCTGGGCAGGAGACGCAGAAGCGCCGCGTATATCAAACCAAGCAGCTGGTGTGAGGAAACGAGATCGGCAGGCACGCCCGACACCCGACCCGCAAATCTCCCGGGCAGCGAACCCATAACTGCCTTTCCCGGCCACCTGGAACCGAGGTGCAGATCCGTGTAGAAACGTTCCAACCGCCCTGCGGCCATCAGTATCCGCGGTACTGCATACGCCATGCGCCCGCCAAGTTGCACAACCGCAACGCCATTCCTTGCCGCCCCCGTCATACCGGACGCACCCGCAGCCGTTGCCGCACATACGCCAGCCAAGGACCCTCGTGTTTCTCAAAATGCAGATCCTGTTCGAACGCGTCGCGAACCCTGCGACCAAGAACCGCTATTGCCGCCGCTCCACCGGATACAAGCTGATTCACCGTAACGGCAATTGCGGCTGGATCCGTTGGATCACAACAGGCACCGAGTTGATGACGATAGACCAGGGCTTCCATGTTCGGGTAGTTCGACCCGACGAACGGGATGCCGCAGGCTGCAAACAACGAAACGCGGTCAGGATTGCACATGAAGTATCCGCTGCTGGCACGGTAGTCATGAAACACCGCACCGATATCGCAGGCCACGACGATTTCAAGGAGGCGCGAGTACGGCACGGTCTCATGGAACAACACGCGGTGACTAACACCCAGTTCTGCGCACCTTCGCCGGCACCCGTTCCCGTATTCATCGTCCGAGGCAAACGTGACGAGACACACACGCTCATCAACAGCCGGAAGCGAGTCTATGAGTTCCATAGTCAACCGCGCGCGAGACGCAACGGTAGGATAACATAGCAGAACGGTATCCGGACCTGATCGGCCCCCGGGGATAAGGCCAGCGCGCGTGTCCTCGTCACGCAACGGAATCTTCTCCCGCCTGCTGAGGTAGTTCGGCAACACGTGCGGCATCGACGGTAGGCGATAGATAGCCTGCTGCATCCGGGCACGCGACCTGTCCACGTTGACCACACCGTCCGCATGCAGGCATGCGCGGTGTTCCATCACCTCGTGGAGTGGATGGCTGCCGGGATCCATCCAGTCAAATGTATGGTATATCCACGGAACGTGTCTCAAGCCCGGCGCCATGAACCGCGCCAGCCGGAAGGCGGGCAATGACCAGCTGTCTACCACGTACAGCAGGTCTGGGGGATCAGCGGACAACGCGCGGGCCAGTCGGTACCCGGCAGTAGTATGGGTACGGATGGAACCGGCCAAGGCACGGGAGCAGTTCAACCCTGTCCACGCGATCCCCTCATCAAGCCCGCTGGGGCCGGAACCGTCCCCTTCCATCGTTACAACCCTCACGTCCATTCCGCCGCGCGCTAATGCGTTGGCAAGCGTGGAGGCGTTGCGCATATGAGTAAGGCGTCCCCATCGGACCAGCACTACACGTTCACGGTGCAGAGAACTTGTCATATCGACCCCTGTCTACAGACACCCGAGTCGGAGGCAGGATTCGTTCAAACACCGGCCTGCCGACCGCCGCGAGCCGTCGCCTGCTGCCTTCGTACCAAGTAGAGGATCACAAGCAATGTAAGAACGGCATATACGCTGACAATTAGACTCCACAGAGCCCGAATGGCATTGAACAGCGAGAGTATCAGGAATACATACGCAGCCACACGTCCTGCTTCCGGACGGTCCGATGCCTTTCCGAACTGGTCAACCCGTTTCAGGGCGAACCCGAGCACAAGGCCCCCGAGGATGATGTGCCACCATCCTCCATAGACGTACATGTCGCCCACTATCGTGATGGCGGCGTAATAGGGCCGGATCTTGCCGAGATAGTTCTGGTCCATCCATGGCTTGCCGGGCCACAGCACCCGCGGGATCGGGTTTATCGCCATGTAATAGTACAGTTCAAGAGCACTGCGCCTTGGCACTTTGTCGGGGACAACATCCGCGCTGCGCGCAAAAAAATATAGATTGTCCTCAAGCAGTGTACGCGGGTCCGTCCGTATCTCGTATTCCTCAGTTATGCCGCCCGCCTCCAACACCTGGGAAGCAATACGCCCGACACCTCGATCCAGTAACAGGAGATTCGCCAGGATGGCCAATACCGGGATGAGACACAGGAACAACAGGTACAGCTGCCGCCTCGAATGGCGATCACGGGCAACCAGCAGCATCGCCGCCAATACCATTACCACGGTGGCTATCAGTTTGCCCCTCGAACGCTGAAGCATCAGCGCCGGGAACACGAACAACCAGACCAGCACCACCGAATATCGGACCACCGGGGTGTTGCGCGCCTTCACCCAACACAGGGCACTGAAAGCCGGCACAAGAGCATAAAGCCAGTGTATGGGAGAGAAGACAACCTTTGCATCCCCAAACCCGCTGTGTGCCCACGGCTGGGATCCTATCCCCAGGAGCCCCGGGATGACGCCCGAGACCTTGCTCCAGTCCTGCAGAAATACGCGCAGAATTATGGTCGGGATGAAACACACCAGCATGATCCTGAGAAGCGCGCGTTCATCAAGGTCGACAACAAAACGTTCCAGGAATGCCGTCCTTCCCTTCACCGCCTGCGTTCCGGAGTATGCTGTCATCATTACCGCAAGGTACAGCAAGCTCGCAGCAACAGCCGTTGCGGCGCCTTTCGGCGGGGCCCCGAGGCGCGCCAGGGAACCCAGCGCAGGGCTAAGAAAGACGTATGCGAAAAACCCGAACAGGATCGCAGTCTTGCCTCTCAAGATCAGCGTGTCATTGCGCAGGAATAGAGCACCTTCGGTCAGCAGGCACCACACTGCAAGCAGGGCAAGTATCCACTGGAGATCCGCTATCTCCGGGTCAAACCACCGCAGCGTGAACGCGAATCCAGTGATAAGCCAGAGCCCGATAACCTGTACAGCATCCGCATGCCGGACTGCACGGAAGAAACCGTCGCCAGCCATCGGTGCAGCTGATGCACTACGCCGCAAGAAGCCGTCGGTTATCATGGCTTTCACACCCGTCCCCATCCAAGCCATCTCCTCAACCGCCACGCAGCACGAGGATTCCTTGCCGCAAGGCGACGGACCAGTCTGCGGACAACCGCCGGGACGAGTCTGACCCACAGGCCGGTTGTCCGAGTTTCAACAGCAAACTCTTCAGCCGGTTTCCGCCGTCTCTGCCTGCCAGTCACGGCACCGGTAACGGATCTTATCAGACGGGCGTACTCATCACCCATACGTTCCGCGCTGAAGACAGCCCGTGCATCCTTCACCCCTCTGTCCCTGATTTCCCTCATGAACGGCCTGTCCCGATGCAATCGTTCACACGCGCGTGCGAACGCCGCGTAATCACCGAGCGGAACAAGAAACCCATTCCTCTCGTTCGTGACAATCTCCGTTGTTCCCGACGGCGCGTCGTATGCAACGGGGATGCACCCCATTCCCATCGCCTCCACCGTGACCATACCGAAAGGCTCTGCCCGCGATGGCATCACAAGGATATCCGACCGGGCCATCCAGTCCAGGCAGGTGTCATGCGACACATGGCCGGCGACGTTCAGACGTGTGCCCAGGTCCCGCAACTCCTTGGCTCGCAGGACGGCATCGTCGACCGTCCCAATCCACACCAGTTCAAACGGAACCCCGATACGAGTGAGGTGGTCTGCGATCCGCGGAAGGTCGATTGCACCCTTGAACGGATCACTACTGCCGGCATAGAGCAGCCTGATAGTGTCTGCCGCGTCCCTTTTCGCCGGAACCGGGCCAAAGGCCAGGCCGTTGTGTATGACATGAACGGGCAAGGAATTGTCCCGGAGATTCTCCTGCAGCGAGTCCCGCACGAACCGTGAAACTGCGACAACCGCGTCGAGGCTTTCACGGTACCACAACATCGGCTGCTGCCATCCCACGGCCACGTCATGCAGCACACCGATCGTGGCTGTCTGCGGTGCCATGAATGGCCATGCCGGTTCAACATAAGCAGCATCATTGAACAGGACAACGTCCTGCGGATTCGCCGCCAGCCATTCCAGGAAACGACGGGATGCCTTGTCCCTGTCAGGTGGCGCGTTGAGGACAACAACCTTCACCCTCTTTGGATCCTCAACCAGTGAGTAAGCCGGGTCGGGGGAAAGAAGCGTCACACTGAATCCGGGGTCGGATGCGACTGCCGCCGCGGCATCACGGCACACGGTTATGACACCACCGTGCCCTATCCCTCCGACAACCCAGAGGACACGAATCATCTTCCACACTCCAGCACGCCCCGCGTAACAAGCAGTTGCACCATCCGCGTAGCGAGTACGGGCCATGTGTGGTCCCGGGCAATATCCAAGCGCTTTGCAGCCAGGCCGTCGTCGCATTTCGTTGTGAGGAGTACCTTGACGTGCTCGAGGAACTCGTGTTTGGTACTGCCGATCTTCACCATGGGCTGCCATGCGGACTGTTCTGGTATTGCCGTGGAGACTATCGGCCGCGAACTGGCCAGGTAGTTCCAGAGTTTCTGTGGACACCCGGCAATGCTCAGCGGCCGCATCGGTTCAGGAACCAGGCACACGTCAAAGGCCTTGATGTAGTCCATGATCTTTTCCTGCGGACGTGGCCCGACATAGTGGAAATTCGCCCACTTCCGGAGCCCGGCAAGCCGCCGGCTGTCCTCACCGCCACGCCCCGGGGCCGGACCGATGAACAGCAGGGATGCATCGGGAAAAGCGACGGCAAGCCGCTCGACAAGCGGCCAGTCGATACGGCCTTCTATACTCCCAAGATAGCCAAGCACAGGCCGCGATACCATTCCAAGGTCGGGCGGTAGCGGCCCGGGCGTTGTAAGAGGATTCGGAACGAGGTAGTCCTGCCTCGTTCCGTTGGGAAGATGGACAATTCTGTCGCGGCATCCGGGATTGCGCCGCCCCAGTTCATCGACCATGAACCTGGACGTGCACAGCACGAGGGCCGCACGGCCGACAATCGCGTCCTCCTCTTTCTCAACCACCTTCGCCCTCGAAGGCCACATCTCACGGTAGTCATCCACACAGAGGTAGACAATCTGGCTGACAGCCAGTCGCTCCGCAACGGCACGCCAGTGGGCATGGGGATGCACAACAACAAGGACGGGATTTGACATGCCCAGCCTCCCGCTGTCGCGGGCCACGAGCCGAGCCAGTCGACGGGTCGAAGGCCGGGAAAGGAATGAACACCAGCCGGGCAGGAATACGTACCTCGCAACCCACTGGCCGGGCACATCCTCACGGGGGTCGCCATCCCCGAACAAAGGCCATCCAAGACGGCGTGCTCCCTGGACCGTCTGTGTATGTGTCAACAGCCGGAGGGGCACCGGCCCCAGTCCTCGGAACAACTCGACAACTGATCCCCAGTTCGCGCCAAGAACTACAATCCCGTTTCCCATGTTCACACCCATGCCGGAACCGCATGCCTCTCATGCAGTCATCGCAACAACCAGCCGGTCCGCCCAAACAGCAACCTGGCGGCAGCGGCACCCGCGCAACCCAGCACTGAAACGGCCACGATGCACCCCAGCAACGTGGACACGAGACCGCCGCCAAGAAAGTGTTCCGTTACCAGACAGCAGCCATACAGCAGCAGAACCACAGCGCTCAGGCGAAGGAACGGTACGTCCCGGATCATGTCGCGGTCGTGCACGAACACGTATCCAAAAAAAGGCAGTGACGTAGCCAGGTGCGAGAGGGCCTGCGCCGCGGCCAGGCCCTCCGCCCCGTAGGCCGGAACCAGCCAGAGCGAAAGGGCCAGGAAACAGGCATTCCAGGTTATTGAGTAGGCAAACCCGAACCACATTCGTCCCGTACTCGTTACCATGCTGCCAAAGGGAGATATAAGGCCAATTACGGTGCCATGTAACATCAACCACTGGACGAGCCTGCGGTGCCCTGCGTACTCCGAACCGTATGGCCACAACGTGAGCCATGGCACGGCTGTCTGCAACAGTGCGGCAGATACTACCAGTCCTATGGATATGGAAAGCGCAATCCGAACCGTATGCGAATAGGAGCGCCCGTCACGCCGCCCATGAAAATCACTGAGCATCGGTAGCAAGGGCACCATCAGCATCGTGAGCAATGACTCAGGGAGCTGCTTCACACGGATGGCTGCATTGAAGACGCCAAGCGCCTCGTACCCATGTGCCTGGTTTACGAGAATGGCCTGGCTGAGCCATGTGACCGCACCGAAGACAATCCCGCTCATCACGGAAGGCATGCTGAAACCGGTCAATACATTGCGTTCATCCCAGCAACCAACCAGTGATACAGAAACTCCCGCGAGCCTGTTTTCCCGGTGCAGCGCGACAGCGTTCAATAACCACGCCGCAGCCTGGGACGCGACCAAGCCCCAGACAGCGCCTTCGATACCTCCCATCATGACTCCGCCAGTCATCAATGGGAACGCAAGGAGTCCCGAGATGCTGTTCACTATGGCGACAGTGCGAAAGGCCTCGTACCCCGAAAGGGCCCCCGTCTGGGCTCCGCTGACAGCTCCAAAAAGCAGTAACAACGAGCCTATCCTCAGCAGACCGGCCGTCTGTGGTGCGGCAAGAGTGTGCGTCGCAAGCCACGGTGCCGTAACGACCATAAGGACAGCCATGGTCCCGCTGGTGATCCATGCCACCGCACCGGAGAGGGCTATGAGCTTGCCTGCACGGGCGGGATCTGTCCGGCAGTACTGGGCAACATGTCGTGTCGCAGTCAGTCCCATTCCAAACCCGGCAACAGACCCGAAAAGACCGACTGTACTCTGGATCATGCCAAGCGTCCCGTACTCTCCGGCAGTCAGCCACCGGGCCACGAGAACCCAGGCAAGAAAACGGAGGATGCTTGCGGTCGCCACACCGGCCGCAGACCAGAATGAGCCGACAGCAAACCGGCGCAGAATGGAATCCGGCACCAGGGGATCAGTCTGTTGAATCGGTTTCATTGGGATTGCGATTCCCTGAGGGCTAGGAGCAGGCAGGCTACTTCACGAACGTAAACCGTCGCAAAGGAAACGAAGACACGCGGTAACCACTCTTTTCGCGGCCCTGCCGTCTCCGTAACGCGTCGGACGGAAACACCCCTTCTGCACCACGCGGTGCTTCATCAGCACCGACACCGCGGCACGGACAATCTCACTTCTCTCGATACCAACGATACGCGTAGAGCCCGCCCTGACACCTTCCGGACGTTCCGTATTCTTGCGCATCACCAGCACCGGCTTACCCAGGCTGGGCCCCTCTTCCTGCAGACCCCCGGAATCGGTCAATACCAGCAGTGCTCGCGATAGAAGTTGGACAAACACCCTGTATTCCAGCGGTTCGGTGATGCGCAGATTGGCCGGTTGGGTCCTCCGCAACAAACGGTCAACAATCACACGCACCCGTGGATTGCGATGCACCGGGAAGGCAAACACAACATCGGGAAACAACCTGCACAATCGCCTCAGCGCCGTGCATATCTCCAGCAGGCCCTTCCCCAGGTTCTCCCGCCTGTGCGCCGTAACCAGGACAATACCTTTACCGCCGGACAGTATGCCGGTCTTCTCAAAACGCTGGACCTTGCGCCTGTTCATGTTGGCAACAAGGCGCAGTGCATCGAGCCCGGTGTTGCCCGTCACCACGATAGCCTTACCAGGAACGCCTTCTCTCAGAAGATTGCGCCTGTTACCCGGTGTAGGCGCGAAGTGTAGAGACGCAACTCGCGCGATAAGCTGCCGGTTGGCCTCCTCCGGCCACGGCGACCGCAGGTTCCAGGTGCGAAGACCCGCCTCAACATGCCCGACCGGGATTCCCGCGTGGAACGCGGCCAGAGCGGCCGAGAAAGCGCTTGTTGTGTCTCCCTGCACAAGCACAAGGTCCGGACGCATCCTGCGGTACACACGCCCGAGTCCGGCAATACAGCGTGCCGCCAGGTCGTTGAGAGACTGACCCTGTCGCATCAGATCGAGATCAATATCCGGGCGAATACCAAGAGATCTCAGTATCGGACGCAGCATGCCCCTGTGCTGCCCGGTTACTATCACCTTACAGCGCGCACCACGCCGTCGTAGTTCCCTGATTACGGGGAACAACTTGATGGCTTCCGGTCGCGTCCCGAACACCAGGGCAATTGTGCGAACAGGGCGCATGTCTTACGGGTTACCTCCACCCGCAGACTCGATCCGCCGGCCAGCAATTTCAAGGCAGTCTCGCAGTCCTTCCACAAACTCACACATGTGGCAGGTGCCGGACACGGTTTTCCCGGTACGTTCAACCGTCAGATTTCCCAGCAGCCTGTCGCTACCGTAAAGGATCATGGACGACTGCCATTTGTCGACGGTCTTTCCCTGCTCCACCGAATCACCGTGCCAGTCGAGAACACGACCTGTCGTACCGGCATCCAGTGACAGGCGGGCAGACGTCAATTTCAACGCCGCCAGCAGCGGCTGACACGCGATCCACGCCTGGTCCCAGTCAGATGCACGCTCAACCTGCACCTTGGTTCGTTCAAGCGCCATACGGGTGGAAACCATCTCAACGCGCCGTTCCTGGTCCTGTGAGAGCTTCGCCAGGACGTCCACAACACGAACACCGCTGAATCCACGCAACGCGACAAAGAACATGATAGCCAGGGATCCCATGACCAGCAGAATCAGTTCATTACTGCGTGCTACCGTGATCACCACCGCCGCGCCACCAAGCACCACGGAACCGAGGTACAGGAGCAGTACGGCGCGCTTTGGGCTGTACCCCATGGCAACAAGGGCATGGTGGATATGACTGTGGTCTGGAAAAGACAGCGGCACACGATGGTACCAGCGTCTCACAACGGCAAGCATCATATCGAACATGGGCAACCCGAGCGCGACAAGCGGGATGAAGAGCGCGACAGCCGTTTCAGCCTTGCGGGAAGACCCGGCAAGAGAGATCCCCGCAATCAGGAAGCCAAGCAACATACTCCCCGAATCGCCCATGAAGACACGCGCCGGCGGGAAGTTGAAGAAGAGGAATCCGAGCAACGCGCCGCTGAGGGCCGCCATGAAAAGAAGTCCGAATACATTGCTATAAACAAGGCCGACCAGCAGCATCGTCAGGCAGACAAAGAGAGATGCCCCTGCAGCCAGTCCATCGAGACCATCCAGGAGGTTTATGGCATTCATGCACGCCACGAACCAGAACACAGATATTGGGAAACCAAAAATGCCCAAGTCAAGGGGTGCACCAAAAGGATTTGATATCATACCAATCCTGAAACCAAACCAGTAGGCAACGATACCGCACAGGATCTGTCCTGCGAGCTTCCATCGCGGCTTGAGATCAAAGAGGTCATCAGACAGGCCTACTCCAACCGCCATGGTCCCTCCGACCAGAAGTCCGACGAGCACCGACCGGTAGGCGAGAAGAACATCGGCAACAAGGCTCAATTCGCGAAAGAACAGCAACAACCCGACCGGAACCAACACCCCAACATAGATGGCTATTCCGCCAAGCCTCGGGACCGAACGTCCATGAAGCTTGCGGTAACCGTCAGGCTTGTCCAGCGGACCCCACCGGTGTCCGGCGAGAATGACAAGGCGGGTCATGAAAGCCGCCACGACCATTGCGAGAACAAACGCTGCAAGTAGAGTTGTCATGTGCCGATACTCACCGTCCTGCCAGGGCCGGGCAGACTCCGTCCCCGTCGCTTATGCAGCGGCCATTAGGAGGTACACCGTTTCTCCGCCGCCAAGCGCTTCTCACTTGCGCAGTCTGATTGCCACTCCACCTGACAACCACCAGTCCTCACCGCCCCGACACCGGGTAGGTAAACAGCTGCATCCGTGTGCCGGGAACCGCCAATTGTCTCGCCCTTTCCAGACACCTCTGAGCATCCGACCATTCCCCCACGATCGCCAGAGACCGGCCGAGTACAAGCCAGCCCAGGTAGTCTGCCGGGGCACCACGTACAGTCATCACGCCACTTCGCACCGCCTGCCCGGCAAACACCATGCGGACATCAGGATCCAGGCGGCCGTCCAATGCCCACCGCCCGCAGAAGGTGGCCACTTCACGCTGCAACTCCGGCAGATAGCTGTTCAACGACTTCCCGGCAGATTCGGCAACGTGGGCTGCAAGCCCATGGCTTCCAGGAGCATGGACCATCTGTTGCTCAAGTGCTCTCGATTCGCGTCGTAAACCTGCAAAAGCAAACATACCGCCAAATGCCTGCCACTCAAGCAGCATGGCCACAGTTACGGTAACCAGTCCTGCAAGGGCAAACCCACGCGCGGCTTTGCCGGCAAGAAAGGCCCACCAACCGTTCCCCGTTTCGCTGTCCGTGTCCATGCTGATCGGATTGTTCGCCGCCCTGCTGAACTCGTAGACCCTGACCCCCAAGGCCAGGATCACGGCAAACATCCAGGCATTCGCGGGTTTTCGCAGGCCGTAGTCGAACAAGCTCTGGAGACCGACAGCTGCCACGCCGATGACAACAGCAATCCCGAAAAGGCTTATGCGGGTTTCCGGCGCCCTGACACTCCTGCGCAGTCTGACGGCCAAGGCCCAGGCAACAAAGACCGACAGGATCACGGCCACAAGCCCACCTTCCGTCATCACCTGAAAGACCTCGTTGTGAGCGTGCAGCCAGCGGCCAAACTGAACATCCAGTCCCTGGAAAGCCGGGAACACGTACTGGAAAGCTCCGAAACCGCACCCGGTCACCCAGAAGGCCGCCGCCAGCTGGCAAACGTATGGCAACACCTTCAGTCGCCCCATGTCGACATCACTGTGCACGATGCTGAACAATGACATGAAGCGAGTGAACACGCGGGACCAACCAAGCGCGATAACGAGAAGGCAGAGCAGTACCATCAAACAGACAACTGTCTTCTTTCCCCCGCCGCTCCTGCTCAACCCGCCGCGCCTGACAAAGAAAATGCCTGCCAGGATCAGCGCAGCAAGCAGGCTGAGCATTCCCCCGCGCGACAGCGAGAAGAATACGCCGGCCCCGGCCAAGGCCGCCATGAATACCCTGAGCGGCACATCGCTTGCATAGTCCACAACGAACTTGAACCCAAGGCTGTCCCCACCGGCCATGGATGACTTTGCCATCAGAAGCGCAGCCGATATCCATGCCATCCCCGCGGCAAGGGCGAACACCATGTTCATACACATGGCGAAGTGATTGCGGTTCGTGAACGGGCCGAGGAGATCACCGGCGTGGGCAGGCTCATGGAACCAGAGGATATCGCGAACACCGCCAGCCTTGTGAACGATGGCTACGAGCAACATCAGGCAACCGGAGAACACCAGTACGTTCGCAACCACCTCCAGATGCCGCCAGCTCCGTACACAGTGGAAGACAACCGTGAACACTGCAATGTAACTGAGGAACAGCAAACCGCTGTGATACGTTGCCACAGGAGCAAGCGACAATGGCCACGCGTTCCTGTCGCCGGACGGCAGGCGGCAGATGTCACCGACGTTCAAGGACGCCAGCAGGGCGTCGGCCTTGTCCCATGCATCGGCTGCCCACGGACTGATGCACTTCAGCACGGGCGCAGGCAATGGAACCAACTGCAGGAGCATCAGCAGGAACACGGCAACCAACAGGTTGGTCACGCGATCCGGGCACTCTACCGGAGCCGGATCACATACCACGGCGAACAGACACAACCACAGTCCGGCGGATGCCACAAGGCAGAACAAGAGGTAGATCCATGGCTCATCTGCGCCGAACCCCCAGGGCGCAAGCACGACGGCAGCGACAACAAGACACAAGGCCACTGTTCTGAGAATCTTCAAGGATCGGGGCATCGTCACGTACCCTTCCGCGTTTCCTCCAGAAACAGGCACAAAACCGGTCAGGCTTTGTCGTTCTTGCCGATGCGCTTCATCAGAGTCTGCAACCGGTCCTCGAATCGCTCATGCGAAGCTTTCAACTCGTCCAGCCTGTTACGCAGCGTTCCGTCTTCCTGCTTTCCGGTCACATTCGCGGCGGAATTCGCCTGTCCCGCAACAACAGCGTCATCACGGTCTTTCGTCGGCATCCCGGTCGGTTCGGGCATAGCAGCCGTAGATGGCGCCGTCGCCGGTTGCTTTGGCTCTGCCGGAGCCACAGGAACACGGGCAACGCCGGCCTTTGCAGGCTGGGCTCCCGGCTTCGTGCCTTCGTGCCGGCGCGAAACACTGTAGTAGGACTTATGGTAGTCTTTCGCGTAACGCGAATAGCCATGGTAGTAGTAGTCCGAATAGTACCGCCCGATCCTGCTCACAACGACGCGGTTCAACACTGCCCCGATGATCCTTACATGAATGTGTTCCAGGTGTTCACGAACACGGTTGAGGCGTGACCTGTTGTTCACGCCAACACGCACGACAAGGACAACACCGTCAACAAGGGCACTCAAGACGGAGGTGTCGGACACAAAGAACACAGGCGGCGTATCAACCAGGACCCAGTCATAGGCACCGGCCGCTTCCTTCAACAGGGCAGCCATCGCAGCCGAGCCGAGGAGTTCGGAGGGATTCGGCGTATCCGGACCGGCAGTCAACACCCGCAGGTTGCCAAGGCTCCCGTCTTTGAACGGCACCTGCACTGCCGCAGCCGACAGTGTGGAATCGCCTACCAGTACGCTTGTAAGGCCGACCTTCCGTTCGATACTGAACACGTGATGGACGGCCGGCCTGTGAAGGTCGGCGTCTATCAGCAACGTCCGCTTTCCACTCATGGCCATCGCCACCGCCAGGTTGGTGGATGTGCTCGTCTTGCCTTCACCGGGGCCGCACGATGTCAGGACCAGAGTCTTGGTGTGTCCCGCCGGGATGGAGTAGAAGAGGCTTGTTCGTATTGACCGGTAGGCCTCTGCAACTGAGGTCATCGGGTCAACGGCCGTAATCATGCCGAACCCCGGGGGGGGCTCCTTCTTGTTGGTCTCACCCACTGCAACGGGAACGAAACCTATCAACGGAACCCCGAGTTTGCTGCGCAGATCCTCCGGCGTCTTGACCGTATCGTCCAGATGCTCAAAGAAGAGTCCTATTGCCACACCGAGGAACAGACCAAGAAAGCCGGCCATGACGGTCATACGACCCCGGTTTGGTCGAATTGGCGCCTTGGGCGGCGCCGCCGGCTCGACGATCTCGACATTCGTCTTCATGAAGCCCGAGCTGACGTCGATCTCCATGAATCGCTGGACAAGCGCATCGTATATCTTGCGGTGCCGCTCAACTTCGTTCTCGAGCCGGCCGAACTCAAAAGCATCTTTCGCCACGAGCAATGCTTCCTGTCGCAAGCCGTCGATTTGGGCCTGCAAGTCCGATTCCTTGCCTTTCAGCGTTTCCAGGCGGTTGCCTATCGACGCAACCGTCGCGCGCAATACCTCGTCCAGCTCCCTGGACAGCCTCTCCACGTCCGCCCTTGCCGCAACAAGCTGCGGATGCTCGGGTCCGTACGTATTCGACAGGTTGACAACCTGCTTCTCGGCGGTCGTCAACCGTTCCATCTTCTCCGTCACGGCAGGGTCATCCCTGACAAATGGAATCGAAACGATCGTTTCGACCGAGCTCAGCTCGCCTGTTGCAGACTGCCTGAGAAGGTTCTCAACCACCGCCCTCTGTGCTTCCAGATCGATCCTCCCGAGCTGGGCGTCGGTAAACTCCTTGTTCAGCCGGTCCAGGCGCTCGATAACGGGCTGGTCCTGCTTGGCATCGCTGAACGAGACGTTGCCCGATTTCTCACGGAACTGCTGTAGCGCCTCTCCTGCCCTGGTAAGCTTGCTTTCCTGTTCCCTGATTTCCCCCGAGAGGAATCCGAAAGCATCCTGGTTCGCCGTTTCCTTCTTCTCGAGGTAGTACTGCTGGAATGACCTTGCTGTCGCATTGGCCAGGAGTGCTGCCACATGGGGGGACCCGCACTCGGCACTTATCAGAATAAACCGAGTGTCATCGAGATGCTTCGCCCGGACAAGGCCACGAAGCCGTTCCCACCGTTCCGGGGACTGTCCCGGAGAGGCCCCAAGCAGGGCCAACAGCGACTCACGTACATCATGGAACGTGGACTCATCGACCGCCCTGCCCTCGGGGCTTTCCAGGTACGTCCTGATTTCCTTCTGGTCGAGTACTTTCTCAAGAACCGCCTGGCTCTGAACAAGCTCAACCTGGGTCTGGTAGTACTCCGGATCCCATTCGTACCCGTCCTCAAGAGCACCCTCAAACCTGACTGCCCTGGATGTCTGTGTCTCGACCACCACCTTCGCAACAGACTGGTACACGGGGACAGCGCGGAATGCGCGCACAGCACCAACGGTCAGAAATACTACAAAAACGGTTGCGATGACCCAGATACGTCGCCGCAGGATATCCGCATAGTAGCGGATAAGCGACACATCTGTGTCGAATGAGAGCATGCCGCCGGCCGGTTCCGGCACAGGATCTTGTCCTTTAGCCATGCTTTTCCCCTCAGGGCGCCCCCGGCGCGTAGCTGACTCCAGCACCTATGCTGGGCCGGACAAACTCCGATAGTTTGGCCAGGAAACTCGACCCGACGACAAGCGTATCCCCGGGTTCCATACCAAAGGATGGTCTCACGCCACGCGCTATCTTGGTAAGGTCGAACGGTATGATCTGCTGCCCCTGCCTGGTATCGCGGATAAGGAAACAGTTCTCGGCCCTCGCGGTTGCCGACAGGCCTCCTGCCATGGCAACATACTGCATCGGTCCCACCTTGCGACCTTCCGAATATTCGTAGGATCCGGGCCGCATGACGTACCCCAGCACATAGATGAAATTCTTCTGTCTCGGGAGAACCGTGATCAGGTCGCCTCCCGCCACGAGGACATTCAGACTGAGGTCTCCGTCATCAATAAGCCGCCGCAGATCCACCACCAGCAGGTTCTCCGGGTTGTTCGTCACCCCTGCCGCAGCATCCGTGAGTTCATTGGTCACGGGCGGATTCGCGGCGGCGTTTGTAAAGACAGACAACGAGATGGAATTGCTTGACGAAAGCGCATTCCCGTTTGTCCGTCGTTCGGACCCCTTGCGGATTATCATCAGCTCATCGCCTGCGCTGGCGCTCAGCCCGTCAGCTTCAGCCAGTATCTCGAGCAGCGAACGCCTGTCGCGCGTGAGGTAGTAGACACCGGGCTTGGCAACGGCCCCGGTAACCACAACGGGAGCGCTTCGATACTGGGAGATCACGACAGTGACCTGCGGATCCTTGATATACTTGCCAGCGTAGGCGGTCCGTATTGTCTCTTCAAGATCCGCCACCTTGGTTCCGCTCGCCGTGATCCTGCCCACCCACGGGAGCAAGATGGTCCCGTCATACGCAACGGTACGCAACAGCTTGCTGGTCTGCCCGGGCTCGTGAAGAGACAACACGTTCACTTCGAGTATGTCTTCGGGTCCGATATGGTACTCATTCGGGGAGACAGATGCTTCCATGCGCCAGTCGGCAAGAGCCTTGGCAAGCCTCCTTGCCCGCTCAAGAGGAGCGGCATCGCCGCCCTGCGGCACATATGACCTGCCGGAATCGACAACATCTGTGATGGCCCCACCCATACCACGGTTGAAATCCTGGTGGCTGCATCCGGCAAGCAGAAGGGCGGCGCACAGGAATGCAGCGTAACACCCGCCCGTAAAGGCACGATAGCAACCCATGTTCCAAGATGAAGTCTGCACGCGCAATACCTCCAGCAACTTTCTCAAGGGCTCACCACCGGCGGCTCAGGCGGAACCGGGGGCGGATCAAACGGCGGTTCGGGAGACGGGGGAAGAAACCTTGGGGGCCTGCGCGCCGTCGCCTCACCAATACTCCCTGCCGATGCGGCGGCCAGTACGGGGCTTATCAGCACATCATACATGCGACCCCCGGTTACCAGCATCCGGCGGGGCATCACGAGGATCATGTCGTGCTGCTGGATCAAGGCCTCACCGTGATGGGCAAGAACACGCAAGTCAATCCGCAGCCGCCCGATGAATAGAAAACACTCCCCACCAGACATCCGCGGAATCTCGAAGGCGCCATTCGCGTCGCTCGCCGAACGATGGACTATCCGGTCTTCTTTCACGCTCCATAGACGGATCGGCACGTCCGCCACAGGCGTCTTCCCATCCGGGTACAGGATGATACCCCTGATGGATTCCGGAAGCATGTCTATCCTGGGGACAACTGTCTGCCCGAACCCGCTGCAACATGTCACGAAGAGCACGATGACGCCCGCGGCAGAATACCGCAGCACGCGCCTCCAAGACACAATGACTCCATTAAATAGCATTGTTTTTCATTATCGCACGTTCTCCCGCCCCAGTCAATACTGCGTAAAGCACTAATACAAAAAGGCTTAGCGCATGAATACCACACCCATCCCGGGACCACTCGAAAGAAACAGATCGCCTGTTCTCGCGAGATCGAACCGACCTTTGGCACCCGTGTAACCAGAGCGTACTTTGCAGGCGCTTCTTATTGGATTGAAATCGCCCTGCCACATGGATAACTATCCAGCAGGCAATAGAACAGAACACATGAGAACAAGAAGACTGATTTGCGCTGCGTTGCTCTCACTCTCATGCCAGGCGCTATCGCCGTCACGCTGCCAGGCGGTGACGGATCTCCTGGTTGAGATATTTCCCGGGACCGTGCTTGCACACATGGATTCCGACGCATTCACTGTCTACAGCACCTCTGTGCGTGAGTCTATTTCGATGGTCTCGTCCGTCCCCAACCTGAGCCTCGGCATGGCGGTCGCTCAACCCGAAGGGTACTTCGACTTCAAACTCGGGGCCGGTCTCCTCCTGAACAGCCGCTTGAGATCTATAGTGTGGTCGGCAGGCATGGGGTTGTCGCTCGAATACCGGCCGAGTGTCCTCATAGGCCCCCATATCCAGTGGCAGAGGCTCCAGTCCCCCGAATGGTGGGGTGATGCCGACATCAGTTTCGAAGGGTCGGACGGCTGGCAGGCAGGCATTCACCTGGCGACCGGTGACAGGATTTCCTACCTGCTCTCGCTTGACTATGCCGTGATGTCGGTGGACGTTGACCGGGTGGGCGCAGGTTGGACCGTCAACCAGTCTGAACTGGATCTCTCAGGCATCTCCGTCCAGTTTGGGATACGAACCCAGTTCTAGCCGAAAGACAAGATTACTACCGCGCCATTTCCGCCGGCAGGAAGACAACCAGCATCTTGGCAATATACAGCCTGGCGTCTTCCGACTTCTCCGGGTTTTCGACACGGAGCCGTAGATTCAACGTGGCCACGATAAGTTGGTACTCACCCACTTCCAGGTCCGGAAGAATGAAAGAACCGTCATTCTTCGTCTGGGTCTCGACAACGTTTCCGGCCCTCTCAGGATCCCTTACGACAATCGATACGTCCGGTGCGCCACGGGTACCACCGTCTTCTTCTTCCGTCATCAGGAATACCTGGCCACGAATCTGCGCCTGTTTCATTACAACGAGGGGAGCAGAAGCACCACGGGCCGCAACGGTCGTGTTCGTCGCGGCACCGCAGGAGAACGACCATGCACAGGCAACTGCAAGAATATACACAATGCGTTTCATCGACACGGGTGTAATAGCATCACAGCTCACCGTTGTTTTCAAGCACACAGACAGCATTAGCTTCATGTTTGTGAAAACCGACTGCCAAAGTCCGGCTTGACGTTCCGGACGACCTCGGATACGCAACTGCCATGACAACACCGGTGCGCAACGGCGCAGGCAATCTAAAGGGTTCAGGAAACTGCAGGTCCGCAGCCGTCGCGGCCTCTCTGCTTCGCGACGGCATCACAGTACGCCTTCAAGTTGCCGGCAACAGCATGCGCCCCTGGATCAAACCGGGTGACACCGTGACCATCTCGCCCTGCAGGATGACTGACGTGAGGCCGGGTGATATCGTCTTCTACGAGCGCCCGTCCGGCCGCCATGTGCTCCACAGGGCCATGCGTGTGTTGCGCAGTCCTGACGGTAACCGCATTGAAGCCGGCGGCGACTGGTCTCCGAACGAAGCAGAGTGCGTCACCTCCGGCCAGTTACTGGGCCTTGCAACGGAGATACGTCGAGAAGGCCAAAAAGTCCGGCATCTGGCGCGTGGCACCGGCCGTCTGCGATTGATCTACCCGGTCCTCAGCAGACTGCGCCGCCGCATGAGAGCAGGACCGGGGCTGAGGCAGCTGCTTCATCGAAGAATATACCGGTAGGCAGGTTCGAGGATCAGCCGACGCGCTGCTCACGCCAACCAGTTCAGGCGCCCAGTATCTTTGCCATCGTTCGAGGCATGTCGACAAGTTTGGCACACTGCAGCTCGAGGGCGGGGACCCTGGACACAATGAACTCACACAGCGGCAGGGAATGCATCACAGCAAGCTTGTCATACCACGGGACAGAGAGCGTCTCAATGAGCCGGCCCAGGCATTCGCGGGGGCTCACGCGCCGGACCTTCTGCCTACGCGCCTGAACCAGGAACACTATGCGGTCAAGGCTGGCGGCCTTGTTGAGGCACACACCGGCATCTCCGAGCCAGGGAGTCCCGGCAATCATGACACGTCTCGGACCGGTCCGGCGGACCACGATCCTGTCGTCACTGAGGCCGCAACCACCGGGCGCCTTCTGCAGGTTGCGCATGAAAGTACTCTTGCCCGTTCCTGAACGACCGGGCAGGAGAATTCCCTTCCCCCCCCATATCATCCCCGCGGCGTGCACTACCAGTCCCCCCTGCATGGAAAGAATGTGGCTGAGAACAATGTAGTCCAACGGGTAACTGACGGGGTTATGCAGGCGCGGCGGACGCTTTCCTGCGTCAACCAGCGGAGTTCCGCACGCGACTTCAACACCGGGCCTTCCACGCCTTATGTGACATACCCACAATGGCGAACTGAACCTCTTCGGGTGCTCACGTATGACCGTCTCTTTCGCGGAACACCAGATGGCACGCCCCGCTCCGTTCGTGAAATCAGGCGGTGTAGCAGGAACTTCACACGGCAAACCAGTCCTCAGACGAATAGGCACGTGAAGCGTGTCGGCAGGAGGAAAACAGGATTCGCAAAAACCTTCGTAGTCGGGAAATTCACCATGCAGATCCACAACCCTGTCGGGCGTGATATTCAAATCCACGCCAGCTATGGATACAGTAGATTTGTCACCGGGGCACAGGCGCATAACCGATCACCGGTGGCATCATCAGGAAGGGCTCTTCTTTGCGCAGTTGTTGGCATTGCACGGAGTAGCTCCAAATGCCGTACCTGAAAGACGCTGTTTGCATCCCTGCGCAAGGACTTCCGCTGCAGCCAGCTCGACCGGCTTGAGTACCGGTTTCAGGTAAGGCATTCTGCCCTGTTTTCGACCATCGGCTTTTGCCATGGAAGGCCTCCTCACGCTTCAACCAGATAATCATATCTCAACTGACCGAACTCGCAAAGGAATTTTGACGCCTTTGTCTCGTCACCGTTCTCAAGTGCAAAGAAACCCGGGCAGTAACCGCAAAGCCCCTTCAATCGGCATGAGCGGCAAGGGCTGTCATCCGGCAACACCATCCCGCT
>Ga0172371_10000791_pt1 | contig 49982 bp, 46 predicted proteins | sample Lak12m_FD_114543 | JGI IMG/M metagenome (GOLD analysis project Ga0172371, IMG submission 114543) | Freshwater microbial communities from Kabuno Bay, South-Kivu, Congo - kab_022012_12m | ecosystem: Environmental > Aquatic > Freshwater > Lake | place: Democratic Republic of the Congo: South-Kivu... | reverse complement strand
GCACCGTTCACGCAGTTCTTTCGGTCCCATGGATTGATGCACGCGGATCGCCTCCCCGATCTGGTCTTCGATGGTAAAGACCGGGTTGAGGGACGTGAGAGGCTCCTGGAAGACCATGGCGATCTGATTTCCCCTTATCTTTTGCATGGCGGGTTCATCCAGACCCACCAAATCGACCCCCTTGAAGAGGATACTGCCGCCCATGACCTCGCCAGGGGGTTTCGGAATGAGGTCCAGGACCGTCAGGGCGGAAACCGTCTTGCCGCAACCCGATTCCCCCACGAGACAAACGGTCTCCCCTGGGGCGATCTCAAAACTGATCCCGTCCACAGCCCGTGCCACCGTATCCCTCCCCCGAAAATGGACCTTCAGTTCCTCAACAGAAAGCAGCATAAGACGTGCCTATCCCCTTTCCCTCAGCTTGGGATTCAAGGCGTCTCGCAATCCTTCGCCGAAGAGGTTGAAGCAAAGGACCACGATCAGGATCGCGATGCCCGGAATGAAGGTGAGCCAGGGCGCATCAAAGATGAACCGTTTGCCGTCCGACAGGATGTTGCCCCAGGTGGCATGCGGCGGGGGCACGCCAAAACCCAAAAAGCTCAGCCCTGCTTCAGTGAGGATGGCCGTGGCAATGCCGATGGTGGCGGATACGAGGACCGGCGCCACCGCGTTGGGCATCATGTGTCGGAAGATAATCCGGAAATTGCCGACGCCCAGGGCCTTGGCCGCGGTGACAAAGTCCTGCTCCCTCAGGGAAAGAAACTCGGCCCGCACAAATCGGGTGGTCCCCATCCAGCTCGTGAGTCCGATGACGATCATGATGTTATACATGCTGGCGGGTACCAGGGCGACCACCGTGAGGATCAGGAAAAAGCTGGGAAAGCAGAGCATGATATCCACCATTCGCATGATGATGGTGTCAATGGAGATTACCTTGACATGGAGCCATCCTGGAGAATCCGTTTTCCGCTTGATGCCCGGAAAAAAGAGGCGGTAACAACCATAGAGGAAAACGATAACGATGCACGCTATCCCGAAAGGGAACGACCCCATGAAGAGAAGAACCCCGCCCACGGACAGGGCGAGGGATGCCAGGGCGTGTTCCAGAGAGAGGTATCCCTGTCCGAAATATCCTGCGATGCCACCCATGAAGATGCCCACCAGGACCGAGATGCCGACGGCCACAAAGCCGACGGTCAGGGAGACCCAGGCCCCCTGAAGCATGCGTGCAAAGACATCCCTCCCCAGGTCATCGGTGCCGAATAGGTAGATGCCGAGGGTCGGGATCTCTGAGGGCTGCAATGCATCGAGATGGGGCCGGGTCAGGGGAGGGAGAAGTTTTTCCTGAAGCCTCACCATGGCCGGATCAAACACGGGCTTCTGCCCCGACGTCAGAATGACCCCGCTGACAGCGGTCATCAAAAAGAGGATAAAGATGATCAGGCCCAGGATGGCCAGCCGGTTCTCTTTGAAGAGCTGCCACAGCTCCTGCGGGCGTGTCCGCCTCGGAGCTGAAGGGGTTTCTAAAGCCCGGTCGCTGTCAATGGGGGGCATATTCAAAGCCTAATTCTTGGGTCCACGACCAGGTAAAGGAGATCGGAAATCAATGTGCCGGCCAGGACAAGCACCGCCGAGATAAAGTTAACGGTCAGGATGATCGGGTAGTCCCTGGCCAGTATGGCCTCGTAGGCCATACGGCCCATCCCGGGCCAGGAGAAAATGGATTCGATGATCACCGACCCGCCGATGAGACCGGGGAGGATCAGTCCGAACATGGTCACGAACGGGAGCAGGGCGTTTCTCAGGGCATGCTTATAGTGGACCTGGTCCGACGGGAGTCCTTTGGCTTTGGCCGTTCTCACGTAATCCTGACCTTCCACCTCGAGCATCTGACTTCGCACGTAGCGTGACAGAACCGCGATGCCGCCGGTGGCCCCCAACACGGAGGGAATCAGGAGGTGCCAGACCCGGTCCATCAACAGGGTCCCCCAAGAGGATGCCTTCAGGCCGAACGTCTCCATCCCGATGACCGGCACATGGAGGGTCGTGACCACGAGAATGATGAGAATATAGGCGAAGAAAAAGCCTGGGATGGAAATCAGGAGGTACGACATAAAGGTGGCCGTTCGGTCATAAGTGCCTCCTCTGAAGATAGCGGAACGAATGCCGACCGGAAAGGCAAGGGTCCATGTGAGAATCGTCCCGACAACAAACAGGGGAAGACTGTTCAGGAATCGTTCCCAGATCTTGGCGAGTACGGACTGGTTGTCTTTCCACGAGACGATCTTTCCGGTAAACAGGTCCCTGTAGAAGTAGATGTACTGAACGTAGAGGGGCTTATCCAGATGGAATTCCTTTCTGAAACGTTCCACCATCTCGGGCGTAAACTTGGGATTCAACGGGTCCACCTGGCTCGGTTCCCCGGGGGCCAGATGGATAATGAGAAAGGAGACGATGGAAACAAAGAAGAGGGTGATGGCCTTCTGCACCATACTTCGCCCAATGAATGAGATCATACGGCCATCCTCCTTGCTAGTCCTCAACTGAAAATTGAGGCATATCAGGCAACTTTACCCATTTATTGAAGTGGTAGCTGTAATCACCGGTCAGGGTGGGTGTAATCTTTTTATAAAGGATGACGCCATCCTGGTCCAGCTCCTTGATGACGATTCGCCGATCCAGGACCGCCGTCCATTTCCCGACATAGAGGAAGGTGTAGGGCTGCTCCCTGGCAATGAGCTCGTGGAGTTGATGGCAGTAGGCCACCTGCCTTTCATGGTTGTATTCCTGCCGGATCTTGACGATGAGATCGTCGGCCTCTTGGTTCCGGAACCCGACGAAATTGAGTTGATGGGGGTGGGTCTGGCTCGAGTGCCAGACCTGATACAGGTCCGGCTCGATTCCCATTACCCATCCCAGGACCACGGCGTCGAAATCCTGTTTGTTGACCCGCTCTTGAATAAAGACCGACCACTCCAGGACATCGGTGCGAACGTCGACCCCGATCTGCTTCCAGGCATCTTGGGCGATAGCCAGAACGGCCTTCCGAATGTCGTTGCCGCTGTTGGTGATGAGGGTGAATTCAAGTTTCCTGCCATCCTTTTCCAGCCATCCCTCCTTGTTGCGATGCCACCCGGCCTCAGCGAGAAGCCTCAGTGCCCCCTGGGGGTCGTAAGGGAGCGGCCGAATGAGGCGATCGTAGTAATCGGTCTGTATCACAAAGGGACCGGTGATCCGTTCCCCCTGATGGTAAAGCACATACTCGATGATCTGGTCCACGTTGATGGCCATGCCGAGGGCCCTGCGAACCCGCACGTCATCGAAAGGCGGGCGCCGCAGGTTGTAACCGATATAGGTATACCCGAATGAGGTTCCTGAAAAGCACTGAAACCTGGGGTCCTTCTCCAGCCGCTCCACCTGGTGGGGCTGAACCTGGTAATTGTCCAGGGTGCCGGAGTAAAACTCCATCTCCTGGGTCAGGAGGTCGGGGATGATGCGCATGACATATCGGGTGTAATGGGGCGGTCCCTCCCAGTAGCCGTCGAAGCGTTTGAGGGAAATAAACTGATCCGATTCCCACTCATCGAACATGAAAGGTCCGGATCCAACGGGACACCGGTCGAATCCACTCTGGCGCATCGTGAACCGCTCGGGTTCTCTCCCGAGGGCTGCGGCCTCCTTTTTGAGGGTCATCCGGTTCAGGAGATGCTCGGGGAGGATGCCCATCCCCCACGTGCCCAGGGCCGGGCTGTAGAGGCGTTTATAGACGATGCGGACGGTCAGCGGATCGATGACCTCGACAGTCTTAACCGGTTCGTAGTCGGAGACCCTTGGGGAGAGGTTGACCGGATCCATAATGGCCTGGTATGTGAACTGGACGTCAGTGGCGCTCAGGGGGTGACCGTCATGAAACCGAATATCGGGTCTCAGATGAAAGACGATGACCGGGTTGTGTTCAACCGTGGGCAGGAGATCCTCGGCCCATTTCTTGAGTGTGTCCCTGTCCACGGGTGGATCGGTTTTCAGAAAGGGTGTGGGATCAAAGGTGGTGAAATAGTCCTCTCCCAGGAGTTGTGACAGGTGGCTGAAGAGGTCTTGATCTACCTCTGTAAGGACCAATTTGAGACGCGGCGGCGCCTGGATATCCACCTGAACTTCCCGTTGTGTCTCCGATCCATCAGGGGATTTCAACGGCCTGATAACCGACCGGTTCTCAGCAGGCATGGGCACGACCTTCTGAATCCGCGCCAATGTGGCCCTGAGCTCGGGTGCAAGGCCCTCGGGCCGTTCTCGGGCCGAAGAAAGGATCTGAACGATCTGCCTCGTCCTGGAATCGCCCTCCCCCGGCAGCGATTTCGCGGGGTTCACGTAGAAATAGGCCTCCTCAAACACCTCCCAGGATCGAGCCACGCGGCCACGGAATCGAAGTTCCTCGTCCCTGTCGATCAGCCCCTCGAAGACGAGGGATTCGATCTGACTGCTCGTGGCGTTGGAAGAGATAATGGGGTTTAAAGAGGTGGCATCCCCTATGGAGGGTGTGATATACTCGTGAAGACGTTCGGGATTTCCCCTTGTCTGCTCCTCGTATGTGGGAATCCACAGGTAGGACTGCAATAACAAGAGGATAACGAACATGGGAATCAGTATGAGGAGCCGTTTTGTGGTCATGGGGCATCGAGAGAAGTTGAGGGGTCCGATTCGTCAGAGAGTGTTTCAACATAGGGAATATCGCCGGTGGCGTCAAGGGAAAATGGGGAAAGGAGAAGAGGATGCGTGAGATGAGTTTGGATCTGAACGGGAAGGTGGCATTGGTCACGGGCGGGAGTCGGGGACTTGGAAAGGTGATCGCCATGGCCATGGCCGAGAAGGGGGCCACTCTGGCTGTCTGCGGACGAAAACAGGAGAATCTGGATCAGCTTGTGGCAGATTTCGGCCAGAAGGGAAGGGAGGTCGCAGCCTTCAGGGCCAATGTGGGGAGCTCCGAGGAAATGAACGGACTGTTTCAAGCATTGCAGGCCCGGTTTGGCAGGCTCGACATCCTCGTCAATAATGTGGGCATGAACATCCTCACCCCGTCCGTTGCCGCGGCCGATGAGGCCTTGTGGGACAAGATCATCGCCACCAATCTCAAGGGCACGTTCCTGGCCTCGCGAGGGGCGGTGCCGCTCATGCGCCAGACGGGGAAAGGCAAGATCATCAACATCAGCTCGATCGCTGCACGCAAGGCGGCGATGGGTATGGGGATTTACTGCGTGGCAAAGGCCGGGGTAGAGATGCTGACGCGGGTCCTGGCCGTGGAACTGGCCCAGGATCGCATCACTGTCAATGCGGTGGCCCCCTGCGTGGTGAGGACCCAGTTCAGTCAGCCTTTCTGGAGCAATGAGTCCCTGTTGAAGCAGATCGCCGCCGGCATCCCGATGGGGCGCATTGCGGAGCCGGAGGATGTGGTGGGCACGGTCCTCTATCTCGCCTCGAATCTGTCTGATTTTACGACCGGTGAGGTTATTACGGTTGACGGGGGCTCTATGGCCTGAAAGGGAGAGTCACAAAAAACTTGAGATTTCGAGGGAAATCGGGTATGGAGAGGCCCGGGGCGTGGCTCACTTACCGAAAAACGGAATGTGGCCGCACGGTACGTCTATCCCATGAATGAAGGGGTCCAATCCCAGCCTTCATCTTTTTAATTGTTTGCTATTGATAAAGGAGAATCCAGTATATGGCCGAAGAGAAACGGGTCAGGGACATTATGATGCCCATTGAGGAATACGATAAGGTGAGTGTTGATGCTCAATTTTGTGATGTCTTAAGCATCCTGAAACGGAATTATGAAAACCTAAAGGCAGGGCAGGCTGGACGTCGCCTTCACAGGACGTTGTTCGTGATCGATGCTGATAACCGCATCGTCGGGAAACTGTCCATGTATGACCTGATCAGGGGACTGGTTCCTGAACCGGCCAAGGCCCCGGATGTGTCGAAGGCATATTACCGAAGGCTGTCGGCCCGCGCAGTGCGGGTGGCCGAGGAAGTGGGCGAGGTCCAGGAGCACTATAAGTGGCTCGACAACAGTTTCAAGGACCTGGTGGCGCAGGAGGCCCATAAAAAGATTCGTGACATCATGAAACCCGTCCAGAAATCGGTGTTGCATGAAGACGCCCGCATCAACGAGGCCATTTATGTCATCTTCAAAGAGGAGGTTCGGCAACAGGTGATATACAGGGATGACAAGGTGGTCGGCGTGGTGAACCTCAACGTATTGTTTGCCGAACTCCTGGAGACCGTCGGCCCGGAATGTCATATCCACTGGTGAAACGGCAACTCGATACCCTTTACCAGATCTGGAATTCTCGTCAGCGGGTCCATCCCGACCCGCTCGAATTTCTTTACCGTTACCCGGTCCTGCAAGACCGTGAGGTGACAGGGCTCATCGCGTCCTCGCTTGCCTATGGCCGGGTGACACAGATTCTCAAGAGCGTCGAATCGGTTTTGAAACCACTTGGGACGTCCCCCGCCGCCTTCCTTCAATCCGTGCCAAACCGTGTATTGATGGAGATGTACGCCGGTTTCAGACATCGGTTTTCATCGGGTCATGAGATATCGCTCCTGCTGATGGGCGTTCAGCGGGTCATGGAGCGATACGGCTCATTGGGGGCCTGTTTCCTGACCTCCTATGGGGATTCCGACGACACGATCCTGCCGGGCCTGATGGCCTTTGTTCATGAGCTTTCCATCCCTTTTGAGGGTCATTCCAGTACGCTTCTTTCCCAACCCCAGAAGGGGAGTGCCTGCAAGAGACTGAATCTGTTTCTGCGCTGGATGGTGAGAGAGGACGGGGTTGACCCGGGGGGATGGGACCGGGTGGCTCCGTCGAAACTGATCATTCCACTGGATACGCATATGCACCGGATCTCCCTCCAACTGGGCTTCACAACCAGCCGGTGCGCCACCATGAAGACCGCCCTCGAGATCACGCGGGCATTTCGCGACATCGAGCCGAGAGACCCGGTCCGGTATGATTTTGCCTTAACGCGAATGGGGATTCGAAGGGAACCAGTCTGGTTCTGAGAAAAAAATACTTGACTTCAATATCGCGTGCATAATATTGTCAAAAAAATGAATGACAATTCATTCATATTTTCCAAGTGGCCATGTGACTGAAGCGGGAAGATGTACGCGACGGACCATCCTCCACGTTTGATGCCGATCGCACAACCCTAACCCGAAATCCCTCCGGAACCGTATTTCCTTTTCGCCGGGGGCAGCATTCGAACGAGTGTCGCTTTCTTGTGTTCGGGCAGGTTCTGATGCACCGAGAGGGGACAGCCCTGACATAATAGAGAGGCGCTTCAAATTCAACTGACGAATGAAGGAGGTGTCTATGGATAAAAAAATCAAGAAGGCCGGAGTCATCGGGGCCGGGGTGATGGGGGCTACCATTGCCGCTCAACTGGCCAATGTGGGCATCGAGACGGTGCTCCTCGACATCGTGCCGCCACAACTGACCGACGAAGACAGGAAAAAAGGGCTTACCGAGGAGAGCAAGGCCTTCCGAAACCGGTTTGGGCAAAACGGGATCGCCGGCGCGCTGAAGTCGAAACCGGCGTCTTTTTATATCCCCGAAAACGCCAAGCTCATCTCCATCGGCAACTTGTCGGACGACCTGGAACGACTGAAGGATGTGGAGTGGATTATCGAGGTGGTGGTGGAGCGGCTCGATATCAAGCAGAGCGTCTTTGAAAAAATCGAAACCGTCTTGCGGCCGGGGACCCTGATCAGCTCCAATACTTCAGGGATTCCAGCGAAGGAGATGTGCAAGGGAAGGTCCGAGGCCTTCCGTAAATATTTTGCAATCACCCATTTCTTCAACCCTCCGAGGTATATGAAACTCCTGGAGATCGTTCCTGGACCCGACACCCTCCCCGAGGTGGTGGAGATCCTGGCCGAGACGTGTGAGAAGGTGGTGGGCAAAGGGATCGTTTATGCCAAAGACACCCCCAATTTTGTGGCCAACCGCATCGGGACCTTCAGTATGTTCTCAGTGATTCGGGCCATGATGGATCTGGGCCTTACGATCGAGGCAGTGGACAAGCTGACCGGACCAGTCGTCGGGAACCCCAAAAGCGCTTCCTTCAGGACGGCGGATCTGGTGGGGCTGGACACCCTCCTGCATGTGGCGAACAATGTCTATGAGGGCGCGCCTGATGATGAAAAGCGGGAGATGTTCAAGGCCCCCGATTTCATTGCCAAGATGCTTGAAAAGAAGCTCCTCGGCGACAAGACCAAACAGGGTTTCTACAAGAAGACCAAGGATGCCGACGGAAAAAAGGTCATCCTCTCCCTTGATTACCATACGCTGGAACATACCCCCCAGGAAAAGGTGAAATCGGCCTCCCTGGAGGCCGCCAAGAACATCTCGGGGACCGGTGAGAAGATCAAATCGCTCTTCTATGCCAAAGACAATGCCGGTGAGTTCACCTTCAGGACCCTGAGCGAAACCCTCATCTATTCGGCCAATCGAATCCCGGAGATCGCCGATGACATTCTGAACGTGGACAATGCCCTGAAGTGGGGATTTGCGCGAAAATTAGGTCCGTTCGAGGCCTGGGACGCCATCGGGCTGGAGAAGTCGGTCGCCAAGATGAAGGAGGCCGGTTACCAGATTCCCGCCTGGGTGGAGGAGATCCTGGCATCCGGCAAGATGTCCTTCTACAAGCAGGAGGCAGGCAAGCGCTATTACTATGACATCCCGGCCAAAGACTATCGGGAGATCCCGACCAAGGCCGGCGTCATCCTGCTGCCGTCGCTCAAGGACCAGAAAAAGGAAGTGGCCGCCAACGCGGGCGCCTCGCTCATCGACATCGGCGACGGGGTGGCCTGCCTGGAATTCCATGCCAAGATGAATGCCATCGGCGAAGATATCATCGCCATGCTCCACAAATCCGCAGAGATCGTGAGCAGGGATTTCGACGGTATGATCATCGCCAACCACGGCGAGAATTTTTCAGTGGGCGCCAATTTGGCCATGGTCCTCTTTGCGGCCCAGGAAGAGGAATGGGACGACCTGGACTGGTCCATCAAAGCGCTCCAGAACGCCTTGATGCGGCTGAAATATCTTGATAAACCGGTAGTGGCGGCCCCCGCGGGAATGGCCCTGGGCGGTGGTTGTGAGGTCTGCCTGGCCGCGGACCGCGTCCGGTACGCCGCAGAGACCTACATGGGTCTGGTGGAAGTGGGGGTCGGGGTCATTCCGGCCGGAGGCGGCTGCAAGGAGATGGTGCTCCGCAACACCGATCACCTCTTCGAAGTGCCGAGGGGCGGGATCTATCCCAAGCAGATCGAAATGATGCCCTATATTGCCAGGGCCTTTGAGACCATCGCCATGGCCAGGGTGGCCACCTCCGGACCGGAGGCAGTCAAGATGGGATATCTGAAGCCCACTGACAAGATGACGGTCAACCGGGACTACCTGATGGAGGACGCCAAGAAGACCGTCCTGGCCATGAATATGGAAGGATACGTCCCCTCAAGGCCCAGAGACGACATACGGGTCCCCGGCGAAAATACCCTCGCCATGATCAAGCTGGCCCTCTGGACCATGCACGAATCCGGTTACATCACCGATCACGACGTAACGGTTTCAACCAAGGTGGGATATGTCCTGTGCGGCGGCAATGTCCTGGCCGACACCAAGGTCAGCGAGCAATACCTGCTGGATCTGGAGAGAGAGGCGTTCCTGAGCCTCTGCGGCGATCCCAAGACCCAGGCCAGGATGCAGCACATGCTGACGACCGGCAAACCGCTCAGAAACTGAGACATCACGTTGGGTGGTCCATGGATGGCGCCATGCCATGAGAACGGACGGCGCCTTGACCGCCCGGCTTTTCAACCGTTTGACCAAATGTAGAGGGAGGATGATATGATGAGAGAAGCCGTAATTGTTGCCGCCTGCAGGACAGCAGTCGGAAAGGCCCCTCGCGGTATATTGAAGGATACCCGACCCGAGGCCATGGGATGCGCCGTTATGGGCGATCTCTTAAAGCGGGCCGGAGATTTGGATCCCATGCTGATCGATGACGTGATTATCGGATGCACCTTTCCCGAAGCGGTGCAGGGGCTCAACCTGGGGAGGGTCCTGGTGATGTCCATGCACTGGCCGGACCGGATTCCCGGAATGACCGTAAACCGGTTCTGTTCTTCGGGCCTTCAGTCCATTGCCATCGGGGCCGAAAAGATCATGTGCGGATACGCGGATGTGGTGATTGCCGGGGGCGTGGAAAGTATGAGTCAGATCCCCATGGGGGGGAGCATGATGTACCCCAACCCGGCCTTGGTGGATAGCCGGCCCGGTTCCTTCACCGGCATGGGACTGACCGCGGAAAACGTCGCTGAGAGATTCCATGTCAGCCGCGACGAGCAAGACGAATTCGGCGTCAGGAGCCAGCAAAAGGCTGAGGCGGCCATCAAGACGGGAAAATTCAAGAGCCAGATCGTACCTCTGACGGTCAAACGCCAGAAGCAGTTGCCCAACGGACATTTTCAGTACGAGGAATTTGTATTTGACACGGACGAGGGGATGCGGCCGGGGACGACCAAAGAAAACATCTCCAAGATTCCGCCCGCCTTCAAACCAAAAGGGAGCGTCACCGCGGGCAATTCCTCACAGACCAGCGATGCGGCGGCCGGTGTGGTCCTCATGTCCAAGGAAAAGGCCAAAGAATTGGGTCTGAAACCGATGGCCACCTTCAGGTGGCACGCGGTAGAAGGATGTGAGCCGGAATACATGGGCGTCGGGCCGGCCGTGGCTATCCCGAAGGTACTCAAGATCTCCGGAATGAGTCTGGATCAGATGGAGTTGATTGAACTGAACGAGGCCTTTGCAGCCCAGGCCATTTATTGCATCAAAAAGCTGGGGATCAATGAAGAGATCACCAACGTGAACGGCGGCGCCATCGCCCTGGGACACCCCCTGGGGTGTACCGGTTCGAAGCTGACCACACAGTTGATCTATGAAATGCATGAACGGAAATTGCGCTGGGGACTGGTGTCCATGTGCATCGGTTTCGGCATGGGCGCAGCAGCCATCTTTGAAGTGGAAGATTACTGAAAATGGTTGGCTCTGTGACAAACCTGAGAAAGGAGAAACAGCATGGGAAATGAGAGGATTTTTGCGGGCGGAGAGTTCCTGATTACGGATGCGGCGCCTGAGGAGGTATTTACCCCTGAGGACTTTACTGACGAACACAAGATGATCCTTCAGACGGCCAAGGACTTTATTGACAAGGAGATCCTTCCGATCGTTGACAAGCTGGAGGAGAAGGACCATGAACTGGTCCTGTCTCTTCTATCTAATGCAGGTGAACTGGGACTCCTTGGGACGGATGTGCCTGAGGAATTCGGGGGGCTCGGACTGGACAAGGTGAGCACCACCCTCGTGGCCGAGGCCATGGGGACGGCCGCATCCTTTGGCGTGGTGTACGGAGCGCATACCGGTATCGGAAGTCTCCCGATCGTCTATTTCGGAAACGACCAGCAGAAGGCGAAGTACCTTCCCAAGTTGGCCTCCGGCCAGTGGTGCGGCGCCTATTGTCTTACGGAACCGGGTGCTGGAACAGACGCCCTGAACGCCAAGACGAAGGCGGTCCTCTCGGAGGACGGGAAGTATTACATCCTGAACGGTGAGAAGATGTTCATCACCAATGCCGGGTGGGCCAGCAGCTTCATCGTTTATGCCAAGGTGAACGGCGAGCAGTTTACCGGCTTCATCGTGGAAAAGGACTTTCCCGGCGTCTCCACGGGCAAGGAAGAAAAAAAGATGGGGATGCACGGTTCATCTACACGGCCGGTCATTCTCGAGGATGCCCAGGTGCCGGTGGAAAATGTGCTGTATGAGGTGGGGAAGGGTCACAAGATTGCCTTCAACATCCTCAACATCGGTCGGTGGAAGCTGGGTGCCTCCGCGGTCGGTGGATGCAAGGGGTGTGTCACCGAGGCGGTGAAATACGCCAATGGCCGGATCCAGTTCAAGGTGCCGATCAGCAAGTTTGGCATGATCAAGACCAAACTGGCCAATATGGCCATTCGGACCTATATGAGCGACAGCATGATGTATCGTCTGGCCGGCATGTTTGACAACAAGCTTGCCCTGTTGGATGCGGCGGCCAAAAAGAGCGGCGCGGAGAACGCCAAGGCGATTGAGGAATATGCTGCTGAATGCTCCATCACCAAGGTCTATGGCTCTGAAACCCTCGATTATTGTGTGGATGAGTATGTCCAGATCCTCGGAGGGTACGGTTTCTGCGCCGAGTATCCGGCCGAGCGCTACTACAGGGATTCCAGGATCAACCGGATCTGGGAAGGGACCAATGAGATCAATCGAATGCTGGTGCCCGGCACCATGATGCGAAGGGCCCTTCAAGGAAAGCTGAACCTGCTTCCTGCAGCCCAGGCGATTGCCGGCGAACTGATGACCTACTCGCCCCTGTCGGTGCAGTTGCCGGATACGCCGCTTGCCGTTCAGGAGCACGTGGTGCGAATGAGCAAGAAGATCGCCCTGATGGTGGCGGGCGTGGCCGCCCAGAAGTTTGGTGCGAACCTGGTTAAGGAGCAGGAGGTCCTGGCCAAGATCGCCGACATCATCATCGAAATCTTTGCCATGGAGAGCGGCCTTCTGAGGACCCAGAAGATTATTGCCAAGGAGGGCGAAGAAAAGGCCAGGTATCAGATCGAGGCCGTCAAGGTCTATGTGGACGAATTGGTTCCGCAGATTGAATCCTGGGCGAAGCAGATCATCGCCTATGTGGAAGAGGGCGATATGCTTCGAACCCAGCTTGCCGGCGTCAAGAAGCTGGCCCGCTATCAGCCGATCGACAGCATCCGGCTGAAGCAGTCCATCGCGGCCAGGATCATCGATCTGGAGTCCTATCCCTTTTAATTGCAGATTGGCAATTGACGTTTTCAGTCGGCGACTTATATTTCTGCTCGCCATGTGATATAGAGAAGAGGACCTGTGGCAACAGGTCCTCTTTTTCATTCTAATGCGGACAGCCGCAATCAGAAACATCTCACACAAAGACATAGGGCCCAGAAAGGATTTTATTAGAAACCCGCCCTTCTCTTTGTGTTGTTTGTGGCTTCGTGTGAGACATGCAAAGCATTTATCAGTATCCGCTGTCCCGCAACATTCAGTATGAAACGAGGTTTTTCAGATCGTGAGTGAGATTCAGAAATTAAGGAATATCGGCATCAGCGCGCATATCGATTCGGGCAAGACCACGCTCACCGAGCGAATCCTCTTCTATACGAAACGGATTTTCGCCATTCATGAGGTCAAGGGAAAAGACGGGGTGGGAGCGACCATGGACTCCATGGAGCTGGAGCGCGAGAGGGGCATCACCATTGCGTCTGCAGCGACCCACTGCGAATGGAAGGGGCACCGGGTCAACATCATCGACACACCGGGACACGTGGATTTTACCATCGAGGTGGAACGGGCCTTGAGGGTCATGGATGGGGCTGTCCTGATCCTCTGCTCGGTGGGCGGCGTCCAGTCGCAGTCCATCACCGTGGATCGGCAGATGAACCGGTATGGCGTACCGCGGATCGCTTTCATCAATAAGTGCGACCGGTCAGGGGCCGACCCCTACAAGGTGGTGGATCAGTTGCGCCAGAGGTTGAATCACAACGCGGTCCTCATGCAGATCCCGATCGGAGTTGAGGCCGATTTGCGGGGGGTGGTAGACCTGGTGGCCATGAAGGCCCTTTATTTTGAAGGTCCCCACGGCGAGGAAATCAGGGTTGACGATATTCCCGATTCTCTGATCAAGGAGGCCCTTGCCAGGAGAGAAGAACTGCTGGACGCGGCCTCCATGTTCTCCGATGAACTCATGGAAAGCATTTTTGAGGACCGCGTGACCGAAGACCTGATCCGCGAGGCCGTGCGCAAGGGCTCTATTTCACGAATGCTGACGCCTGTGTTTATGGGGTCTGCCTACAAAAATATCGGTGTTCAGCCCCTGCTCGACGGCGTGACCCAGTATCTCCCTTCTCCGGAAGAAATTCAGAACAAGGCATTGGACCTTGACAAAGATGAGGCGGAGATACTCCTGACGGCGGATCCAGGCCTTCCCGTCGTGGCCCTTGCATTCAAATTGGAGGTGACCCCCTACGGCCAGTTGACCTATCTTCGGATTTATCAGGGATCTCTGAAAAAGGGGGATGATTTGGTGATCACCCGTACGGGGAAAAAGATTAAGGTGGGGCGTCTCGTGCGCATGCATGCGGATCAGATGGAGGACCTGACCTCGGCCCGTGCCGGCGATATCATCGCCCTGTTTGGGGTGGAGTGTTACTCCGGGGATACCTTCACTGACGGCCGTCTGAATTACACCATGTCGTCCATGTTCGTGCCTGCGCCGGTCATCTCTTTGTCCATCACACCTGCGGACATCAAGTCTCAGAACAACATGTCCAAGGCCCTCAACCGGTTTGTTCGCGAGGATCCGACCTTCAAGTCCCATGTGGATGAGGAATCCGGGGAAACCATCATATCCGGGATGGGGGAACTCCACCTGGAGGTCTATGTGGAGCGGATGAAGCGGGAATTCGGCGCCAACGTGACCACCGGCATGCCACAGGTCGCCTATCGGGAGGCCATCACCCGCCAGGCGGCCTTTGACTACATCCACAAAAAGCAGACCGGCGGATCCGGTCAGTACGGTCGGGTGGCCGGTTTCATGGAACCGTCCGAAGAGGGCGCCTTTGAATTCGTCAACCAGATCAAGGGGGGGGCGATCCCCACGGAGTATATTCCAGCGGTGGAAAAGGGTTTTCGATCCTGTCTCGAAAAGGGCCTTGCTGTTGGATTCCCTGTGGTGGGGATGAGGATCACCATCAACGACGGCAAATCCCACAGCGTGGACTCATCCGAACTGGCTTTCAGCCAGGCCGCCATCGGAGCCTTCAAACAGGCCTATAGGAAGGCGGTGCCGGTCATCCTTGAACCGGTCATGAAGGTGGCGGTGGAAGGGCCCTCCGAGTTCCAGGGAAATGTCATGGGATCCATTAACCAGCGGCGGGGGCTGATTATCAGCGCGACGGAGGATGGCAATTTCACCACCATCGAAGCAGAGGTCCCTCTGTCGGAGATGTTCGGCTATGCCACCGTGCTTAGATCCCTGACCCAGGGAAAGGCGGAGTTCACCATGGAGTTTTCCAAGTATGTGAAACTCCCCGAGTCCCTCGCAGAGGAGCTCAAGGCGGAATTGAGCATGAGAAAAAAAGGAGAGAAAAAATAGTGAAAGATTTCATTTCGGTCAGTCCGCTCAAGATTCTGGAGAAATCCTCAAAAGGGGGTTTGGGTGCGGGCCATCTCGGGGTCCTCATGGCCCGGGCCGGCGTGGGCAAGACCGCCTGCCTGATCCATATCGCCTTTGACAAGATTTTTCGTGGGGAAAAGCTGGTCCACATCTCCCTTGAAGAGGGTCCCGAGAAGGTCGCCTCCTATTACAACGTTATTTATTCCGATCTCCTGAAGGCCCTGCGCTGGGAAGACGACGATGAATACCGGTTTCTCATGGAGCGAAACCGAATGATCCTCGCCTATCTGAACCAGAGCTTCGATCTGGCGCGTCTTTCGGCCAGCCTCAGGAATCTGGCAGAGCGTCTCGATTTCAGGCCCAATGCCCTGATTATCGATGGACTGGATTTTGAAGCTGCCGGACGGTCGATGTTCGAGGGTCTCAAGAAAGCGGCGGGGAAATTCCAGGTCGAGGTATGGCTCTCGGCCCTCTCCCATCGCCACATCAGCGAGGTTAACGACAATGGGATACCGTATCCATGCCATGAGATCGATGATCTCCTTAGCATCATCATTCAGTTGCAGCCGGAGCGGTCGGGGGTATTATTGAAGCTCCTGAAGGACCAGGACAGATATCCACGCCCAGTGCAGAGTATTGCACTGGACCCCAACACCTTCCTGGCCCTCCCATGAGGCAGGATTGTGAAGGTCAACTGTCAGGAATATCGTCGATCCATGGAGCTGCTGGGACTCAAGCTGAGGCTCGAAAGGGGCGTTCCCGACCCGAAAGAACGGGAAGAAATCGAGAAGCGAATTCGAGTCCTTGAAACGGACCTGAAGCTTGATTGAGGGCTTAGAAGACCTTTTTACTATCCAGCATAAGGGTGACCGGTCCGTCGTTGATGAGGGACACGTCCATCATTTCCTGAAACCGGCCGGTTTCCACATGGATGCCCTTTTCCCCCAGATGGCGGGTACAATCCTCGTATAGGTTCCTTGCCTGCTCAGGCCGGGCCGCATGGGCAAAAGAGGGCCTTCGTCCCTTTCGGCAGTCGCCGCAGAGGGTGAATTGAGAGACGACAAGGGCCTCCCCCCCCGTATCCAGGAGGGACAGGTTCATCGCGCCGTCTGCATCTGAAAAGATCCTCAGATGGGCGATCTTATCGGCCAGGTAGAGGGCGTCCTTCTCCGTATCGTCCTGACCCACGCCCAAAAAGATCAGAAGTCCCGGGCCGATCGCCCCGACCACCTCTCCCTTGACTTCCACCCTGGCCTCTCTTACCCTTTGAACGACGGCTCTCATATGGACCTCGTTGCTGGATACTGGATGCCCGATACTTGATGCTGGCTGGCAATTGCTGAACACCGAGTGTTTTTCATGCACTTCGGCTCAGATTAAAAACCCTAAGCACTTCAGACGTTTCCTTCCGATGGCACCTTCTTTCATTCTGATCAATCCCTGGATATATGATTTCGCAGCGTATGATTTATGGTCCAAGCCGCTGGGGCTTCTCTCCCTTGCCGGAGATCTGAGGGCGCGGGGATGTCATGTCCGCCTGATCGACTGCCTGGATGTGCATCATCCGGGGATGAAGGCACAGGCGGCTTTGACGGGACCCAAACGCCGGCTATACGGGACCGGGAAATTTTGGAGACAGGTCGTTCCAACGCCTCCTCCTTTGCAGGGAATAGCCAGACCATACAGTCGCTACGGCCTGTTGTCCGACATCCTTGAACGCGAACTGAGAAGCGTCGCCTCGCCATCGGCCATCCTGGTGACATCCCTGATGACCTACTGGTATCCTGGCGTCAACGAGGCCATTCGGTTGGCGAAACAGATCCATCCGGACATTCCTGTCATCCTCGGGGGAATTTATGCGCGGTTGTGCCGCGAGCACGCGGCCAAGACCTCCGGCGCGGACAAGGTGGTATCAGATCCTGGTCCTGGACCCCTTATCGGCGCCCTGAGGGAATGCGGTGTACCTCTCCCCGAAAAGGAATCGAATAAAGCCATCGCTTCGTATCCTGCCTTCGATCTTCTGACAGATATGGACTACATCTGCATCCTGACATCGTTGGGGTGCCCCTACCGGTGCCAATACTGCGCCAGCCATTTCCTTTTTCCGCACATGAACAGGCGGGAGCCGGAAGCGGTTGTCGAGGAAATCGTCTACTGGCGCAGAACATGCGGCGTTCGCGACTTCGCGTTTTATGACGACGCACTGCTGGTCGAATTCGAGCGCCATACGGGGCCGATTCTGGAAGGATTGGCACGTCTTGATCTGGGTTGTCGATTCCATACGCCCAATGCCCTCCATGTGCGGGAAATCACCGGCGAGGTCGCCGGGTTGATGCGCCGAACAGGGTTTCAGACCATCCGTCTCGGCCTCGAGACCTCGGATATGCTGATGCACCAGAAGCTCGATCGGAAGATCTCCACCGGCGATTTTGAACGGGCCATGCATCACCTGCAAAGGGCGGGCTTTTCGTCTCGTCAGATCGGGGCGTACATCCTGGCGGGGTTGCCCGAACAGGACCTGGATTCGATTGTGGAAACGATCTGTTTTGTGGGTGAAAACGGGGCACTGCCCTATCTTTCAGAATATTCGCCGATTCCTCATACGGGCCTTTGGGAAAAGGCCGTGGCCTCTTCTCCATATGATCTCGCATCAGAGCCCCTGTTTCACAACAACACGCTGATGCCGTGCTGGGATAAACACCGACGAACGCAATTTCCCCGCCTCAAGCGATTGGCGTCGGAAATGCGGAGGCGGTCCATGACCGCCTCATGACGTCTTTCATCTCACCCCTCTGTGCGCGGCCGCCTGCGGGCTCATTTTCCATTTCGGCGTTTCAAGTCCAGGCGGTGATCGTCAGAGGGTCTCATTCCGGCCTGTTGATGAGGCTTGCCGTGTAACCTGCGCCGAAACCGTTGTCGATGTTGACGACGGTCACCCCGGCCGCACATGAGTTGAGCATGCCCAGGAGGGCCGCAATGCCCTTGAAACTGGCGCCGTAGCCGATGCTGGTTGGGACGGCGATAACCGGTTTGTCCACCAGACCCCCCACGACGCTGGGAAGGGCGCCTTCCATTCCTGCAACCACCACAATCACGGAGGCATGGGTGATGCGCTCCCAGTACCCGAGAAGCCGGTGAAGTCCTGCTACGCCCACGTCGTAGACGCTATCGACGCTGTTCCCCATGAAGCGTGCCACCACCGCAGCCTCCTCGGCCACAGGAATGTCGGAGGTCCCGGCTGTCATAATGAGGATGGTCCCCCTACCCGAAATCTGGACGGGTTGTCGGATCAGGGTAAGTGTCTTGGCTACCTCATGGTAGTTGCTCTCCGGAAACCGGCTCAGGATCTTACCCGCCTTTTCGGGAGAGAGGCGCGTCACGAGGATGTTTTCCCCCTCGGAAAGCATCTGTTCCATGATTTGAAGGATCGCGCTCACCTCTTTTCCCTGACCGAAAATGACCTCTGACATCCCCTTTCTGATGGGTCGATGATGGTCCACACAGGCAACCCCCAGATCCTCGAACGGGAGACGCTTGAGTCGTTCCAGTGCCTCGTCAACCGTCGCCTCGCCGGTGGCGAGTCGATTCAATAGCTGCTTGAGTGCGTCCTGATTCATGACTGGGAGGTCCTCGTCTTCGCACGCTGCCTAAAGAAGCCCTTTTTCTCTCAGAAAAGACATGGAACGGTGGCCGATGCTGGTGACCCGGCTCAGGGCCTGAGTGAGGTGCACGATCGAATCCGCGGCGACGCCCGAATGAATCATGACCATCGCCTGGTCCAAGATGGACTCGATATCGTCCCAGGCAGGGTCATGGGTGATGTTCCCGGCAAGTCTTATCTCCTGGATCATCATGTCGATTTTCATTCGAATGGTTTTTTCGGCCCCCGTCTTTTCGGGCAAGGGAAGGCCTTCGAGCAGCCCGAGGGCCTGGGAGGCCCAGATAAGGCCTGATTTGACCTTTTCGCTCTGGGAGAAGGCCATGATGGCCTCAGATTCGTTCATATCCGCGTGACCTCCTTGACGTAGATCTTTATTCCTTCCATCCGTGAAGCCCCACCAGGTCCACAAAACGGCAACCGCCCAGGCTTTCCTGATTGTAGCTGTTTTTCCGCCGGGTCACTTTCATCAGTTCCTGACTAAATCTGTTGCCGATCGGGATGACGAGGCGGCCTCCCTCAGCGAGTTGATCCAGCAGCGGCTGGGGAATGCCGGGGGCCCCGGCCGTGACGATGATGGCATCAAAAGGGGCGTATTCCTCCCATCCCAAGGTGCCGTCAAAGGCCTTGAAAAGAATGTTTTGAAAGTTCAGTTGGGCCAGGAGGTTTCTGGCCTTGACCATCAGGGGCCTGATCCTTTCCACCGTATAGACCTTGTCTGCCAGTTTGGCCAGGACAGCGGTCTGGTATCCGCTCCCCGTACCGATCTCCGGCACCTTTTCGGTCCCTTTGAGGGCGAGCGCCTCGGTCATCAGGGCCACGATAAAAGGCTGGGAAATGGTCTGGTTATGACCGATGGGGAGGGGATGATCATTGTAGGCCTGACCTATGAGGGCCTCTTCCACAAAGAGGTCTCTGCGCACCTCTTTCATGGCCTCCAAAACCCTTGGGTCTTTGATGCCTCGAGGAATCAACTGGGTACTGACCATTTTTTCCCTGGCCAGTCGGTAATCATGGTCGCGTATCATGCCGTGCTCTTCCATGGGTGAAGAATCGCTCTGGGTGAGGGCGCCAACCCGAAGGGAGAGACCCCCGTGAAGGAGGAAAGCCCCTATCGTCCTTGCGCCCACAGGCCTTTGTTCATATCAGGTTGTCGGCAAATAGAACCCTATCACATTCCCTCAAAAAATGTAAGCTAAAGGAGAACCTTGTTTTCCATTGTGGGGGATCCCTCTGGGGTCAATAAATTTTCTGCTTTACATTGTTGATGTTACAGGGTATAGAGCCGATATCTATCCATCTGTCTGTGCATCACGCCTCGCCTCCAGCGAGGTCCTTTTATTATCAGGAAGATACAGCGATCGGAACGGATGAGGAAATCCAATGGCAGCCTATGCTGAATTGAGGGTGCGCCTTGCGAGGGGCTGGACTTTAACCATTATATGCTCGAGAATGAATGGTAAACGGGAATGAAGATACTGATGACAGTGGCCCGCTGGATCGACGGAATCAACGAATGGATCGGTCGCGTGATCGTCGCCTGGGTGACTTTGCTGCTGGTGGCGGTGGTATTTGTGGACGTGGTGATGCGCTACGCTTTCAAAACCAGCTTTGTCGTCACGCAGGAAATGGAATGGCACATCTTTGCCTTCATATTTCTGATAGGGGCCGGTTATACCCTCCTGAAGGATGGTCATGTCCGGGTGGACATTATTTATCAGCGACTGAATCTAAAGCCCAAGGCCTGGATCAATCTTATCGGCGTCCTTTTTTTCCTGATTCCGGGGTGCATTATGGTGATCCTTACCTCCTGGAAGTTCACCTACAATGCCTGGACCGTTCTGGAGGGATCTCCGGACCCCGGTGGCATTCCCTGGCGGTTTCTGATCAAAGGGATGATCCCGCTTGGTTTTCTGCTGATCCTGCTGCAGGGGATCTCCATGGGGTTTCACAGCCTTCTTCAATTATTGGGGCGTGAGCAGCCGGAAAAGGAGGTCCGCTGATGGAATACCTTTCTGCCTGGATGTTTCTGGCACTTACCATCCTGCTCATGGCCGGCTTTCCTGTGGCATTTACCCTGTTAGGCACAGCCCTCATCTTTGGTTTGATCGGTTTTGGATGGTCTTTTTTTGATCTGCTACCCCTTCGCATCTGGGGAACCATGACCAACATCACCCTGATGGCCGTTCCTCTGTTTGTGTTTATGGGCGTTACCCTGGAACGGTCCGGCCTGGCTGAGGAACTGCTGGAAACCATGGGGCTCCTGTTCGGCCGCCTTCGAGGGGGTCTGGCCATCTCCGTGGTGGTCGTGGGGGCCCTTTTAGGGGCCTCAACCGGTATCGTGGGCGCCACGGTCGTGACCATGGGCCTTCTGGCTGTTCCCACCATGTTGAGAAGGGGATATCAAAAGGAGCTCTCCACGGGCACGGTTTCCGCTGCAGGGACCCTCGGTCAGATCATCCCTCCGAGCATCGTCCTGGTGCTCATCGGCGATATCGTAGGCGTACCGGTCGGCGACCTCTTCATGGGCGCCGTGCTTCCCGGCTTCCTGCTCGTGGTTCTCTATATTATTTACATCCTGGCCGCCTGTTACATCCGGCCCAAAATCGCCCCCCGGATTTCTAAAGAGGAGCTGGCCGCCATATCGCCCAAGGAGATGCTCGTTCGCGTCATGAGGGCCCTGTTCCCCCCCCTTTTCCTCATCCTCGCCGTGCTGGGCTCCATCTTTGCCGGGATCGCGTCACCCACAGAGGCGGCTGCGGTTGGGGCAGTCGGCGCGGTCATTCTCGCCATCCTGAACAGGAAGTTTGACAGGAAGATGCTCCACGAGGTCATGATATCCACCATGCGCCTCACCTGCATGGTCTTCATCATCCTGTGCGGCGCGGCTGCCTTTGGTCTGGTCTTTCGCGGGCTCGGCGGGGATACGCTGGTCCGTGGATTTCTCGGGTCTCTGGCCCACGCCTACAGCCACAACATGGTCCTCGTCATCGTGATGGCCCTCATTTTCGTCATCGGTTTCTTTTTGGACTTTATCGAGATCACCTTTATCCACGTGCCGGTGCTGGCCCCCATCATGCTGGAATTCGGGTTTGATCCGGTCTGGTTCTGCATCCTTTTGGCGGTGAACCTCCAGACCTCCTTTATGACGCCGCCGTTCGGATTCTCATTGTTTTATCTAAAGGCGGTGACGCCCCCGGAGGTGACCACGGGGCACATCTACAGGGGAATTGTTCCATTTGTGGGCATGCAGTTGATTGGTCTGGTGATCGTGGCCTTTTATCCGCAGTTGGCCACATGGCTCCCCAAGGTGGTTTTTGGAGATTGACGGTGAGTTGAGGATGAAGTGTGGGTTGGAGGAATGTGAATCACATTCAATCATTTAAGGAGGGTTAACGAATGGAAAGAAGGGAATTTTTGAAGAAGGCGACCATAGGAGCGGGAGTGGCCGTAGCAGCCTCGGCCATACACGCCCCCGCTGTGTTGGCCCAAAAAACCTATAGCTGGAAGATGGTCACCACCTGGCCCCCCAAGTTGCCCGTTCTTCAGGACGGGGCCGAGCGACTGGCCAAACTGATCGAGCAGAATACCGGCGGCCGGATTAAGATCCAGGTTTTCGCAGCAGGTGAACTGGTTCCGGCTATGGGGACCTTTGACGCCGTGTCCGCCGGCACGGTCGAATGCGGCGTGGGCGCCGGCTATTACTGGGCCGGAAAAGTTCCTGCGGCCCAGTGGTTTTCGGCGGTCCCTTTTGGCCTGAATGCCGACGGCATGGCGGCCTGGTTTTATGGCGGGGACGGTCTCAAGCTTTGGGAAGAGACCTATGCACCCTTCAACGTGATTCCTCGGCCGGGAGGCTCCACCGGGGTCCAGATGGGGGGGTGGTTCCGAAAGAAGATCGAGTCGATCAACGACTTCAAAGGCCTCAAGATGCGCATCCCCGGGTTGGGGGGCAAGGTGGTTGCCAAAGCCGGGGGAACGGTGGTTCTGACCCCCGGCGGCGAGATCTTCACCAACCTGGAAAGGGGGGTTATCGATGCGACCGAGTGGGTAGGTCCGCTTCACGATCTTCGCATGGGCTTTTTTAATGCGGCAAAATACTACTACTATCCAGGCTGGCATGAACCAGGAACCTATCTTGAATACATGTTCAACAAGAAGGTGTACGACTCCCTGCCGGATGATCTGAAGGGAATTATCGATTCAAGCTGCCGGGACAATGAAATTTGGACCCTGGCCCAGTTCAACGCCCAGAACGGCGCGGCCCTTCAGACCCTGATCGAAAAGCACCACGTGGAACTGCTGCAGTTCCCTGAGTCTGTCATGAATGACCTGCGCAAACTCTCGGAGGAAGTGGTCGCCGAAGAGGCCAAGAAAGATGCCATGTCCACCAAGGTGAACGATTCTTTCCAGAAGTTCAGAAAGGTGATCGGCACCTGGGGCGAGGTATCCGAGAAATCCTATTACAACACGATTGAAAAGAAGTACGACCTGAAGTCTGCCGGATAATCACTTCATCTTTTTTACATGGGATAGAGTAGGGGGAGGCCCCCGGCCTTCCCCTCTTCCATTTGGGGCCTGGATTCTGGGACTTCAGGGAGGCATGCGGGGGGATCTGATGAATTTTCAGGAATTGATCATGGCCCTTGGGACCTTTTGGGCCGAATACGGCTGCGTCATTCAGCAGCCATACGACCTGGAGGTGGGGGCAGGGACCTTCAGCCCGGCCACCCTCTTGAGGGCGCTCGGCCCTGAACCGTGGGCCGCCGCCTATGTTCAGCCATCCAGGCGACCGACGGATGGGAGATACGGCGAGAACCCAAACCGCCTGGGGCACTATTATCAGTACCAAGTGATTATCAAGCCGTCGCCCCTGGATATACAGGATGTGTATCTGGCAAGCCTCAAGTCATTGGGGTTGGATCCCCTGGAGCATGATATCCGCTTTGTGGAGGACGACTGGGAATCGCCCACCCTGGGCGCCTCGGGTTTGGGATGGGAGGTCTGGCTGGACGGCATGGAGATCACCCAGTTCACCTATTTTCAGCAGGCGGGGAGCATTCGATTGGATCCCATCTCGGTGGAGATTACCTATGGTCTTGAACGGATCGCCATGTATCTGCAGGAGAAGGAGAATGTGTATGACCTCATGTGGAACGAACACGTGACCTATGGCGACGTCCACAAGAAGGGCGAATGGGAATTGTCCACCTATAATTTCGAGGCAGCCGACGTTGAGATGCTCTTTCGGCTTTTTCATCTGTATGAGGCAGAGGCCGTCAGGGTCGCGGACCAGGGCCTGACGCTCCCGGCGTATGATTATTGTCTCAAGTGCTCTCACACCTTCAATATCCTCGATGCAAGGGGGGCGATCAGCGTCACGGAGCGGACGCGGTATATCGACCGAATTCGCAACCTGGCCCGCCTGGCCGCCAGGAACTATCTGGCTCAGCGTGAAACGATGGGGTATCCGCTCGTATCGGGAAGCAAAACATAGCGGCGCCAAAGACCATTTCATGGCTTTCGTAGGATCGCATGACCTCACAAGACGGACGACGAACATGACAACAGAACTGCTTATGGAGATTGGGACGGAAGAGATCCCGGCCGGGTATCTAACAGAGGGACTGGAGCAATTTCGGCGGCTGGTGGAGAACTGCTTGACGGAGAATCGCATAGAGAGGGCGGGTGTGGAGACGTTTGGAACGCCGAGACGTCTGGTCCTGATCGGGAAAGAAGTCTCAGAAAGGCAGACGGATCTGGTCAAGGAGATTACCGGCCCTCCCAAGAGCGTGGCCTTTGATGGGGAGGGGAGGCCGACCAAGGCGGCCCTGGGCTTCGCCCAGAAGCAGAATGTCTCCATCGAGGACGTCCAGTGCGTTGAGACGCCCAGGGGGGAATACCTTTACATCAAGCGGCAGATTCCAGGGAGGGCGACTGCCGAGATTCTTTGCGAGGTGTTGCCGGGCCTCTTGGCAGCTATCCCCTGGCCCAAATCGATGCGTTGGGGGTCTGTCGGTTTTCCTTTTGTGCGGCCCATTCACTGGGTCTTATGCCTGCTTGGAGCCAAGGTGGTTCCGTTTGAGGTGGCGGGCGTAGGGAGCGGGGATACGACGAGAGGACACCGGTTTATGTCGCCCGACCCGATAAGGATCTCGGGGATTCAGGATTATCTGGATAAAATGAATCGGGCCTTTGTGGTGATCGATACAGAGGAAAGAGAGCGGGTTGTGAGGGAGGTCGTTCGAGAGGCCGCCAAGAGCGCAGGGGGCATGCCCGCCAACGACCCCGACTTGGTCCACATCGTTGCCAATCTGGTGGAAACCCCGTCCGCGGTATGCGGTTCTTTTGACAGGTCTTTTCTGGAACTTCCCGATGTGGTCCTGATAACCGCCATGAGGGAACACCAGAAATATTTTGCGGTGTACGATGCCGAGGGACGTCTGTTACCCAACTTTGTGGCCGTCAACAACACGGTCGCCAGAGACGTGTCGGTGGTCAAGCGGGGCCATGAGAGGGTCCTTCGAGCGAGGCTTTCCGATGCGGCCTTTTTTGCCAAAGAAGACCGAAAAAGGCCCCTTCTCGATCGATTGGAAGGTCTCAAGAAGGTGGTTTACCAGGCTGACTTGGGGACCTCCTATGCGAAGGTCCAGCGATTCACACGCCTTGCCCAATTTATTGCCGAAAAAATTCTGCCGAACGAGATCGATACGGTTCGCCTGGTCGCAACGTTATGCAAATGTGATCTGATCACCCAGATGGTGGGTGAATTTCCGTCCCTGCAGGGGGTCATGGGAAAGGAGTACGCCCGGATGGAGGGGTACCCGCCCGAGGTGTCAGCGGCTATCTATGAGCATTATCTCCCCTTGAGGGCCGGCGGGGAACTCCCCGCTTCCGCCGTAGGGGCGGTCGTCGGGGTCGCAGACCGAATGGACACCATCGCCGGGTGCTTTGCCGTGGGACTCGAGCCGTCAGGGAGCGCCGACCCGTTTGCCCTGCGCCGGCATGCATTGGCCATCATTCGAATCATCGAGGAGATGGGCTGGGATCTGTCTCTCAGCGAACTGGTCCGAGAGGCGCTTTCGCTGTTGCGCCCGGACGTACGGTTTGACGAGGCCCAGGTTTTTTCAAAGGTCGTGGCGTTTATCAAGGAACGCTGGAAGCAAATGATGCTGGGGGCGGATTATGCGGCCGATCTGGTAGAAGCGGTTGTTTCCGCCGATTTTGACCGCATTCGAAGACTTCGGCCCAGGCTGGATCAGGTGGGAAGGTTCGCTGCCGGGTCCGAGGAATTTTCCCAACTCTGTCAGGCCTTCAAGCGGGTCAGCAATATCCTCAAAAAGGAGGAGACGACGGTTGAACCGAACCCGGCCCTGTTTCAGGAGACGTGTGAGACCGCCCTGTGGGAAACCTTCCAGTCATTGAAAGGGGACGTCCACCGACTGGCGGGGCAGGATGCCTATCTGGATGCGCTGCGCTTGATGGCGAGGATCCGAAAACCGGTGGATGACTTCTTTGACGGCGTGGAGGTCCTGACGCGGGATGATCCGGCCTTACGGGGAAACAGGGTGGGGTTGCTTCAGCAGGTCGCCGGGCTGATGCTCCTTTTTGCGGATTTTTCAAAATTCTCTTTGTGAAACCGCCCAATGGATCGAAGCGGAAAAACCGAAAACGTCAAACCGCCCGGTCATCCATCCACAGCCTGGCCGGCATCCAATCCCCCGTCATTGGACTGAAGTTGCAGGGGGTTTTTTGATGAGTAGATAGAGTTCCCCTTCATGTCTCAGATGGCCTGCTGCGGCCTCGGCGTAAGGACCGCTCCCCCAGAAGAGGTCCGCCCTATCGGCGCCCTTGATGGCGCCGCCGGTATCCTGGTTCAAGACAAACCGTGAGAACGCATTCCAGCCGGTAATGTTGCCCGCCTCATCGATGGAGGGTTTTTTGCAGGAGATGAAGGCCAGTGCCCCTTTCGGGAAGAGCCTGATATCGAGGGCCAGCGACCTGCCGGGCGTCAGGGGAATTCGAAGGTTCCCCAGCGGCCCTGTGGGCAGGGTCGCGAAAAACACATAGGAAGGGTTGGCATACAACACTTCCTTGACGATGTCTGGGTGTTCTTTGAGATAAGCGCGGATCGACTGCATGGAAATATCTTGCATCTTCATGAGGCCGTTGTCCACAAGCTGTTTGCCGATGCTTCGATAGGCGAGCCCATTGGAACCGCTGTACCCAACATGGATGGTGCTGCCATCGCGCAACCGCAGGCGACCTGAACCCTGGATCTGAAGGAACGCCACGTCCACAGGGTCCTTCAGCCAGGCGATCTCCAGGTTCCGACCCCTCAGGGCCTTACCTTCGTCAATCTCATATCTTGAAAAATAGGGGAGGAGCCGTTGCCCCTTCAGTCTTCCGACGATCGTTTCCCCTTTCCAGTCGGGTCTGAATAGCGACAGGTCGGCGGTGATGAGGTCATTGGGACGTTGGTAGATGGGATACTTGAATGTATCATCAGGGGAAGAATTGGCCTCATAGACCGGCTCGAAATATCCGGTGAAGAGGACCTTTTCGTTTCCCTCACGGCCCGTTGCGCGGAATATCAGAAAATTGTCCCGGATGGCCCTATCGAATGTCTCCGGGTCAGGGCTTTCGTTCAACAGCCTCAGAAACATCTGCTGGCTTTCCTTGACATGCCGGCAACTGAATGCCTGATCTCCATAATAGAAATTGTAGGCCGGGTCAAGGCGGTCCAGATATTGGATGTTCCGCTCTATCGCAGTGACGAGAGACACTCTGTCCATGTCGTCCCGAAAGGTCGGATAGAAGAAACGGACAGGCGTCAGGGCCTCCTCAGGATGCCCGGCCGTCTTTTTCAGGACCGGATAACAACCGGCCAAAAGGAGGATGAAGACGATCAGGAAGAGCTTATGAAAAAATATGCCAACGTGGGTCCACATAGCTGCCTCAGGGGGTCGAAGGATGTCTTTTTATACCCGATGGGCTTTCCCTTGGCAAGCCTCATGCGGCCCTGTGAATGAGGGCATCGGTTTCCTGAGGTATTAAATGTGGCGTTTTTGACACATGCCTGGGATCGCAACCCTTTTTCGTTCGTGCACGAGAGGCATCCAGTCCAAGAATTCGCATTTGGTTTCAAGTAGATGGAGACGAGTCCCCGGGTGATCCGTGCGGCACATGCATTGGCATGCTTATTGCTTAAAACTGACAGAAACCTGAAGGCGCCTTGACGGCGGCGCTATTTACAAGTCACAATATGATGCTAACCCCCCCTGATCCCGCGGCGGTCTCTCTTTCGGTCGTCAACGAAGGCGGACGTTCCGCGGGAATAAGATGAAGGGAATCGATAAGTTACAGGAGACAACAGTGGACTACAGACAGCGTACCTTAAAGGGAGAGATCGGCTGCACCGGAATCGGGCTTCACACGGGTGAGAAGGTAAGGATTCATATCAGGCCGGCTCCCTGCGATACGGGAATACGTTTTGTGAGAACGGACCTCGCCGGCCACCCGATGATTGAGGCCCGCTTCGACAATGTTTTTGACACGACCCTGGCGACAAGCATCGGCATGAACGGGTGCAAGGTTGCGACCATTGAGCACCTGATGGCCTCCTTTTATGGTTTGGGGATTGACAACGCCGTCGTGGAGCTGGACGGTCCCGAGGTTCCGATCATGGATGGAAGCTCGGCCCCCTTTGTGTTTTTGTTGAAAAGCGCTGGCATAAAGGAACAAAAGTCCCTGAAGCGATTTATTGTCGTGAAAAAGGCCCTCAAGCTGGACGATGGCGGTCGGTCGATTTCCGTTTATCCTTCCAAAGAACTCAAAATCACCTACACCATCGATTTCCAACATCCACTGCTGAGAAATCAGGAATACGAGCTCAGGTTCTCAGGGGGCGATTTTGTGAGAGAGATCAGCAGGGCGAGGACCTTTGGGTTTTTGAGGGATGTCGAGGTGCTCAAGGCCAACGGACTTGCCAGGGGAGGATCCCTTGACAATGCGGTTGTGATCGATGATTTTAGAATCCTGAACGAGGATGGGCTCAGATTCGAGGACGAGTTTGTAAGGCATAAGATCCTTGATTTCATAGGCGATCTTTCTCTGATTCAGTTCCCCATTATCGGGCACTTTGTGGTCAGAAAATCAGGCCATTTTCTCAATCAGCAGCTGTTGACCCTGTTGATGGGGTCAAAGAGGCACTGGAAGGTGTATTCATTTGTTACCGCGGAGGAGTGCAACAGAAACAGGGTAAGGATCCCGGCATTTGGCGTGCCGGAGTATGTCCCTGTGTGAACCCGGTTTTTCTCTTTTTTTCTTCCCTATCTATTTTTCCCTGAGACATCCGCCTGTGTGGTCGGATCGAGCTTGCATTTACCGGGCAGGAAATGCGGTTGGCCCATGCAGGCGTTGCCTCCCTTATAACTTGCTTTTTCAACATTTCTACCTTATCATTCTTCTTTTGCCAAGGGTATCAATCCTGCAGAAATGTGCGTGAGCATTCGCTTCGGACTCGTTTGATCCGCCCTTTCTATCTGACCATTGGGGCGACGCGTGGACGAAATTATCCGGTTCGTGAGATGCTGTTCTGAAAAAACGGCGCGCATTCGGCATGGTACATGAGGAAAAAGGAACAGCCTTTTTATGAGGAAACGCCTCTATTTTCATACGGTGATATCTGTCGCACTGGTTATCGTGGTGATTTTCGGCCTATTTTCAAATACGAACGCATGGGCCGCAAAAGCGCGACTGACCGATATCGTGGTCACCAACACTCGGGATAATCTTATCGTGTACTTCAGCGTGGCCGACTGCTTCACGGATGATATGCAAAAGGCCATCAACAACGGTGTCAGCACCACATTCACTTTTTTTGTGAAACTCTGGGAGGTCCGGGACTGGTGGTGGGATAGGGATATCGCCGACCTCAAGGTGAGCCACGAGATTAGGTACGACAGCCTGAAAAAGATCTATGAGCTGAGACTGTCCGCGTCCGGCGACAAGGTGGTGGCCGTGAAGGATTTTGAGGAAGCCAAGAGACTGATGTCGGAGATTGTGGGTCTCAAGGTCACAGAACTTCGAAACCTTCAAAAAGGAAGCCGATACCAGATCAGTATGATGGCCGAACTGGACAAGATCAGGCTCCCCTTTTATTTCCACTATGTCTTTTTCTTCCTTTCGTTGTGGGATTTCGAGACCGATTGGTATACCGTGGATTTCAGATACTGATCCGTCACAGATCTTGATTCAATCGTTGCCACATCCACCCGTTGCGTTGTCATGAAAGACTATATTGAGGCCGAAAGGCAAGATCTCAGGAGACGCCGTAGAGAAAGATACCTGATTTTTTTCCTGGGATTGGTGATCTCTTGCCTTATTTTTCTCGGGATGCGGATCTTTCACCTCGGACAGACCCTTCCTTTCTCAAGCAGTATCTTCGCCTTTGCCCTGATCAACATCAATGTCATCCTCCTCCTTCTCCTTCTTTTCCTTACCGTCAGGAACCTGGTCAAACTCCTTTTCGAGCGAAAAAAGAGCATCATGGGCGCCAAGCTCAGGACCAAGCTGGTCCTGGCGTTTATCACCCTTTCTCTTTTGCCTACGGTCATCCTATTCTTTGTGTCGGCCCAGTTTATCGCTTCATCGATTCAATACTGGTTTAGCCTTCAAATTGAACGATCGTTAAAGAATTCCCTGGAGGTGGGGCAGGACTATTACCAGGACATTGCCGACAGCAGTCTCTCTTTCGGCAATATCCTGAGCCGTATCATCACCCATGAGGGATATCTCATCCCGGCCAAGAAGGAGGCCCTCATCAAATTCTCCGAGGAGAAGCGAAATGAATTCGGTCTTGCCTCCATTCAGATTTTATCGAGAGGACTGGATGTGGAGGCCATGTCCAAGGACCAGGGGACTGATTTGACGGCATTCAAAGGCCCTGGCGCAGAGATTCTGATGAATGCCATCGATAAGGGAATGGATACCTACGCCATTCAGTCGTCACCCTATGGGGATCTCGTGAGCGGCATTGTGCCCATTTTTTCGAGGACGGAATCCAAGGCTGTCGTGGGTCTGGTAGTGGCATCCAAATTCGTTCCAGGGGCCTTTGTCCACCGGCTGCAGGCCATTTCAAAAGGCGTGCAGGAGTACCGCCAGCTCAAGATGCTCCGCAACCCTATTCTGGCAAGCCACATGATCACGCTTTCGATTGTTACTCTCCTGATTATTTTCTCGTCCATATGGTTTGGGTTCTATCTGTCCAAGGAAATCACTGTCCCCATCAAGGAACTGGCGGAAGGGACCCATCGGATCGCATCAGGAGATTACAATTTTTTCATCGACTTGGAGACGAAAGATGAGATGGGCATGCTGGTCAACTTGTTCAACAAAATGACGATGGACCTGAAGATCAGCAAGAATCGGCTTGAAGCGGCCAACAAGGAACTCGTTGCCAGCAACCTCGAACTGGAGCAGAGGCGGCTCTATATGGAGATTGTTCTGGCAAACGTAGCGGCCGGGGTTATTTCTGCGGATGCCCATGGGAAGATACTCACCATCAACAAGTCGGCTGAGCGCATGCTCGACATTCATGCCCGCGAGATCATCGGAAAGAGCTACAAGGAGGTCCTCTCTGAGGATTACCGTAGGATCGTGGATGGATTTCTGGGGGATGAGGGGTTCCTTCGCAAGGGCTACATGGAAAAACAGATACGCCTTTCTGTCGGGAACCGTCGTCTGACCGTTCTCGTCTCCCTGAATGTGCTCCGGGATGATCGAGGCATCTACCTGGGCCTTGTCGCGGTTTTCGAGGACCTGAGCGAAATCGAAAAGGCCCAGCGCATGGCTGCATGGCGAGAGGTTGCCAGGCGTATTGCTCATGAGGTAAAAAATCCCCTGACGCCGATTCAGCTGTCGGCCCAGCGACTCAGGAAGCGCTACGGGAAGATGCTGGACAATGGTGAAAAGGGTGTCTTTGATGAGTGCACGGAAATGATTATTACTCAGGTGGAGGAATTGAAGCGGCTGGTCAATGAGTTTTCAAATTTTGCCCGTCTCCCGGCCTCCAACCCGGTGCCTGCTGATATTGCCAAGATCATCCAAGAGGCAATCAGCGTTTACAAAGAGGCCCACAAGGGTGTTCGGTTCCTGTTTAACGATCCCCAAAATGTGCCCATTTTCAATCTGGATGCTGAACAGATACGAAGGGTAATGATCAATCTTTTCGACAACGCCATCGAAGCCCTTGACGGCAACGGGGAAGTGGAGGTGGATCTTCACTACGATGAGATCCTCAAGATGGTCAGGATCGAGGTTATAGACAACGGCCAAGGCATCAGTCCCGAAAACAAGAGTCGTCTGTTTGAACCCTATTTTTCCACCAAAAGGCAGGGGACCGGTCTGGGTCTTGCCATTGTCAGTACCATCATCTCGGATCACAACGGGTTTATTCGGGTCAGAGACAACAAGCCCAATGGGACCCGCTTTATTATTGAACTGCCGGCCAGGGTCTAAATCGCCATGATCATGTTTCTGTACCATTTCCTGTGGACTGTTCCCCTTCTCTTTCTCGGGCCTGTCCTCGGGCTTCTGCAGATCGGCGGATCGAGGCCGAACCGTCATCGGTTGAGCCCTGGAGGGAGGTTGGGCGCCAGGCTGGCGCTGGGGTTGCCCGATCTCCCCCTGCATAAAGGGGGCATATGGGTCCATGCGCTTTCCGTCGGGGAGGTTCTTTCCGCCCTTCCCCTGGTGGAGGGTCTCGCCCAGGAATACCCGGAAAGGGAAATCGTTTTTACGGCGACCACTGCCGCTGGACTTGCCGTGGCAAGGGCAAAGCTGGGACCCAGGGTCCATGTTATTTTCCCCATGACTGTGGATGCCTGGTGGGCCGTGAGAAAGGTGATCAACTATGTGAGGCCATCGACGTTCATCCTGGTGGAAACGGATGTCTGGCCAGGCTTGCTCGATTTTCTGAGACGTCGCGGTGTCCCGAGCCTCCTGGTGAATGGACGCATTTCGCCGCGGACCTTTAGATCGTATCGGAGAGCGCCTTGCATGGTCCGGGAAATGTTCGACCCGCTGTGTGTCTGCCTGATGCAGAGCGATCTCGACAGACACAGACTTCTGATGGTGGGGATAGAGGGTCGTAAAGTCATCACCACAGGCAACATCAAATTCGATCGGCAGGTGGATCCGATGGAGGAGCAGGAACACCAAGAATGGGTGTCCGCATTGGGCTTCGAACCGGGCGACCCCCTATGGGTGGCAGGCAGCACCCATCAGGGGGAAGAGGAAGTCATTCTCGATGTCTTCAAGGCGCTGATGGCTCATTTTCCGCGACTGCGCCTTATCCTCGCGCCCAGAGACCCTGGACGCGCCGGAGACGTCATGATCCTGGCTGAGGAAAGGGGGCTTAAGGCCGTTTTGAAAACCGAGGTTGTAAAACCGAGAGCCGTTCCCCAATCTTCTGCGGTCTGCCACCCGTGGGGCGAGCGCGATGCCCTTTCAGCCCGGCATCAAGGGCATGACCTGGTGGTCCTGGATACCGTGGGTGAGCTGGGCCGCGTGTATGGATTGGGAAGCGTGTGCTTTGTGGGCGGGACCCTTGTTCCGGTGGGGGGACACAATCTCCTTGAGCCTGCGGCGTTCGGCATTCCGGTTGTGTTCGGACCCCATACCCATAATTTTGTGTCCATGGCAGCGGGCCTCCTGGAAGAGGGAGGGGGGTGCCGGGTTCACACCGGTCAGGAGCTTCACGAGATTCTCGAATGCTTTTTGAAGGATGATGGGATGCGGATGCAGGTGGGGAAAATGGCCAGGCTGTTTGTGGCGAGGAACCAAGGGGCTCTGGGTCAGGTCCTTTCCCATGTGAGGCTTTGCGTGGACGGCAGGGATGGCGCGCATGGGCCGATGCGCAGGGCGTGGAGCGCCGAACGCGAGGGGCAACGCCCGAAGCCGAAACTCAAGCACCGAGATCCATACGCAGCACGCCATGCTTGACTGGTCCAGGATTCATCGAGACAGGCGACTCGCTCCGTGGAGCGTTCCCCTGGCCATCTGCTCGGGCATTTACAGGCTCGGGGTTGCGGTGCGCCTCGGCGCCCATGCAATGGGAATGCTGAGGGGAAGATCCCTCCCCGGTTTTGTGGTCAGCGTGGGGAATTTGACGGCAGGCGGCACCGGAAAGACGCCGGCGGCGGTGATGCTGGCCCGATGGGCGGTCGATCAAGGCTGCCAGGTCGCTGTTTTGTCAAGGGGTTACGGTTCCAGGGGCCATGAGGAGCTGTTGGAGGTCTCAGACGGGCAGGGGAACTACACAGATGTGCACATGGCCGGCGATGAACCTCTCCTCATCGCGAAAGCTGTCCCAGAAGCCCCCGTGATCATATCCAGGAGCCGCTTCCTGGCTGGGATGTACGCCCATGAGAAATTCGGCTCTGACTTCTTCGTGCTGGACGATGGCTTTCAACACCTGCAACTCAAGAGAGACCTCAACCTGCTGCTGGTGGACGCGGCGGATCCCTTTGGAAATGGTCACCTGCTTCCATGGGGGCCGCTCAGGGAGCCGGTCGCTCAGTTGAGAAGGGCTGACGCTGTGATTTTGACACGGGCACGCCATGGGCCGGCCACCCGGGGGATGGTTCCTTATTCGAGCAAAAAGTTCGGGGGGATGCCTGTCTTTCGTGCGGATCATGAGGCTGAGAGGTTGATGTTTCCCCATTCAGACGGCGTGTTCGCTCCTGATTTTCTGCAGAAGAAACGAGTGGTGGGTTTCGCCGGTATCGCTCATCCTGAGCACTTCAGGAAGACCCTAAAGGAATCTGGGGCGGAGGTGGTAGCGTTCAAAGGGTTTAAAGACCATCACCCGTTCACAAGAAGGGATGCTGAAGCACTTATTCATATCAAGGAAAGCATGGAGGCAGACCTTCTCGTGACAACTGAAAAGGACTGGCTGCGGATCGCTCCTGTGATGCAGTCCTATGGAGACATCGCTTATCTGCGCATTCGATTCTGCATGCTGCCTGGTGAAGACGGGGTCTTTGGGATGATTCGAGATGCCCTTAAGAGATAGCGACATGGTTTCCACGTGGGTCTATCGGGCCATCTATGGGGGTGTCACGGTCCTGTCCTTGATCCCTATTCCTATAGCCCGATCCGTGGGACGGGTTCTGGGGAGGGCGATGGGGGCGGTGCTCAGGCGAAAAGTCACCTCGTCTCTCGATAATCTTCGCTATATTTTTGGAGATGCCTTGTCCGATTCCGAGATGGTTGCCATCAACGGCAGGACCATTTCCCACTTTACCCAGATGCTTTTCGAGGCCCCCCATATTCTGCGGCTGACGTCCCGGAACCTGGATCGGTATGTGGTATTCGATAATGAGGAGGCCATCACCCGGGCCGTTAATAAAGGCAAAGGCGTTTTTATATTGACGGGGCATTTCGGAAACTGGGAACTCATGTCCGCGGCAACAGCCCTGAGGATCGGATCCAGGACTGCTGTTGTGGTAAGGCCTGCGGATTTCGATCCCGTCGACAGGGTTCTAACGACCCTTCGTTCCAGGTTCGGAACCGAGATTATCCCCAAGCGACGGGCCATGAAAAAACTGCTGTCGGCAGAAAAGGAAAACAAGGTGATCGGCATTCTGATGGATCAGAATGTGGACTGGTATGAGGGGGTCTTTGTCCCGTTCATGGGGAAGCCCGCCTGCACCAACAAGGGGCTGGCCCTCGTCGCATTGAGAACGGGATCTCCTGTGATCCCCATGTTTTCAGTGAGGGAGCCGGATGGCCGGTTTCGCATTATTTTTGAGGACGAGGTGGTGTTAAAAAGGACCGGTGATAAGATTAAAGATGTCGAGGAAAATACATTCATATTTAATCAGATCATTGAGAAATACGTCCGTGAGTATCCGGATCATTGGTTCTGGTTTCACAAACGGTGGAAGACGAAGCCCTATTGCGAACTGGCTGCCTGATGCCGGATACCGGGAGGTGGCCGGAGTTGTCGGTTCCGTATCAACAGTCTAAGCAGTTACAATAAAACCAATAAACTCGAGAAACTCAAAAATAACAGGAAACCCCATGAATGAATCGACCCCGTCCCCTTCATGCCCTATTCCGGAGGTGCTGGGCGGACGAGATATCGATCGATCGAAGATCAAACGAGTGCTCGTTCGTGGGACCAACTGGGTGGGGGATGCGGTCATGACGCTTCCCGCCCTGGATGCTGTCAGGGAAGCCCTCCCTCTGAGTACGATCCACGTCCTTGCAAAGCCGTGGGTAGCGCCTGTATATGAACATCATGGGGCAGTGGACCGGGTGCTCACATTGGAGAAGGGAGAGGGAGCCTTCAGCGATGTGAGTGAATTGATCCGGTGCTGCCGTCGCATACGCATGGAGCAGTTCGATCTGGCCATCCTTTTTCAGAATGCTTTTGAGGCGGCCCTGTTGGCGTTCCTCGGCGGGGTCAGGTTTAGACTCGGTTATCGTACGGATGCCAGAGGCTTTCTGTTGACCCATCGGGTGGTTCGAGGAAGGGAGGTCCTCAAGGTCCACCAGACCGAGTATTATCTGTCCATATTGAGGGGAATGGGGTGGAGGGCGGAGAACCGGACGCCGAGCCTTTCTGTCTCGGACGCGGACAGAGACGCAGCGGGCATGATCCTTCGGGAGCTGAATGTCTTTGAGGGCGACTTTCTCTTGGGTCTGGGGCCCGGGGCGGTGTTCGGCGGGGCCAAACGATGGCCGGCCGAGCGATTCGCCGAGGTCGGCGATATGGCTGCCAGGAGGTGGGGGGCTAAGGTCATCCTGTTCGGAAGCAGTCAGGAGAGAGACATTTGTGAACGGGTTCGCAGGGGGATGGGAAGCCCAGCACTCGATCTTAGCGGTCGGACCTCGCTGGGGGTGGCCATGGGTCTGGTTGAGCGGTGCGCCTTTTTTGTATGCAACGATTCAGGCCTGATGCATATTGCGGCGGCCCTGGGCCTGCCCACCGTGGCCATATTCGGGCCCACCGATCCAACGGCCACCGGACCGAAAGGACTTTACACGCGAATCGTCCGGCACGATACCTCCTGCGCCCCCTGTTTAAGAGCGGAATGCAACGAGGATCACGCCTGCATGCTCGGCGTTCGGTCCCAGGAGGTATGGGAAGCGATGGAAGCGCTTCGAGAGGAGACCCTTTGAAAAGGCCCGCTGTTTTCATGGACCGGGATGGGACGGTCAACGAGCAGATGGGGTACATCAACCATATCCAGCGGTTTGTCCTGCTGCCGGGGGCCGCGAAGGCGATCCATCTTTTGAACCGACAGGGGTATCTGGCCATCATCGTGTCCAATCAATCCGGTGTGGCACGCGGATACTTCCCCATTGGCTTGGTGCATGAGATCCACAACCACATGAGGCGGCTGCTGAGACAGGAAGGGGCCATTCTCGACGGGGTCTATTTTTGTCCCCATTACCCGGGCGGAAAGGTGGCGGACTACAGCGTGGCGTGCGAGTGCAGGAAGCCGCGAACAGGCCTCATCGAGCAGGCATCCGGGGAATTCTCCATCGACATGGCAAGATCTTACATCATCGGTGATCGATGCACCGACATGGAGCTGGCCTTCAGGGCGGGCATGAAGGGGATCATGGTCAAGACGGGATATGGCCTGGGGGATCTGACGTATGTGATGCCGACCTTCCCCTATCAGCCATTTCACGTGGCTGAAGATCTGCTCGATGCAGTACATTGGATTGTTGAAGGGGATTCGGCGTCTGCTTGTTCTCACCGCCGGTAATATCTTCTTCCCGGGGGCGAAGAAATTATTGAGGTCTCGAATCTGAGCCGGTTTGGATCAGGCTTGTCGGATGAATATTCTGATTGTTAAGTTAAGTGCGATCGGCGATGTGGCGCATGCGCTTGTCTTCCTGGAAGCCGTCAGGAAAGGCTTCCCTGACGCCGTCATCGACTGGGTCGTCGAAGAAGAGGCCTCCCCGATCCTTTTCGGCCACCCTGCCTTAAACCGGATCATCGTCTCTCCGAGGAAATCGTGGCAGAAGGCGTTGAAAAACCCCGCAAGCCAACCCCCTGTGCTGCCGGGAATGCTTCATTTTCTGAATGAATTGAGATCGTCTCACTATGATATGGTGATCGATCTCCAGGGCCTGTTTAGGAGCGGCGTTCTGGTGGGCCTTTCCAGGGGCAAAAAAAAGATCGGGATGACAGGCTCCCGGGAAGGGGCGCGGCTCTTTCTGAATGAGCGGCCCGTCCCGGTGGACTATGAGCAGCACGCCATTGAGCGTTATCTCCGGGTGGCCGAACATATCGGCTGTGGTGACCGCGGCAGAGAGGGACGAATCCCTTTCACCCAGTCCGATCGAGAATTGATCGATGGGATTCTGGAGCGTCGTGGACTCCAAGATCGAGCGTTTGTGGCCATGAATCCCATGGCCAAGTGGCCGACCAAACTCTGGGAACCTGATCGGTTTGCCGCCCTGGCCACGCGAATACGCGAGGAGCTGGGGCGCGAGGTTGTTTTTACCGGTAGTCTCTCCGACAGGCCTGTGATCGGTCGAATCATGGATATGATGCCAGGCCCATGTCTCAATCTGGCCGGCGTCATCAGCCTGAAAGAGCTGGCCTGCCTCTACGCGAGGTGCCGTCTGCTCGTTACCACCGACACGGGCCCCATGCACATCGCGGCCGCCATGAAATGCCCTGTTGTGGCCCTGTTCGGCCCTACGGCCCCGTGGCGGACGGGACCCTACGGCAAGGGGCATCAGATCATTCGGTCGGGTGCGGATTGCAGCCCCTGTTTCAAGAAGAGGTGCGGCCACATGGCCTGCATGAAAGGGATAGGGGTTGAACAGGTTTTTGCAGCGGTGAAAAGGGCGTTGGGGAATTGAGGAATCCCAGGATTCAGGGAATGAAGCATCGAGCGATAAGTGGACTATTTTTTTGGTTTGGGAAGGGAGACAAGTATGGCCATTAGCAAAGAACTGCTGGACATCTTGGCATGCCCCAAGTGCAAGGGGAACATTTACCTGACAGAGGCGGGAGATGGGCTGATCTGCGATCACTGCAAACTGCTCTATGAGATCAAGGACGACATCCCCATCATGCTGATCGACGAGGCCAAACCGATTGGAACTGAAAGAGGATAGGCCGGGGGCTGGATCGGAATGCGTGCCAAGACAGAGGGCCCGGCGCTATTCCCAAGGTCGCGAAGGGGGCATGACCTATTTCGAGTCGCTGATTCATGAGGCTGTCGAGCGCAGACAGGCCGCAATGACGGTTTCGAAGGGTGCCAGGACGTTAGCCCTCCTTTACGAAGATCCCTGCACAAGGGAGATGGTCGAAGAGGCGCTTCGGGATCCATTCTTCCCCCTGACCCTCTACGCAAAACGCCATCTGTGGACTTGCGGCCGTAGACCCGTGGCCATAGAAAGGGCCGGCCAGGATCTGGCCCTCTTGAGCCGGATCTACCTTCGAATCCGCAGAGACATTGATCGGTTTTTCGGAAACGCCCAGGTGACGTGCGTCGATCTGAACGGCGATTGGCTTCAGGAGGTCAGCGGTGGCGAGTGGTGCAGCCTTTGCGGCGAGTGTTGCCAGCTCTCAGGAACGGTGCCGGACCCCCCTGAACCGATCCGATATCCCGGGTATTGGTATACCTATATTGCGGGCGACAGCCCTTTGAGCCAAAGGTTCTGCCCCTTTCTCTTCGAACTTCCGCCCCAGCGTCTTTTTTTCTGTGCGATTCACAAGGTGAAGCCCATGACCTGTGTCGCCTTTGGAAAAGAGAGTTGTGTCGAAAAATATCCCGGTATGGCACGGGAGGCTGGATAGGAATGGCGCCTGCCGGATGAGAGGGTCCCTCGCCAGGTTGAGGCCCGTTGCCCCGGGGAAAGGAATCCATCATGAAGATCAATAGAATCGATCACATTTGTGTCGCGGTGAAGGACCTGGAGGCGGCCCAAAAGGCATGGGAACCGCTACTGGGCAAGTCTGGGCCGGATGACGCCTATGTGGACGAGCGTGAAAAGATCCGTGTAGCCCGGTACTGGGTGGGCGAAGTCGGGTTCGAGTTAATGGCATCTACGGCCCCTGATGGAGACGTGGCCAGGTATATCGAGAAGAAAGGGGAGGGGGTTATGGTGCTCAGCTTCAATGTGGACAACACAAGGGATTCGGTCGAGCAACTCGAATCAGAGGGTTACCCGTTTATTCCGGATTCAAGAGGGGAGGTGGTCAGGCCATTTCGAAGCTGCGGATTCGCCTTCATCCATCCCCAAAAACTGAACGGCGTCCTGACCGAGCTGATCGACGATAAAGCGGGGCGGAGAGGCTGAAAAGATCAGGGGGGCGTATCTGTTTCAGGCCTGGGACTGTGACATGAGATCTCAGAGATATCGACGGACAAACGCCCGGATGGCGCCTGGGTATTCGGCGGTAAGACTGCTGGAGCTGTGGTCCGCGCCCTTGGCCACGAAAAGGACCGCCCTGCCGGCCGGGAAGCTGTCTCTGAGCCGCCAGGCGTGATGAAGTGGAAAGTTTTGATCTTTTTCGCCATGGATGATCAGAACGGGAATATCCAGCAGGGGGGCCAGGCGGGCCGGGCTGACCCTGTCCATTTGAAACCGGTAAAAGATGTCCATCCAGAGGACGATCATGACCCCGAAAAAGATTCCGAAGGTCAGATTGTAGGTTCGATAGAGGCTGCGCAGGGCCTCTTTGGTGCGGGCATAACAGCCTTCCAAAAAAAGGAGACTGACTTTCCCCGGGTTTCGACTGGCGGCAATCACGGCCCCCGCGGCCCCGGCCGAATGACCATACAGGAGGACCGGCTCCTTCAGCCAGTTCAGGACCGCCTCGATATCCTCGGCAAATTTGACGGCATTCATGAAATGATGGCGCGTGGAATGTCCATGGTCCCGCGCGCTGTGGATGACGGTCGTGAATCCCATCTCCCCAAAGAGCCTGGCCCTCTTCACCATGCGGTCCCGATTGCGGCTCCACCCGTGGGCCAGCACCACGATGCCGCGTGATGCTCCCTCCGGCTCTATTCGCCATACCTCCAGTTCGCCGCCACCCTCCGCGGGAATCCGGGTATCCATGACCCGGCCCCAGTCAGGCGGGTCGTGGACCGGCTGGCGCGGGACCTGCAGGACCACATAGGTCAGCAACAGGGTGACCATCAGATAGACGCTCGCGAGAGTAGCGAGAAAAAGCCACATATCCAGAAAACCGAGGTATCCAGAGAAAAAAAAGAGGTTGAGCTATTGCGCTCAACCTCCTGATATTATTGTATGGCGTCCCCAACCGGATTCGAACCGGTGTTGCCGGCGTGAAAGGCCGGTGTCCTGGACCTGGCTAGACGATGGGGACGCAGAATGTTCATCCTGCTGCCAGATGGTCATCGCCAAGGCGGGTGCTTCAAATAGCGTCCGCCTGCCGCGATGAAAGTGTAATTTATAAGCAGGATCGAGCTCATTGTCAAAGGTTTTTTTGATCATCGGCGATTATTCCCGGCGCGTTTCTCACCGAGCCATCGAAGACAGAAACAGGGTTTGCAAGTCGGGCGAGAAACGTGGTAGGTTAGACCCTACCATAGACCTTGCGCTGAGCGGACAGACATGACGGGAAGACAGCAACGCACAGATGATCAGTGGTCCGACCCGACCGGCATCTCCCTTCGCGGCCTCTACGTGATCAGTGTGCTCGCCATGGGCATCGGCATCAGCGTGGTGTTTGCGGTCAACTTCGCGACGCCAACGGATTTTGTCCTCAAGCAATTCGCCGAGCTTTCCCAGAAGAGGGGCATTGACTATTTTTTCGAGGTGGGCAAGCGGTTGGGAGGGGTCTTTTTTCTGATTGCCCTCATCGGCTCACCGACGCTGCTTGTCATGCGCCAGTTGCTGCTGCCTATTTCCCGTTGTCTCGACATGGTCAAAAAAGGGAGGGTTCCTACTCCTGACACGGCTGAAAAGGCCAGGCGCAGGTTGATCAACCTCCCGTTTATTTTTATTGCCATGAATATCGGCTTATGGCTGGTGATTCCCGCCCTTGTTTTCCTTGTGGCCCATGTGGCGGACCTGATGAACCTGCGCACGAGCGCCGTCTTCGCAGCCCGGGCGAGCATGGTAGGGCTCATTACGTCATCGGTTGCCTTTTTCAGGGTGGAGGCCTTTTCCCGAAGGGAACTCATTCCCTTTTTTTTCCCCAAGGGACGCGTGGCCGATCTCAAAGGCGCGGCCAGGATATCTATTTCCAGGCGGATCCGGATGTTTTTCAGGATGGCGACCGTGGTCCCCATGACCATCCTTTTGGTCACGCTGATCACCCTGCAGTGGGAACTGGATGCCTTGAATATGCCGGTGGAAGAGTATGGCTTAAGGGTCATTATCTTCACCATCGTCCTCTTCGGTATCCTTTTCGCCAGCACGGGCGTCCTCAACAGGCTGGTCAGCAGATCGATTGTGGATCCGCTGAACCGTATGCTGGAGGCCTTGAAAAAGGTACGGGATGGAGATTATCAAACCCGGGTGCGGGTGGTCGGAAATGACGAGATCGGCATTCTGGGAGATGCCGGCAATCAGATGATCAGGGGGCTGGCGGACCGGCAAAAGATCCGGACTGCCTTCGGCAAATACGTGACGCCGGAAATCCGGGACGAGATCCTTTCCGGCCGTATCCCCTTGGAAGGGGAACGATGCGAGGCGACGGTGATGTTTGCCGATCTTCGGGGCTTCACCCCGTTTGTTGAAAACAATCCCCCGGAAGCGGTGATGTCCGGATTGCGGACCTATTTCACGGCGATGCACCGGGCCATACGGCTCCGTAGGGGCCTCGTGCTCCAGTTCGTGGGGGATGAAATCGAGGCGGTATTCGGCATCCCGATCCATTTTGAGGGTCATTCGGATGCGGCGGTTCGAGCGGCCATAGACATGCGCAAGGCGTTGAAGGAGCTGAACGCAGAGCGGGAGGCCTCGGGAAAGCCCACTTTCGCCCACGGGATCGGCATCCATTCGGGGCCGGTGCTGGCAGGGAACTCGGGGAGCGAAGAGCAGTCGGCCTATGCCCTGATCGGCAGCACGGTCAATGTGGCCTCACGCATTGAAGGCCTGACGCGGGAAATTGGGTGCGACATCCTGATTAGCCAGGAGACGGTGGAACGGTTGAAAGGCAGTTTTTGGTTGCACAAGGAGACCGCCCGGTTCGTAAAGGGATATTCACAACCGATCATCGTTTACCGCCTCCAGGAAGAGGAGCAACCCGAAGGGGATTCAGATGAAAGAGAAACGGGTGACGTTTAAATCGGGGAAAGCGACCATCGAGGGCCTGGTGTACGAAGGTGCGTCTGCAAACGGAGTTGTCGTGACCCATCCCCATCCCCTGTATGGCGGGTCCATGAGCAACAACGTGGTGGAAGCAATGGTTCAGATCTACGGGGACAATGGGTATTCAACCCTGCGGTTCAACTTCAGGGGGGTTGGCCGGAGTGAAGGGTCTTATGGGGACGGAATCGGCGAGCGGGAGGACGTGATAGCGGCGGTGGCATACCTGACTCGCCTGGGGAAGACATCCATCGATCTGGCAGGATATTCCTTCGGGTCCTGGGTCAATGCCCAGTGTAAGGACCGTCTGAATGAGATTCATGGCATGGTCATGGTCTCTCCCCCTGTCAACTTCATGGATTTTTCCTTTTTTCGGGATTGTCCGCAGTTACGGTTGGTGATTGCAGGATCTGAGGATGATATTGCACCGCCTGCCATGATCCGGGAGATGCTTCCCCTGTGGAACCCCCATGCAGAACTCCGGGTGATCCAGGGAGCTGACCATTTTTACTGGGGCAGGACCGAAGAGATCGGGACCGCAATCCAGGGGCTTATTAAAACGGGAGCGGGGAGATTGAATGCATAACATCTCCCGGCTCAAGAACCCGATCCAGGAATATGCATGGGGGTCCAGGACGGCCATACCCGAGCTTCTGGGTCTTCCGGTCCCGTGGGAACGCCCAGGCGCGGAGCTCTGGATGGGGGCCCATTCGAGCGCGCCGTCACAGGTGTTCATGGACGGGGGGTGGCAACCCCTCGATCAGGTGATTGAGAGGGACCCGATCTCGATCCTGGGGAAAGCGGCGGCGAGGAAATTTGCCTATAGGCTCCCGTTCCTTTTCAAGATGCTTGCTGCTGAATGTCCGCTGTCCATCCAGGTCCATCCCAACCTGAAGCAGGCCCGAACGGGATTCGAAAGAGAGAAGCGTCTCGGCATCCCCCTGAATGGGACCGCCCGCAGCTACAGGGACAGCAATCACAAACCCGAGTTGTTGTGTGCGATCACGGGGTTTGAGGCCCTCAAGGGGTTTCGGCCTTCTGAAGAGACCGCGCGTCTTCTGGGAGACATCTGTCACGATGTGCTGGCCAAAGAAATCGCACTGCTGGAAGGGGTCCCTGAAGACACCGCATTGAGAAATTTTTTTGCCTCAATCCTTTCCATGGAGCGGTCGCGCAAAGGGGAGGTTGTCGGGCAGGCCGCGGCGCGGGCCCGCAGGTATGAGGATAGAGATCCGGCATTTCGGTGGGTGGCGGCACTGCATCAGGCCTATCCGGGGGACATCGGCGCCTTATCCCCCCTTGTCCTGAATCTGGTGACCCTGGAGCCAGGGGAGGCCATCTATATTCCCCCGGGCGAACTCCATACCTATCTCAAAGGCGTTGGAATGGAGCTGATGGCCAATTCCGATAATGTGATAAGGGGGGGGCTCACCGAGAAACACGTGAACCTGCCGGAGCTGCTCAGGGTCACGGCGTTCAGGTCTGCGGCCATTCGAAAGATACGGCCTCGGCCGATGGGCGCACCGGCGGAGGCCGTCTATGAGGCCCCTGCAGCGGAATTTCGATTATCCGTGATTACCGTTTCGGATGGGATTTCCTTCGTGAGCCGGGCGGATCGAACCGCGGATATCCTGATCTGCATGCAGGGGGAAGCCCGCATTCAGGGTCTGAAAGGCGGCGGCCTTGACAAATTAGATAAGGGGACCTCTGTGCTCGTTCCTGCGGCGGCCGGGCCCTACCGGATCGATGGGGAGGCAACGCTCTACAGGGCCACGGTCGGCGATCCGCCATGACAACGGTCAGTATCCCTTCCCAAAATCAACCACGTACTGAAAGGGTTGTCCTTCGAGAAACCGGCGGTAGTTTTCCGCGAAGATCTGGACGCCACGGTCGGGAAAACTGACCGCAGCATTGTGCGGCGTGATCAGGAGGTTGGGGGCTTCCCACAGGGGGCTGTCTTCAGGAAGCGGTTCCGTTTCAAATACATCGAGTACGGCCGCCCGGATCCGCTTCGCATATAACGCCCGAATCAGGGCGTCCTCCGATACCACCGGACCCCGGCCCACATTGATGAGGGTTGCGGATGGGCTCATGCACTGAAACGCGTGGTCATCAAAGAGATGACGGGTTTCGGGCGTTTCCGGAAGGGTGATCACGATATAATCGGGTGTTGCCAGAAACTCCTCAAAGTCCTCCCGGGTGAAGACGCGGTCGACCCCGGGCACCTTTTCTTTCGAGCGCTTGAATCCCCACACCCCCATCTCAAAATGCCTTGCTGTCCGGGCAAGATGCCGGCCGATGGAACCGACCCCGCAGATGCCCATCAGACGGCTTGCGAGCGGCCGATAGGGCATCTCCTGCCAGCGGCGCTTCTTCTGATTTTCATGCGTCTCGAACAGATGCCGCTCGCTGGCCAGGACATAGGCAAAGACATAGCCGCTCATGAGGGGGCCGAACATCCCTCGGACATTGGTCAGGACATAGTCTCTTCTCAAGGAAGGGTCCATCAGGGGCTCGATCCCCGCAAAGGTGGACTGAACCCACTTCAGGTTTTCGGCCGTTTTCAGTAAGGGCGCTATGCGTCTCGGCTCGCCCAGGATGATATCGCACGCCTTCACATGGGGCGCTGCTTCCTCTGCCTTCTGACAGGAGATGACCTCGAGATCTTTGAATCCAAGTTCTTGGATAAGACTTGCATAAGTCCCGGGCGTCTCGGCCAAGATCAGCAGCTTGTTCCTGGCGTTCATTGGCTGGGTTGGCAGCAGGAGACGTGAGCGAAAATGGGTAGGGTGATGGATGATTGAAGCCCCGATGCTGCAGATGACCGCGGGATATCGTGGAATCGCGCGACGATCTCAGCACCGGGGGTGATGGTTCTTGTTGAGGTAGGCATCAGAGGAGGCTACCTGCCCTCGCTGCCGAAGGTGAATCCTCTTTCAATGGCCTTCCGATTCTGCTCGAAGAATTTCTCCTTGCCCTTAAGGGCCGCCTTCATTCCCTCGATGGTCTCTTTCAGAGAGAGCATCCCTGTCTTGGCGCAGACGGTGCCGATCATGACCATGTTCACCCCGCGCTCCGAGCCGGCCTCTTTGGCCAGCTCCAGGGTGGGTACCGACACGACCTGGATATCCGTTCGGGACGGCTTTTCCGAAAACAGGGAGGCATTCAGAAAGACGGTTCCGCCCTTCGCAAGTGTCGGCTCGAACTTGACCAGAGACGGAAAATTCATGGCCACCACAATATCCGGGTTGGACGCCACCGGTGAGGCGATCTTCTTGTCGGACAGGGTGACGGTGCAGTTGGCGGTCCCGCCCCGCATCTCGGCCCCGTAGGAAGGGAAGTAGGTCACATTGAGTCCCTTGTGCATGGCGCCGTGGCTCAGCACATACCCCATCAGGAGTACGCCCTGGCCCCCGAAGCCCGCGAATGTTGTTCTCTTGATCATTTCTTGTCCTCGTATCCCGTAATGTCTTTGATAACGCCCAATGGATATGTTTTCACCATTTCCTCGGCCACCCAGTCCCATGCGGCCTTGGGCGTCATTTTCCAGTTGGTGGGGCATGGCGACAGGAGTTCCACCAGAGAAAAGCCCAGGTCATCCAACTGGCACTGAAAAGCCTTCTTGATAGCCTTTTTGGCCTTGCGGATTTCCTTGAACGAACTGAGGGAGCACCGCTCCACATAAACCACGCCGTCGCTCACCGCCAACATGCGGGAGATGTCAATGGGCCTTCCGTGAAGTCTCGGGTCCCTTCCGCCGGGGGCCGTGGTAGCGTTCATCCCCAGGACCGTGGTGGGGGCCATCTGACCGCCGGTCATGCCATAGATGGCGTTGTTGATGAAAATGGTCGAGATGCGCTCGCCGCGGTTGGCCGCATGGATGGTCTCAGCCGTGCCGATGGCGGCCAGGTCCCCGTCTCCCTGGTACGTGAGGACGAACTTGTCCGGATGGACCCGTTTGACGCCGGTGGCGACGGCAAGGGCCCGACCGTGGGGGGCCTCCACCATGTCAAAGTTAAAGTAGTTATAGGCCAGGACCGCGCAGCCCACGGGCGGGACGCCAATGGTCTTGCAGCGAAGTCCTAATTCATCGAGACACTCGGCAACCAGTCGGTGGGCCACGGAGTGGCCGCATCCCGGGCAGTAATGGGTCGGCGCCGGTTTTAAGGATTCCGGTCTGCCAAATACTTTCTTATATTCCATTTGTTCGCTCATACGTCAATCCTCCGGCCCACTGTTCCGTCGCCCTTCAGGGCCGACCGGATGAATGCGGCCACCTGGGCCGGCGTGGGAATAATGCCTCCCGGCAGGCCATGGAAGTAGATCTCGGCCCTCTCGCCTACCGAGAGGATGACATCCTCCACCATCTGTCCCATGCTCAACTCAAAGACCGCTATCTTGGGCACCTTTTTGGAAAGCTCTCTGAGGGCAGGGAGGGGAAAGGGCCACAGGGTGATCGGACGAAACAGGCCCGCGCGAATCCCCTCGGCCTCCAGTTCCTCGATAGCGCTTTCGGAGATGCGCGCCGCGGTGCCGTAGGCCACCACGACAATCTCGGCGGCATCGTCGGTCCGCTTCGTCTCCCAGCGAACCTCTTCGGCCGTGATGCGGTCGTATTTCTCCTGAAGATGGAGGTTGTGTTTATAGAGCTCGCCCTGCTGGCCGAGGAGCATGGAGTAAATGGCCCTCGGCTCGCGGCCTTCGCAGCCGTCCAGAATCCAGTCCTTCTTGGGCAGGTCCTTCAAATCGATGAAGTCGGGAAATACCACCGGCTCCATCACCTGTCCCATCAGGCCGTCGCCCAGAATCATGACTGGATTTCGGTACTTGTCGGCCAGATCAAAGGCCACGAAAGTGAGGTCCGCCAGTTCCTGACCGCCCGCCGGCGCCAACACGGGGGTCCGGTAGTCGCCATGACCTCCGCCACGGGTCGCCTGAAAATAATCAGCCGCCGATGGGGCGATATTTCCTAGGCCTGGCCCTCCGCGCATCATGTTGATAATGACCCCAGGAAGTTCCATACCCGCCATGTAAGAGATCCCCTCCTGCTTGAGAGAGATTCCGGGGGAGGACGAAGAGGTCATGACCCTGCCTCCGGCAACCGAAGCCCCCAATACCATATTGATGGATGCGACCTCGCTTTCTCCCTGGATGAAGGTGCCCCCCACGTCGAGCATGCGGGCGGAGAGATACTCTGGAAGCTCATTTTGCGGGGTGATGGGATACCCAAAGTAATAGCGGCACCCGGCCCGAACCGCGGCTTCTCCCACTGTGTGGGAGCCGTTCATTAACATTTTTTCACTTGGCACGATACACCTCGATAGCTACATCCGGGCAGACCGTGGCGCACTGGGCACAGCCGGTGCAGCCCTTTTCACCCGAATGAATGGTTTCCTTGAACCGCGCCGGAGAGTAGCCCTTTGAATTGAGCGACACATCGACGTCGATTCTGTTGTTGGGACAGGCCTCGATGCAGAGATGACATCCTTTGCACCGTTCCCTGTCGATCACGATCTTTCCTTTTTGCGTCTTGCTTGCCATGTCCGTTACACCATTTCCCTGTTGGTTTTCCTCATTCGAGTGCCTCCCTCTCCCCGCTGGAAGGGGAACGCGGCATCTCGGCAGTTTGGGTTGAGGGCCATCGCCACGCCAGACAATTCCCTGCAAGGCCGCCATAGCCCGCCTTTCGGGCCGGTTTCCGAGGCGTCCGCTCGGCGCATGGTCATCCGATCGCCTCGACGTGCCATGGGCTGCGGGCGTCTCAATGCCGTACGGTTAAGAATGCATGGGCGCTGCGTGAAGCGGGTGAGCCACCGATGAATGGCCTGAAAAACTTAGAATATTATTGAGGCACCTTTCTTCTGTCAAGACTTTTTTTGATCTTTTTCAACCCCTATCCTGAGACCGCAACATCTATTCCCTTCCTCCGGGACTTATTTCTCGCCCCTATCGGGAACGACGCATATGAATTCGAAAGGCTCTTCTCCCCTGTTTTTAAAACAATGGGTCTGGTCGTCGCTGACATACACATAATCGCCGGGCCTAATCGGATGTTCATTCCCTTCGGGATCGATGACGGCACCCTGTCCGGCCTCTACCTTGATCAGATGAGGAAAGCCGTGAGAATGATGGGGGCTGGATCCTCCGGGGGCCACCTTGAAGTAGCGCATAACGATCTCCCTGGACCCATCGTCCGGGCCGATGACAATCTGCTTGCTGATCTTTCCGTCACCTGTCATGTCGGCAGATGGAACCTCATTGAGTCTCTTGATGATCATGATCTCCTCCATTGACTGTTAGTACCTTATTCCCTGGTCTTCTGTAACGAAAAACAAGAAAATATGACCTTCCTTGAACTGTATGCCTACCATTCCGTCATTCCGGCACGATTCTGGCCGGAATCCAGAAATACGCCGGACTGGATTCCGGCTAAGGGCATGCCGGAATGACGTGACAGCACATAGGCGTTTGGTTGCGGTTATCCGCGTTAGAGTGAATGATCGACACTTTTTTGCCGACATATCTTGGATGATGCCAAACGCTCATGTCAAGAGATCATTCGGACGGTAATTTTGTTCTAACCGAATGATGTTCTGGTGGTGGAGTTTTTGGTCATATGTAGATAGTCGAAGACGGCGCGTAGGTTCTGTGTGAGCTGGCGCATTTTCTGGGATACACTGCGAGGG
>Ga0172371_10000790_pt1 | contig 50006 bp, 41 predicted proteins | sample Lak12m_FD_114543 | JGI IMG/M metagenome (GOLD analysis project Ga0172371, IMG submission 114543) | Freshwater microbial communities from Kabuno Bay, South-Kivu, Congo - kab_022012_12m | ecosystem: Environmental > Aquatic > Freshwater > Lake | place: Democratic Republic of the Congo: South-Kivu... | reverse complement strand
GAAGGCGCCGAAGTCGAGGCCGACCTCGCCGACGGTGACGCCGTACTCGCCGGCGATGCGCGCCTGGTGAAGGCGCTCGGCGCCGGCGACCATGGCCTTCGTCGGGATGCAGCCGCGGTTCAGGCAGGTGCCGCCGATGTCGCGGGACTCTACGAGTGTGACCTCGGCGCCGAGCTGCGCGGCGCGGCCGGCGGCGACGTAGCCGGCGGGGCCGCCGCCCAGGACAAGGACCTTCGTCATGTGTTCCTCCTCACGGGGCAAGCCCGCGAAGAGCTGCCTCGAGCCTCACGAGCACGCGTTTCCAGATCATGTCGGCGGCCAGCACGTAGCCGGCGCCGGCGAGCCCCTCGCCCTGCCAGGGCTCGCCCAGCAGGGCCTCCGCCACCTGGGTGAGCTCCTCGGGCGGGCGACGCTCGAGCACGGACCCGTGCACGAGCACGCGCCCGCCGGCCCGCGCCTGAGCGACGGCGACCAGCTTCTCGCCGCGCGCCGACAGGTCGTAGCGCAGCGACGTGGCGAAACAGAGGGTCGAACGATGGTACGGCTCCGTGCGGGCCTCGTCCAGCTGGACGCCGAGCGCCTCGAGCGCCGCCGCGAACGAGCCGGCCACGAGGTCGTACGGCGCGGCCACGTCGGCCGCCGCCCGGGTCCCCTCTCCGAGCGACCCGGGCGGGAAGGCGAACGCGAACGACCACTCGAACTCCTCGCCGTGCAGCACGGCGCGGCCCCCGGAGGGCCGCCGCACCACGTCGAACGGCAGCTTGGGCACCTGATGGTCCCACTTCTGGAAGCGGCCCAGCGAGAGCGCCGGAGGAGCCCACCGGTACCGGCGCGCCACGACCGCGTCCGCCGCCTCGAGCAGGCCCTGGTCCAGGGCCATCTGGGCGGCGCCGTTGGCACGCAGCTCGGGCAGGAGCTTGATGACGCTCACCGCACCGCCTCAAGGGACTCCGCCGCCGCGCGCCGTCTCTGCGCCGTCAGGAGCACGCCTCGCCGTCGTCGTCGAACCGCTGGTGCAGCACCGGATGCCGCGCGGCGCCGGCCTCGTCCAGGCGCCGCACCGGCATCGTGAGCGGCGCCTGGCGTAGCACGTCGGCGTCGGTCTCGGCCTCCTGGGCGATGCGCCGGAACGCCGCGATGAGCTTGTCCAGGTCCTCCCGTGACTCGGTCTCCGTGGGCTCGATCATGAGCGCCTCGTCCACGATGAGCGGGAAGTACGTGGTCGGCGGGTGCACGTCGTAGTCCAGCAGGCGCTTGGCCACGTCCAGGGCGCGCACGCCGGACTTCTCCTTCAGCGGCGTGGCGCTGGCCACGAACTCATGCATGCAGCGGCCCGGGTATGGCACGTCGAACAGGTCGCGGACGCCCTCCAGCACGTAGTTGGCGTTGAGCACAGCCGTCTCACTGACGCGCTTCAGCCCTTCGGGTCCGAGCGCGCGGATGTACGTGTAGGCGCGCACGAGCACGCCGACGTTGCCGTAGTACGTGCGCATCTTGCCGATGGAGTCGGGCCGGTCGTAGTCGAGGAAGTAGCAGCCGTCGTCGCGGCGCTCGATCACCGGCACCGGCAGGTGCGGGACCAGGATGTCGCGGACGACGATGGGACCGGCGCCGGGGCCGCCGCCGCCGTGCGGCGTGCTGAACGTCTTGTGCGTGTTGAAGTGGACGATGTCGAAGCCCATGTCGCCGGGGCGGCTCACGCCGAGCACCGCGTTGCTGTTGGCGCCGTCGTAGTAGAGAAGGCCACCGGCCTCGTGGACGAGGCGGGCGATCGCGGCGATGTTCGGGTCGAACACACCGAGCGTGTTGGGGTTGGTGAGCATGAGGCCGGCGAGGTCGTCGTCGAGCAGGAGCTGCAGCGCCTCGAGATCGACGCCGCCGGCGGCGTCGCTGGGCACGGCCGCGGGCTCGTACCCGGCCATCACGACGCTGGCGGGGTTCGTGCCGTGCGCCGTGTCGGGGATGACGATGCGCCTCGGGTCGCGCCCCTGCGCCAGGTGGTGGGCGCGGATGAGCAGCAGGCCGGTGAGCTCGCCGTGGGCGCCGGCCGCCGGCTGCAGGGTGGCGCGCGCCAGGCCGGCGATCTCGGCCAGGTATCGCTCCAGTTCGTACAGAAGCTCGAGCGCGCCCTGGACGAGCGCCTCCGGCTGGTACGGGTGCAGCCCGCTGAAGCCCTCCAGGCGGGCCGTCACCTCGTTGACCTTGGGGTTGTACTTCATCGTGCACGAGCCGAGCGGGTAGCTGCCGCTCTCCACGCCGAAGTTGAGCGCGGAGAGGCCGGTGAAGTGGCGCAACAGGTCGATCTCGCCGACCTCGGGCAGGCGCGGCGCGCAGCTGCGCCGCAGGCCCTCGGGGATGAGCTCCTCGAGCGGGACCTCCGGGACGTCGGCGGCGGGCAGGCTCCAGGCGCCGCGCCCGCAACAGGACTTCTCGTAGATGGTGCGGCGGTCGGGCTCGCCGGGGAGCGGAGGCGCGATCACGTCGTCACCCCTGAGGTTGACGATGGTGAGGCGCCGAGCGCCGCCGCGAAAGCATCGGCGAAGGCGTCGAGCTCCGGTCGCGTGCGCTTCTCGGTGACGGCGACGAGCAAGACGTCGTCGAGCGCGGCGGCCTCGGCCGCCGTGGCCGGCAGGCGGCCGGCGACGAGCCCTGCGGGCACGCCGGCCAGGAACCCGGCCGGGACGAGACGCTCGACGAGCTGCGCCGCCGGAAGCGGCAGACGCAGCGCGAGCTCGCGTACCACCGGGCCGGCGGTGAAGGCGTTCACCCCGGGCACCTCGAGCAGGCGCCCGCGCAGGTACTGCGTCTTTCGCGCGCAGAGCAGGCCGAGCTCGGCGAGCCCCTCGCGCCCGAGCCACGTGAGGTGGACGAGCGCGGCCAGGGCGTTGAGCGCGTGGTTCGAGCAGATGTTGCTGGCCGCCTTCTCGCGGCGGATGTGCTGCTCGCGCGTCTGCAGCGTGAGCACGAAGCCGCGGCGGCCGTCGAGGTCCACGGTCTCGCCGACGAGGCGGCCCGGTATGCGACGCATCAGCGCCTGGGTCACGGCCATGTAGCCCAGGCCGGGTCCGCCGAAGCTCATCGCCCCGCCGAACGCCTGCGCCTCGCCGACGGCGATGTCGGCGCCCAGGCGTCCGGGCGCCTCGAGCACGCCGAGCGTGAGCGGGTCGGCGACCACCACGAGCAGCGCCCCGGCCTGGTGGGCGACCGCGGCGGCCGCGGCCACGTCCTCGAGGCCGCCGAAGAAGTTGGGTTGCTGGACGACCACAGCGGCGGTGTCGTCGCCGAGCGCCGCCTGCAGAGCATCCGCATCGGTGAGCCCGTCGGCGGCCAGAGGCACCACCTGCGGCCGCGGGCCGTTGCCCGCCGTCTCCGTGACGAGCACCTGGCGGTACTCGGGGTGCACGCCCGCGCTCAGGAGGACGGTGCCGCGCCGGGTCTGCGCCCCGGCCAGCACCGACGCCTCGGCGAGCGCCGTGCCGGCGTCGTACATCGAGGCGTTGCTCACATCCAGGCCGGTGAGCTCGCAGATGGCCGTCTGGTACTCGAAGATGCTCTGCAGCACGCCCTGGCTGCGCTCCGGCTGGTAGGGCGTGTACGCCGTGAGGAACTCGCTGCGCGAGACCACGGCGTCGACCACGGCCGGCACGAAGTGGTCGTAGATGCCGGCCCCCAGGAAGCTCACGAGTGCGCTCGCCGGCGTGTTCCGCGCCGCCAGGCGGCGTAGATCGCCGGCCACCTCGGCCTCGCTGAGGCCGGCGGGCAGCGCGAGCGGCTCCCGCCGGCGCACCGCCTCCGGCACTGCCGCGAAGAGCTCGTCCACGCTCGACGCCCCTACGACGTCGAGCATGGCCCTCACGTCGTCCGCGCTGTGCGGCACGTAGTCGACGCTCCTGCCGGACACCTCACGCCTCGCCCACGCCGCGCGCGTCTCGCTCACGCCTCTTCGAGGAACGCCCTGTACGCGTCGGCGTCCATGAGCTCGCCGATCTGGCCGGGGGCGGTGAGCCGCACGCGGATGAGCCAGCCCTCGCCGTAGCAGTCCTCGTTGACGCGCTGCGGCTCGTCCTGCAGGGCATCGTTGACCTCGACGACCTCGCCGCTCAGCGGGGCGAAGATCTCGCTCACGGCCTTGACCGACTCGAGCTCGCCGTACGTGGCGCCCTCGGTGACGCTCGCGCCCACCTCAGGCAGCTCCGCGTAGACGATCTCGCCGAGGGCGTCCTGCGCGAACCAGGTGATGCCGAACACGGCGTCCTCCCCCTCGACGCGCGCCCAGTCGTGCTCCTTGTGGTAGTGCAGTTCCTGCGGGTAGCTCTCGTCGGCCATGTCTGTCCCTTCCTCCTCGGGCGTCCGCCCTGACTCGCTGGCAACGTGCCCGCCGCGCGGACGGCGGAAACGCACTCGCTCGGTGGGAGCCGCCGCTCCCGACAGCGCCGCGGCCGGCGTCACCTACCGACCGGAGCGCGCCAGCCGGCGTCGCGGCGGCGGCGCACGCAGGCGAAGACGCTGCGGGACAACGATGCCGCGAGCGGCCACCCCGGCATGGGCGGCACCGTCACTCGACCGCGAACGCGCGCCACGCGCTCGCCGTCTCGGCGTGCGCGTCGTCGGCCGGGTGAAGAGCGCACACGCGCCAGCGCCCGGCCGCGGACAGCTTCACCGTGGCCACGTAGACCGAGCCCAGCGCCGCGTCCGCGACCGTGGCCTTCACCGTCTTCACCGTGGCCCACGCCTCATCCTTGAGGCGCTGGAACTCGAGCAGCACGCCTCCAGCGGCGGCCGGGTGCCTGGGAAGCAGGCTGCCGGCGAACGCGGTCGGCTCACCGACCGGGACGGCGGCCGGAGCCCCCGGGACCCCGATCCGAACCTTGGGGGTCACGGTGACGAGCGCCGGGGCCGGAGCGACGTAGACGGCCCCGGACGGCTGCTGCTGCGGCAGCAGGAAGCGCACGCGCAGCTGCGTGCGCGTGCGCGGCACGTACGTGAAGGTGTAGTCGCCCCGGGCTGCCGTGTGGTGGGTGGCGACCGTCTTCCAGCCGGCGACGGCCTTGCGCTCAAGACGCACGTCGGCGAGCACGAAGGGCTTGCCGGCGCCGTTGGTGAGGCTGCCGCTGAGAGAGACGACCGCGCCCCAGGCAGGCTCCCCGACGTCGGCGGCGAGCGTGAGCACGGCCAGGCGGTCGCGCACGGCGAGGCCGACCGCCGGTGCGGCGAGCGCGTTGACGGCGTACCTGGCCGTGTCGAACGGCGGCGGCGCTTCGCCGGCCGCCAGCTGCCGCCGGGTGCCGGCCGCGAGATCCTGCGCGAAGGTGCCCGGAGCCGTGCCGGTGGTCTCCGTCCAGTAGGCGACGCCGGCGGCCGCGCCAAAGCCGGCCGGAGCCGCACCCGTCTCGATCCTGACGACGGGCAGCGCCGGCGGCGCGTAGCTGGCGCCGCGCGGATGCGTGCGCAGGTACTTGACGGGGTCGACCCAGCCGCCGTGGTCCTTCCACTTCTTGGGTACCTCGCCGGCGTAGGGGTTGCGGTCGCGGTACCGGGCGCTGGGGTGGATACCGAAGTGCAGGTGGTCGAGCCCGTTGACGGCCGCGATCCGCTGGCCCGGCGTCACGCGCTCGCCCTCCTTCACCGCGAGCTTGGAGACGTGCCCGTAGAGAGCGCGGAACTCCTCTCCCGCCCCGGTGCGGTGCACGATGATGATGCAGCCGCCCGGCCTGCCGCCCACGCCATAGCCGCCGGTGTCGGCGCGCGCGATCCACACCGTGCCGTCGCCCACGGCGTACACAGGGGCGCCCTTCTTGCGGTGCATGTCCTGGGCCACGTGGATGTTGGTGCCGCGCGGCTCCCCGAAGCCGGCGTAGCCGCCGAAGTCCTCGCTGCCGACGGGCCAGACCCAGCCGCCGCTGCCCGGAGATGGATCGGCGGCCGGCGCCGGCGGCGCCAGGACCAGCGCTGCAGCGGCCAGACACACCAGCGCCGCGCAGACCGCTGTAGCCGCGCGGGCACGCCGGCCGCAAGCAGCGGCCCAGACGCGGCCGAAAGGACTGAGGGAAGTGACGGCCGGGGAGCTGACGGGAGACCTCCGGAGGCAGCGGGCCTGACGGTCTCTCGGCAGTATGCCAGCTTCGGGGTGCGGCGGCGACCCGACGTACTTGCGCTCAAGCTGTTCCTTTCGCGCGCCGATTCACTCACAATCGGGGTAGTGGACCGGGCGGGCGCCGGCGCGCGCCGGCCGGCCACGGAACGGCGCACAGACGAGCGGGAGGTGCGAGATGGAGGGACCGCGCGGTCGGACCGCCGGCAGAGTCGGACGTCGTCGGGTGGCGGGCATCGCGCCTCTCGGCCTTCTGCTCCTGTTCGTCGTGCTGTCGCTGCCGGCCGTCGCCGGCGCGACGACCCTGCAGCGCATGACCGTCGAGCAGCTCGCCCGGCGGGCCGTGCTCGTGGTCGACGGCACCGTGCTCTCGACCGCCGTCGAACGCTCGGCAAGCGACGTGCGCACCGCGGTGCGCCTGCAGGTACGCACAGCGCTCAAGGGCGCACCAGGCCGCGTCGCCACCTTCGCCGTCCCCGGCGGCACACTGGCGGACGGCACCACCGTGCGCGTGGATGCCATGCCGCACTTCACCGTGGGTGAGGAGTGCTACGTGTTCGTCGACGCCCGCGGCTGGGTGATCGCCGGCTTCCAGGGCAAGATCGCAGTCGCCGACGGGCGCGTCGCCGGGAGTCACGTGAAGCGTGCGGCCATGGACGACCGCATCTCGGCCGCCCTGCGGCCGCGCGCTTCGGCCGCAGCCGACGACGCCCCTGCGCCGGCGCGCGTCCCCGGCGCCCGCACCGCCTCTGCGCCGGTCATCACCTCCGTGAGCCCGGGCGCGGCGTCCGCCGGGACCGATTCGCCGGTCGTGATCACCGGGTACGGCTTCGGCGCCTCCAGGGGCTGGGTCGAGTTCACCTACGGCAACGACGGCGTCGAGCGCATCGAGGCTCCGGTGAGCTCCTGGCGCGACACGCGCATCGAGTGCACCGTCCCGACGGCGACCATCAAGGACTATCCCGCCTCGGCCGGCTCCGGCCCCCTGTGGGTCACCAGCTCCGACGGCCGCGAGTCGCTACCGTACGCCTTCCAGGTCCCGTTCAGCTACGGCGACGAGCACTGGCGGTCGCCGCAGGTCACGTACTACGTGAACACCTCGGACATCGACGACGCCCTGCGAGAGTCCCTCGTGGACGCCGGCGCCGCAGTCTGGAACGCGGCCGGCTCCGGGTTCACCTTCGTCGACGGCGGCGGCACCAGCGCGACCAAGGCCTTCGACGGCCAGAACGTCATCTCCTGGGCTTACGGTCTGCCCGACAGGGTCATCGCGCAATCCAGCAGCACCGGCAGCGGCGGCTACATCAAGGAGGCGGACATCCGCTTCAGCAACGACTACGAGTGGGGCGACGGCTCGCCGGGATCCAACACCATGGACGTCCAGTCGATCACCATGCACGAGGTCGGTCACTGGCTCGTGCTCAACGACGTGTACGGCCCCGGCGACACCGACAAGGTCATGTACGGGTTCGGCACCGAGGAGAGCGTCAACCGCTCGCTCAGCGCCGGTGACGTCGCCGGCATCAGGTGGATCTACCCCTTGGACACCGCGGCGCCACAGGTGGGCGCCAGGGACGCGACCGCCAGGCAGAATCAGTTCGTGAAGCTCTACTACCGTGTCTACGATGACCTGAGCGCCCAAGTGAAGAGGCAGGTGCAGATCGTCAGCAAGAGCGGCACCGTGAAGAAGAGCTGGGCGTGGGACTACGGTGAGAACTACGACGGCTGGCGGTGGGTCAGGTACCGGGCGACGCTGCCCCGGGGCAGGTACACGATGATCGTGACCGGCACCGACCTGGCCCGCAACAGCGCCAAGGCGTTCGCGACGCTCACCGTGAAGTGAGTCACCCTCAGAAGGCCACTGCAAGGGACCGCGTGCCGTGAGTCCGTAGCACAGGAGGTGCACGATGTCAGTCCGTCATCCGCGCAGACCGGGGATCCTGCGCCGCCTGCCGCTCGTCGTCGTCCTCGCCGCGCTGCTCGTCGCCGCCGTGGGCGCGGCGCCGGCCACGGCCAAGCCCAAGACGCTGCACGGCGCCGCCTACGACATCATGAAGGGCTTCATGGGCAAGTGGGACAAGGACGGCTTCGCCAAGGTCACCGACCTCGGCGCGGGCACCAGATACAGGGTGCGGCTCGCGCAGTGCAAGATCGTCGTGAACCCCAACCTGCGCGACAAGGACGGCAAGACGCCCAACGCCCTGTACGGCCCCGCGCCCAACGTCATCACCTTCTCCAAAGACCCGCGCAGGCTCAAGGCCGGCGACCGGGATGCGTGGGGTGAGACGGTGTGGCATGAGGTCACGCACGCCCTGGAGGACAGCGGCGGCGACGACATGACCAACAGCGACAGGCTGTACAACGAGCGCAACACCGAGTACATGGCGAGCGTCGCCAAGGAGGCGCTGCCCTGGCTCGACCAACTCGAGAAGAAGGCCAAGGCAGGCGCCTCGGTGGCGCAGCTGCGCGACTACTGGCAGAAGTACCTCGAGAAGATGGACTACGCCGCCAAGAAGCTGGCCGAGACCGCCAAGTACCCGCCCGACCTGGCGCTCATGAAGAGGTGGTTCGGCTTCTCGGTCGATCCGGCTGCCATCCAGAAGATGTACCTCACCGACAAGGCCTTCTCCGGCGACGAGTGGAAGAACCTGCGGGAGGCGCTGAGCCTGTCCGACTGGGCGGGCACGTGGGAGAGCTACACCTTCAGCGAGATCCGCTTCACGCAGAACGGTGATTCCGTCACCGGAGACTCGTCCCAGTGGGACGTCGCCTTCGCCGGGACCGTCAAGGGGAGCGTGCTGACGGGCCGTGCCACCTACGACGCGGGAGAGCCCTACGTCTACGATTTCGAGCTGACGATGTCGGCAGACGGGCAGAGCTTCAGGGGGTGGCGTCTGCTCGTGTCGCAGGGCGGGGTCCCTGTACAGAGCGCCAAGGACCCGTGGATCGGCTGGCGGGCGGGAACCCCACCCATCAGCTACATCTCCTTGGGCTCCTGACCCCGCCCGGGACGGAGGCTGGGCGGCGGGCCCGGCGCGGAGCTCAGCCCGCCGCCTGCTCCTCGTCACCGCCGGCGTGCTCGTGCGCGTGCGGCGCCTCGAGCCCGTGCGCGGCCAGCGGGTCGGCGCCCGGCCCGTGCGCGTGCGCGTGGCGGTGCGCCGTGGAGGCGTGCCGGTGCGTGTGCTCGTGGATGAGGTTCACCTCGAGCAGCAGCGCGTGCTGCGTGAGCACGTCTTCGGGTGTGCCGTCGGCGACCAGCGTGTGCTCCTCCGACATCACGACGATGCGGTCGGCGGCCTCGGCGGCGACCGAGAGGTCGTGGGTGGCCATGACCACGGTGCGGCCCTCGCGGCGCCACTCGTCGAGCAGGTCGAGCAGCCACACCTGGCTGCGCGGGTCGAGCGCGTTGGTGGGCTCGTCAAGCAGCAGCACCTGCGGCTGCATGGTGATCACCGAGGCGATGGCGACGCGCTTCTTCTCGCCGCCGGAGAGCGTGTAGGGCGGCCGCTCGAGGAGCTTCTCGATGTGGAGCTCCTCCGCGGCCGCCGCGACGCGACGGCGCACCTCATCCTCGGGCAGGCCGAGCTGCAGCGGGCCGAAGGCCAGCTCGTCGAAGGCGTCGGAGCAGAAGAGCTGCACGTCGGCGTCCTGGAACACGAAGCCGACGCGCGAGCGGAAGTCCCGGCGGAACGCAGGGTCCTCGAGCGCGTCCTCGGTCAGCGGCGCGCCGAAGGCGCGGACCTCGCCGGCCGCGGCGAAGACGAGGCCGTCGAGCAGCTTGAGCAGCGTGGACTTGCCGGTGCCGTTGGCGCCGACCACGGCGACGTGCTCGCCGGACCGGATCGTCAGGTCGAGGCCGGAGAGCGCAGCGCCGCCGGCCCTGTACTCGTGACGGACGGCGCGGAGCTCGAAGTCGGGGGTGACGCTCACGGCCCCATCACCCTGTCCGCCCAGACCACGGAGATGCAGAGCAGCAGCGTCGCCGTCAGCCACAGCCAGTCGCGCGCGGCCAGCCGCGGCCGGGTCAGCGACGGCATGGCCCCGGTGGACCCGCGCGACAGCATCGCGTCGTGGACGTCGTCGGCGCGCTTCATCGAGGTCCGGACGACGAACGCCATGCGCTCGGTGACCCAGGCGCGGTCGGCGCGCGCGGCGCCGCGCGTGAGCGTGCGGCTCTCGCGCGCCAGGTGCATCTGCTCCACGACGGTGAGCAGCGAGAGGATCTGCTTCTGGGTCATCGCCAGCGTCGCGACGACCACGTCGGGCAGGCGCAGCGACGTGAGGGCGCGCAGCAGGTCGGACCAGCGCATCGTCCACACCACGAGCAGGGCGAACCCGGCCGCGGCGACCACCCGCGTGACGAGCGTCGCCACCCCGAGCAGGCCCGGTTCGGTCAGTATGACGGGCCCGAGCCGCAACGCCGCCGGTCCCGGCGTGAACACAGCCAGCGCCGACGGCAGGGCGATGAGCAGCGCGAACAGGCCGGCCGATGCCCACACCTTGCGCACGAACGAACCGACGGCGACGCGTGAGAGCGCGGCCAGGGCGACGGTCACCGCGACCAGCCCCAACAGGGCCCAGAGGGAGTGCACCAGCGTGGCCGTCACCGCGAACACGACCAGCGTGAGCAGCTTGACCCGGCCGTCGAGGCGCTGGAGCAGGCCGGGCCGGGATGCGACGTCTTCGTTGCGGATGACGTCGGTCACCGCCCCGGCCACGGCGTCCGCACCCTTGCGCGCCAGGGAGCGGCCGCGGCGCACGGCGCGCCCGGCCGGTTGGGGCGGGACGACCGCGAGCGGGTCCGTCGCGTGTCCGGGCGCGGCTGCCCGCCCGCCGCGTGGCCGCGCCAGCACGGCGCCGATCGCCAGCGCGATGGCGACGGTGACGAGTACGCCGGCGACCGCGGCCAGGAAGTAGCCGAGCAGGGCGTCGTCGACGCCCGGCGTCATGTAGTCGGGCAGCGCCGCCCGCCACACGCCGCCGAGGCGGGCGAAGTCGGCCGGCACGTAGCCGACCATGTCCTTGATCTGCTCGGGGCTCCACTCGCCCCACGCCGTGCCGGGCGCCAGCGCCCCGAGCGGCGTGAGCAGGATGACGACGGCCAGGGCCGCCCACAGCCAGCGCAGCGGGCGGGCGGCGGGCTTCATCTCGAGCAGGGCGGGGTCGGAGCGCCCCAGCGCCGCCACCACGCCCATCGTGACCAGCGCCTCGACCCAGCCGAAGAAGAACAGGTGCTCGAGGGCCATCGCCGGCACGGCGACCGCGAGGCCGTACGGAGCGTACAGCGGCCGCCCGTCCGCGGTGTGGTTCAGGTACGGCTGCAGGCCGAACTCCACTCCGGCAACGACCGACGAGGCGACAAGGGCAAGGTACGCGGCGGCCCCGGCGGCGAGCACCCGCCGCCGCGCCGACGGCTGGTCGCCGGCCAGCAGGCGGAACACGTAGTAGCCCACGAACGGCGCGACGACCGCCATGTTGAAACAGTTGGCGGCGAGCGACGTGATGCCGCCGTCGCCGAACAGCCCCGCCTGGATGACGAGCGCGATGGACACGGCGATGACCGCCGCCCAAGGCCCCAGGATGACGGCGATGAGCGTCGCCCCCACGGCGTGCCCCGTGGACCCGCCGATCACCGGCACGTTGAACATCATGATGACGAAGGAGAAGGCGGCCCCGAGTGCGAGCAGCGGCACCTGACGAGCGCGCAGGGTGCGCTTCACCCTGCGCGCCGCCACGATCCACACGGGCACCATGACGAGCCACAGGAGCCCGTACGTCTGCGGCCCCAGGTATCCGTCGGGGATGTGCATGGCGACGAGCTGCACGGGATCGGCCTCGGCCGCTCAGGCCCGAGGCGCCGGCGCGGCCGCTCCGGGCCCGCCGGTGCGGCACTCCAAGCACACCCCGAACGCCGTCACAAGGATCTCGTCGACTGCGCCTCCCCGTGAGGCCAGCTCGGAGCGCACGGGCGCGAGCAGCTCGTCGCCGAAATGCTCCACGGCGCCGCACTCGCGGCACACGAAGTGGTGGTGTGACGGCTCCGGCGAGACCTCGTAGTAGCTCGCGTTGCCCTCGAGGTGTGTCTCGACGACGAGGTCGAGGCCCACCAGCAGCTCGAGCGTGCGGTAGACGGTCGAGGCGTTCACCTCGGGCATCGTGTGCTGCGCCCGCGCCGTCACCTCCTCGGCCGTCAGGTGACCCCCGGCGCCGCGGAGCACCTCCCAGATGAGGGTGCGCTGCGGCGTGAGGCGGTAGCCCTTCTCCTTGAGGGTGGCGCGCGCGTGGTGCATGGGCGCGACTGTAAGGCATCTGCAAATCGTTCGCAATAAGACCCGCCGCCGAGTCGGGGATGCATCGTCACACGCAGCTCGTCAGCGCACGGGCGGCGGCCCTTCTGCCATACTACGGCGGCCATGACCGCTCAGGCCGACCAAGCGACCGGCGCGACCCTCAGCGAGGAGGCTCGCTTCCTCTCCCGCATCGAACCGTTCCAGGGGCTCGAGCACCCGCGCCTCGAGGAGCTCGCGGCGACCGTCGTGGTGCGGCGGTGCTCCGCCGGTGAGGTCCTGCTGCGCGAGGGCGGCGCCCCAGGCACCGAGCTGTACGTCATCCACGACGGTGCCGTGGAGATCGTCAACGACGGCCGGGTGGTGGACGTGCTGTCCCGCGGCGGCGTCTTCGGCCACCCGACGCTGCTCACCGGCGAGCCGCCGCAGTTCAGCACGCGCATCCGCGAGGACGGCGTGCTGTACTGCATCCCGGGCGAGCAGGCGCTGGACGTGCTCAGTCGCACCGCCGGGGTCGTCTTCGTCGCCAAGACGCTGCTGTCTCGCGTCGCCGAGGCGGCGTGCCCACCGCAGGACCTGCCGGACGTGCGCACCCGTGCCGTGCGTACGCTGCTCCACGGGGCTCCCGAGTTCGTGCGCCCCGAGGCCACCGTCAGCGAAGCGGCTCGCACCATGAGGGACAAGGGCCTCTCGGCCCTGCTCGTGCGCGCCCCGCAGGGCCTGGGCATCGTGACCGACGTGGACCTGCGCGACAAGGTGGTCGCCGGCCACGGCTCGCTGGACCAGCCGGTGCACCAGGTCATGTCCAGCCCGGTGGTCACCGTCAACGCGGACGTGTTCGCCCAGGAGGCGAGCCTCGCGATGATGGAAGCGGGCGTCAAGCACCTGCCCGTGCTGGACGCTGCCGGTCAGGTGCTCGGCGTCCTCTCCTCCGGCAATCTGATGGCCCTCGACCGCCTGAGTCCTTTCGCGCTGCGCCACGAGATCCTCGCGTCCGAGAGCCCGCAGGCGATGGCCGAGGCGGCCGCCGACCTCCCCAAGCTGGTCCTCGACCTCGTGGAGGCCAACGTCGCCGCGCCCGCGCTGATGCGCATCTTCACCTTGCTGCACGACGCCATGACGGCGCGCCTGCTGCAGCTCGCCGAGCGCCGGCTGGGGGCGCCGCCCGCGTCCTACGCGTGGCTGGCGTTCGGAAGCGCCGCCAGATACGAGATGAGCCTGGTCTCGGACCAGGACAACGGCCTCGCGTACGCCGACACCGACGACCCCGGCGCGGACGACTACTTCCGGCAGCTCGCCGAAGAGGTGAACGACGGCATGGCCGCGTGCGGCATCCCCGTGGACCCGCACGGCGTCGCCGCCAGGCAGCCCAACTGGAGGTGCCCTGCCTCGCAGTGGCGGGAGCGGTTCCAGCGGTACCTGCGCGGCTGGGACGACGTGGGCCTCATCGTCGACGCCGCGATCAGCTTCGACTTCCGCCACGTGGCCGGCGACCTGCAGATCACGCCGCAGCTGCACGACATCATCAGGCAGGCGCCCACGTACGCACGCTTCCTCGCCGGCCTCTCGGAGCTGGCCACGGAGATCCGCAGCCCGCTCGGCTTCCGCCAGCGGCTCACCGGCCCGGTCGACCTCAAGGTGAGCGGCCTGCGGCCCATCCAGAACCTGGCCCGGTACTACGCCTTCGCGGCTGCCCTGACGCCGCCCACCACGCTGGAGCGCCTCGATGCGATACAGCAGGTGAACGGCGAGGGAGCGACCTCGGCCCAGGGCCTGCGCGAGGCGTTCGCCAGCATGTCGGCGCTCCGTTTCGAGCACCACGCCGAGGCACTCCGTGCCGGCCGCCGGCCGGAGGACGCCATCGACACGGCCAAGCTCAGGCCGCTCATCAAGGCCGAGCTCCAGGCGGCCTACCGCGTGGTGCTCAACGCCCAGCGCGTCCTGCCCCAGCGGATCCTCTGAGCGCCGCGCGCGGCACCGGCGCGTCGCGCCACACCCGGGCGCGGTTGCAGCGCCCCACGACGACCGACAGACTGCGTAGTGTCGTATGGTCGATCGAAAGGGGAGCCGTGAACCGGCCGTCTCCACGCCGGCGGCGCCCGGCGATCCTGCCGGGTCTGACCGCGCTCTTCGCGTGCGTGGCGTTCGCCGCCTCTCTCGCGACGGCGCCGGCCTGCCTCGCCTACGGCGACTACGTCCATGGCGACGTGCCCGTGGACGCCTGCCACCTGTGCCACATCGACAGCCACACGAACTGGCCCGTGGCCAGTGAGGTCTGCCTGTCCTGCCACACCGGCTACGAGGTCCCGGACGCGCCGGTCACGTGCTGGACCTGCCACACGCCGGGGCAGGACATGAGCGTCGCGCGTGCCGACGCCGCATGCACCGCCGACTGCCACCTCACCGATGGGACGACGAGCCGCCACTCCGCTCACGACGGCGGCGGCCCGGCGTGTACCACGTGCCACCCGGTCAGCCCGTCGGCGGTCGACGCCGGCGACGACCCGCACCACGTGCTGCACCTGCCGGCGTGCTCCGTGAGCGGGTTCACGCCGGCGAGCGGCGCCCCCGGCACCGTGGTCACGGTGGACGGGGCCGGTTTCAGCAGGGTGACCGCCGTCACCTTCGGCGGCGTGCGCGCCTCCACGTTCACCGTGCTCTCCGCCACGCGCCTCACCGCCGTCGTACCCTACGACGCCGCGACCGGCCCGGTGGCCGTCCTCAACGCGGCCGGCGCGGCCACCAGCACCGCGGACTTCGTGGTGCCGGGCCGCGTGACGGCGGCCGTCACGCTCGCGGTGTCGCCGGCCTCAGTACCGCACGGCGGGCGGGTGACGGTGCGGGGGACCGTGGTACCCGCCGCGCTCGCCGGCGCGCGCGTCAGCGTCTCGTTCCAGATGAGAACGGCGACGCGCTGGACCACGGCGGCGACCGTCACGGCGGTGAGCTCGGCCGGCGGCGTCTTCGGCCGCGCATGGCGGCCGCCGGGCGCCGGCCTCTACCGCGTGCGGGCCACGCTGGCGGCGACGGCAGAGCACACCGCTGCACGGTCGCCGTGGGCCGCCTTCCGCGTGCGTTGACCGCAGGCGGCACCGTCCCCGCTCAGTGCGGCGCCGGCACCTGCGCCTTGCGCGCCTCCTGCCGGGCCTTGGTGCCCTTGTCGAGCGTGCCGGCGAGCAGGAACCCGGCCAGCATGAGCACCAGCGCCGCCATCTCGGCCGGGTAGAGCCCCGTGGTGTCGCCGAGGCGCGCCCGCGAGCCCGAGGCCGCGATCAGCGCCGCGCCGGCGGCGATGAACACGTTGGCCCACACGCGGTAGCCGAACTCACGCCTGCGCAGAAAGCGGACGATCGACCAGAGGGCCCCGCCGAACAGCAGGATCGTGCCGCTGATGTTGATGGGCAGCGACATCATCCGGGGAAAGCTCAGGCTCTCGCCGAGCGCCTGCCCACCCACGGTGATGCCGGGCACCAGCTTGCTCATGTCGAGCTGCACGGTGAACGTCCCGATGAAGAACACGACCATGCAGGCCACGAGGAAGACGAAGTAGTAGTCGCCCCACCTGCGCCTGCGCGCCACCAGGTACAGCGTGCCCAGCCCCAGGAACCCGACCAGCGACGCCGCGATGACGATGTAGATGCGGTAGATGAACGGCTTCCAGTCACCGCTGGCCTCGGAGTAGGTCTCCATGGCCGCCGCAAGGGCGTAGAGGAACAGGCCGATGGCCCACGCGAGCTGGTGCATGCGGCGGCGCTTGATGTACTGCCAGAGGACCAGCCCGCAGAAGACGAAGCCGAGCGCGGCCGTGGCGGCCGCCCAGGCCCAGCTGGACCAGAACGCTGAAGCGGTGGCGATCATGCGCGCGTGCCTCCCGGTAGTCGGCGCCGCTGCCGCGGCAGGCTCGGCACAGGATACCCCGGCGCGGCGGGGAGGGCGAGGGCCGCGTCCACGTGTCTGGGGCACCTCACGGCGCAGCCCGCGCTGGACCCGCTACCCGGCTCGCTCGACGGGCTCGCCGAGGGTGAAGAAGAACGTGGCGCCCTCGTCAACGGCACCCTCGGCCCAGCAGGTGCCGCCGAGGCGGGAGGCGACGCGGCGCACGCTGGCCGGGCCGATGCCGGTACCGGGGTTATCCGCAGCGGAGTGCAGACGCTGGAACGGCTGGAACAGCTTGTCGGCGTACTCCACATGGAACCCGGCGCCGTCGTCCCTGACGAAGAACGCCGTCTCGTCGCCGGCCGGGGGCGATGCAGCCCGGCTGCACGGACAGCTCGACGTGGCGGCCGGGGTCGGCGTCGCGCAGGCGTTCGCCGAGGCGGCGCGCGAGCGCGCTCAGGTCGACATCCTCGATGTCGAGATCGCGGCGGGACAGCCGCGAGAGCGAAGGCAGGGCGTCGATCAGCTCCCCCATGCGCTGCGACTCCGAGCCGATGCGCCCCAGGTGCCCGAGCCCCTCCTCGCCAAGGTCCTGCCGGTAGTCCTGCGCGAGGATCTCGCTGAACCCGTCGAGGGCCCGCAGCGGCGCCCGCAGGTCATGCGAGATCGAGTAGGCGAACGCCCCCGCTCGCGCTTGACCGCCTGCAGCTGTGTCGTCCGTGCCTCCGCCCGTTGTTCCCGATCCGCGTCGAGGCGGTGCAGACGCCTCTCGGCGTGCACCCGCGCCGTGACGTGCTCGAGGACGGCGGCCAGGTAGTCGAAGCCCGGTGGACCGTTGTGGCGGACCGCTGCACCACGAGATGGGCGTGCGCCACTCTGCCGTCCCTGCAGATGAAGCGCTCGTCCATGGCGTACCCGTCGAGCTCCCCCGCCGTGAGCCGCTCGAACTGCGCTACGTCCGGCGCGAGGTCGTCGGGGTGGGTGAGCTCCGCCCAGGTCATGCTGCAGAGCTCCTCGCGGGAGTGTCCGAGCATGCGGCAGAGGGCGTCGTTCACCTCTATCCAGCCCTTCTCGGGACTGGTGGTGGCCATGCCGATGCCGGCCCTCTCGAAGAAGGCGCGGAAGTGCCGCTCGCTGGCCCGCAGGGCCTCCTCCGCCTGCACGCGCTCGCCGATGTCGCGCACCAGGCCCTCGGTGCCCTGCAGACTCCCGCCCGGATAGCGCACGATACGCACACTGGCCGCCGTCCAGAACACCGTCCCGTCCCTGCGCACCGCGAGCTCCGCGCTGGTCGCTCACGCGCCCGCTGAGCCGCAGCCGCGCCAGGATCTCCTCCCGGGCCCCCGATTCCGCGTACAGGCGCGCGGCCGGCATGCCGATCATTTCGTTCGGCGACCCGTAGCCGGACATCGTCGCGGCGGAGGTGCTCACGAACGCGAGGCAGCCCTCGGAGTCGGCGCGACAGTAGCCGTCCTGCAGGTTCTCGAGCACACCCCGCAAGCGGGACTCGCTGTCGCGCAGCGCCTCCTCGGCGCGCAGGGCTTCGCTGTGATCGACGACCGAGGCGACGTAGCCGAGCGACGCTCCGTCGTCGTCCTTCACCACACCCGCGCTGACCTGCGCGACGAACGTCGTCGCGTCCTTGCGCACACCCGTCAGCTGCCCCGACCAGCTTCCGCTGCGCAGCAGCTGGCCGCGCGCGACCGGAGTCTCGTCCTCTGAACCCCAGAGGTCGCGCGCAGCGCGCCCGCGGAGCTCGCGGTCGAGCGAGAACACGCGGTCCGGGCACGATTCAAGCAGCGTGTCCAGCACGGCTGCGAGCGCGGCCGGAACCGCCGGTGCGTCCGGCAGAGCCTCCATCCCAGCAGGGTGCGTGTCTCCCTGCTCGGCCATGGCGCCTCCCTGCGCGGGCCCCGCAGGTCGGTCACCCGCGATCGTGTCGGGTCCGCCGCGAGCCCATGGGCGGCGCTCAGCAGATACTATCGGCCGCAGAGTCCGAAGACACGGTACCGACGGGAGGGGCGGATGAGCGAGGCCGACCTGTTCGCAGACGCGCCGCACGAGCTGCGCGAGCTCCTGGCGCTCGCGCGCAGCCTGGCGCGCGAAGCCGGGCGCATGCACGCCGAAGGCCGCGCCGAGGGCCTGCGCGTGGAGACGAAGTCGTCGCCCACCGACCTCGTGAGCCAGATCGACGAGCGCGTCGAGCGCCTCATCGCCGAGCGCCTGCGTGCAGAACGCCCGGGCGACGCGCTGCTGGCCGAGGAGGGCAGCCTCCTGGACGGGTCCAGCGGGGTGCGCTGGGTCGTCGACCCGCTCGACGGCACGACCAGCTACGTCTACGACTACCCCTGCTACGGCGCCTCCATCGGCGTCGAGATCGACGGCGAGACCGCCGTCGGCGTGATCCTGGACTCGGCCGGCGGTCGTCTGTTCTCAGCCGTCAGAGGGTTCGGGGCCTCGTGCGATGGCCGGCCGGTCCGGGCGCGCGAGCCGCAGGGCCTGGCGCGCGCTCTGGTGGCCACCGGCTTCTCCTACGATGCCGCCCAGCGCCGGCGCCAGGGCGCCGTGGTCGCAACGGTGCTTCCGCGCGTGCGAGACATCCGCCGCGGCGGGGCCGCGGCCGTCGACCTGTGCCACATCGCCGCCGGCCGCGTGGACGCCTACTACGAGCTCGACCTCTCGCCGTGGGACTACACCGCCGGCGTGCTCATCGCCCGCGAGGCCGGCGCCGCCGTGGAGCTGAGGCCCGCGGCCCACGGCCGCGGGCCCGCTGTGGTGGCGGCTCACCCCGCGCTCATCGAGGACCTCGTCGAGCTGCTCACCGAGGCCGGCGCGCTGGTCTGACCGGGGCGGCGCGCCGGGGCCCGCGGCGTCGGGTGTCACTCCCGCAGGTCGAGCAGCCCCTGCGGCCGGTCGATGATCACGGCGGCACCGTGCTCGCGCAGCTCCGCCGCGGTGCGGAAGCCCCAGGAGACCCCGACCGCCGGCATGCCGGCCGCGTTCGCGGTCTGCATGTCCACGCTGGAGTCCCCCACGTACGCGACCCGCGCCGGCGCCACGCCCAGCACGGCGGCCAGCTCCAGCGCCACCGTCGGATCGGGCTTGAGCGGCACCCCGGGGACGGCGCCCCGCACCTCCACGAAGTGCGCCGGGCAGAGCAGCGCCTCGACGATCCGCAGCGTCAGGTCGTGCGACTTGTTGGAGAACACCGCCAGCGGCAGCCCGGCGTGCCGGAGGCCCCGCAGCAGCTCCGGGACGCCGTCGTAGGGCCGAGTCTTGACCAGGCTGTGGAGGCTGTAGTCGGCGATCATGCGCTCGTAGCAGCGCGTCACCGTGGCCTCGTCCCTGCGCTCGCGCGGCAGTGCCTGCTCGGCGAGGTTCCACAGCCCCCTCCCGACCAGGTAGCGGTACTCCTCGTAGCCGTGCGGCGGCGCCTCCTCGGCGGCGAGCACGCGGTTCATGGCGTCGCCTATGTCTTCGAGGGTGTCGACCAGCGTGCCGTCGAGGTCGAAGATGACGGCGTCGAACCTCATGCGCCCGCCTCCTGCGCGGCCCGGGGACCGTGCGTCGGGCCGTCCGGGGCGCCTCCGTCCGAGAGAGTCACTGCGCCGCGCCCGGCGCGGACGACCTCGCCGAAGCGCCGCAGCGTGTCCGAGGCGTCCCGCGGGCCGAGCTTCACCTGCACGAGCGTGAGCTCGCGGGGGTGCGTCGAAACGCGCGCCAGCGCGGCCACCAGCTCGTCCTCCGACGCAGCGACGAGGCCCGGCTGCCCGCCGAACACGCCGGCGAGCTCGGCGTAGCGCCACGGGTGCAGGTCGTTGAACGGCCCCTCGTGCAGGGTCCGCTCCATGAGGTAGCCGCGGTTGTCGAGCACGAACACCGCGGCCCCGCGGCCGTGCCGCAGGAGCGTCGAGAGCTCCTGCGCGGTCATCTGGAAGGCGCCGTCGCCGACAAAGGCCAGCGGCCGACGCGTGGGGTCCGCGAAGGCCGCCCCGACGGTGGCCGGCACCGACCAGCCGATTGAAGCGTAGAAGGCCTGGCACAGCACGGTGGCGCCGGCGGGCACCGGCATGCCGGCCACGCTGAGCACGGCGTCGCCGACGTCGGCGAGCACCACCGACGCGGGCCCGATGACGCTGCGCGCGAGCTCGTAGAACCGGCGCGACGTCAGCGGGACGCCCGGCCGCGCCGGAGCCACGGCGGCCGCGGCAGGACCGGCCGCCGCGGTACGTCGTCCGGCCGGCGCCGCCTCGCGCAGCCGGGCCACGAAGTCCGGCAACGTCACGCCGCGGTACACGCGCCGGCCCACGCGCACGCGGTCGTGCGCCGCGGCGACGAGCCGGCGCGGGTCGATCCGCGCCGTGTCCAGGCCCAGGTCGAGGTCGGTGAGCAGGCTGCCGAGGGCCAGCACGGCTCCGGCGCCGTCGACCGCTTCCCGCGGCCGCTCGTCGCCCAGCGCGCCGATGCAGAGGCCGGCGAAGCCGGAGTGCGACTCCGGCAGCACCGCCTTGGCGTGCACCGTCGTCACGAAGGAGGCGCCGAGGCGGTCGACGAGGCCGAGGACCTCGTGCGCGAGCCCGAAGCGCGCGATCTCGACGCCGGCCAGCACGGTCACGCCGTCGCCGCCGGCCTTCCGGATCTTCCGGACGGCGTGAGTGACGGCCGCGTCCAGCGCCACCGGGTCGCTCACGAAGGGCGCCGGCGCGAGCGGTCCCTGCGGCGCGGCGCACGCCGCACGAGACACGTCCACCGGCAGCTCGATGAACGCCGGACGCCGGTCGCCCAGACACCGGGCCAGTGCGGCATCGATGAAGGACGGGGCGGAGCCGGCGTCGCCGAGGCGCACGGCGTTCCTGACGACGCCGCGGTAGGCCCGCGCCTGCGCGTCGCGCACGCCGACCGTGTGGTGCAGCACGCCGCCGGGCCGCTTCGCCGCCGGCGGCGCTCCGCACACCGCGACCACCGGAACGCGCTCCGCGCTGGACCCGGCGACGGCGTTGAGCGCGCTGAGGCCGCCCACGTTCCACGTGACCGCCAGCGCGCCGATGCCGTTCACCCGCGCGTACCCGTCGGCCGCGTACCCCGCGTTCAGCTCGTTGCAGGTGACGACGACCTCGAGCGCGGACGAGCCCATCGCGTCGAAGAACGGCAGGCAGAAATCGCCCGGTACCCCGAACACGTGACCCACGCCCGCCTGCTCGAGACGCCGGGCGAGGTACGCCGCCACCGTCCACGAGCGCGCCACCACCCACCTCCTCGTCGCCATCATCGGTTCCAGGATTGTCGCAGGCCCGGCGGTGAGATTCACTAGGGGACGTAGTGGAGCTGAGCGACTCGCGGCCCGCCGGGCACCCCGGCGCGGGCCACCATCAGGAGGAGACCATGGGCGGACGTCTCGAGGGCAAGGTCACCATCGTCACCGGCGCGGGGTCGGGCATCGGCCGCGCCTCGGCCATCAGGTTCGCCGAGGAGGGCGCCAGGGTCACCTGCGTCGACATCAACGCCGCCACGGTGGAGGAGACGGCGGCCCTGATCGGCGACGCCGCCTGGCCGGTCACCTGCGACATCTCCGACCCGGCCCAGGTGCAGGCCTACACCGACGACACCGTGCGCCGCTGGGGCCGCCTGGACGTGGCCTTCCAGAACGCCGGCGTGAACCTGCCGGGCGTGTTCCACGAAGTGCCGGACGACGTCATCGACCGCACCCTGGACGTGAACGTCAAGGGCACCATGTACGGGTGCCGCTACGCGATCCCGTACATGCTCGAGCAGGGCGGCGGCTCGCTCATCAACACGACCTCCGTCAACGGCATCGTCGCCGAGCCGTACCTCACCGTGTACGCCGCCTCCAAGGGCGCCATCGTCATGCTCAGCAAGGGCATCGCCCTCGACTACGTGAAGAAGGGCATCCGCTGCAACGCCATCGCCCCCGGCTGGGTCGACACGCCGGTCAACTACGCCCACGCCGAGATGCTCGGCGGCCTCGCGCACGTGTACGCGACGATCGACTCGTTCCAGCCCATCGGCCGTCCCGGCGAGCCGGTGGAGATCGCCAACTGCGCGCTCTTCCTCGCCTCGGACGAGTCGTCGTTCGTCACCGGCACGGTGCTCGTGGCCGACGGCGCGATGACGGCGCAGTAAGCGACCCCCGGGTCGCAGACGACGGGGGCGGGGCGCCTGCGGCGCCCCGCCCCCGTCGTCGCTCACTGCCGGGCGCGCGCCGGCTCAGTACGCTGTGAACGTCCTCCAGGACGACGCCGTCCTGGCATGGTCGTCGTCCAGGTGGACGGCCATCACGCGCCAGCGACCCGGCGCGTACTGCATGCGGATCGCGTACTGCGTCTCACTGGATGTGTTCCTGTACTTCTGGGCGTAGAAGGAGAGAGCCTTCGTCCATTTGCCGCCGAGGTAGTGCTCGAAGTACACCTTGGTGTGGCTGGTCCTGTTCTGGGCGCTCGTGTGCGGCGGCTTGATCGTGCCCCAGCTCTCGTACTTCACCCTGGACCTCACCGCCGAGGGCACGGCGGGCGGCGTCAGCTTGCAGCGCGCCTTGACCAGGGCGACGTTGCTATAGGCGAGGGCGTACTCGCTGTCTCCGGCGAACTGCAGCTGGAAGTAGGTGTTCTTCTTGATGCGCCAGGCGGTCTGGTAGTCACCGGTCGTGGACTGCAGCGTCTCGAGCAGGTAGACGTCGGGATCGAGGACGTTCTCCTGCGTGGCCACGAGGTCGACGGACTTGCCGGGGATCAGGAACCCGCCGGCGGCGTCGAGGAGCGCCCCGGTGAGGTAGACCGCCCCGTTGTAGGCGACGGTCTCGGCGTCGGCGGTGAGGACGATGCCGGCCTCCTTCGGACCGGTGCTGGGCATCGTGGCTGTGAGCGTGACGTCGTCGACGTAGGAGCCCTCGTACACGATCGCCGGGTCGCTCTTGAACAGGACGGCGATCCACACCTGGCTCTTGCCGCACACGTTGCCGAGCGTGTAGACGTTGGTCAGGTCGAGGCTCTTCTTGGACCAGGAGTCGAAGCTGCCCGAGTAGCCCGTGCCGTAGTAGTTCTCGTTGTTGATGGAGACGTACAGGTCCAGGTAGTCCTTGTTGAGCTCCGTGACGGAGTACATGGACATGCTCAGGGTGGCGGCGGTCGCCTGCGAGAGGTTGAACGGACCCGCGAACATCCAGGCGGCCTGGTTGTTGACGTAGGGGCCCGGCGGGCTGATCGCGCTGCCCGCGCAGTAGGCGGAGTACGAGCCGCCGGCGGCCCGGTAAGTGGTGGTCGCCCACCCTGGGCTTCCCTGCAGCGTCCACTTCGACAGGCCGGTCTCGAAGTTGTCGAAGAAGAGCGTTTGCGTGGACGAGGCGCCGCGGCCGGCGACGGCCGCGGGGGGTGTGACGAGCCAGGATGCCGGGGGTGCGTCGGTGCTCAGAGTGGGGGGAGCCACGGCGCCGCTGGCGACGGAGCTGGACCCGGACGCCACCGCCACGCCCGCCCAGACGAGCAGCGCCGCGACAGCCGCGAGCGTGAGCAGCATGAGTCCTCGCGCGGCCGCGCGGCCCCGCCGCGCGCTCGCCCCGCCGAGGACTGCGTCGTCTCTGATGACCCTGCCAGCCATGGTGCACCCCCGCTCCCGCGCGACGCTTCGGCGCCGCGTCCCCTTCGCCAGTCCGTACTCTCGTTGTACGCCATAGACGGCGTGTGTCAATCATAGGGTCGTCAAGGTGGGGACATTCCTTGACGATGAAGGGTGCAAGGAACACGATTGGTGGCAGCGGCGGAGACCTCCGCCCACGCACGACTCCCGGAGGGGGCTATGGCCGCCGGTTCCGAAGGGGCAGGCTGGGGCACCACCAGAAGGACGTTTCTCGTGGCCGGTGGCTGCGTGCTGGCGGCCGCCGTGGCCGGAGTCGGCCTGCGACGCGGTCGCGGGCGGACGCACGCCGGCGCCGCGCGTCCGCGCCGGGCCGCCAATCTCAGCGAGCGCGACACCCCCGGCGGCGTCGAGCTGCGGCCCACGCCCGTCGACATGCGCGGCCCCGTGTTCGCGCTCAACCGCTCCGGGGCCGTCGTCTGGCGGGCGGTGGACGGGCGGCGCAGCGTCGCCGAGATCGCCGCCGAGCTCGCCGCGGCCTTCGGCCTCACCGCCGACGCCGCGAGGCGCGACACGCTCGTCTGCCTGCGTACACTGGCGGCGCAGGGCCTGGTGAGCGGCGTCCCCGGCGCCCCGCCGGCCGATGAAGGCGGGCGCACGTGAGCACGTACCGCTTCACGACCGAGGTGTTCGCCCTGCCGCGGGAGGACGGGCACCTGGTGTACGCGCCGCTCCTGGAGACCAGCCTCGTCGTCAACGACGCCTGCCTCGGCCTGCTCGCGGACATCGCCGGCGGACACGCCGTTACGCCGGACGCGGGCGGACGCGAGGTCCTCGACCTGCTCGAGCAGCTTTCGCTCGTCACCGCGGCGCCCCCGGTCGAGACACCTGCGCCGGACGCCGAGGTCCGGCCCGCCGAAGCTGCGCCTGCGGCCGTACCGGTCGCCCCCACCGCCGTCACCCTGTTCCTCACCAGCGCCTGCAACCTGCGCTGCGTCTACTGCTACGCCTCCGGCGGCGAGCGTCACCGGTTCCTCGACCCCGAGGTCGCCTTCGACGCCATCGACCTCGTCGTCGCCAACGCTGCGGCCCGCGGCCTGGACGAGGTGCGCGTCTCCTTCCACGGCGGCGGCGAGCCCACCGTGGCCGGGCAGACGCTCAGACGCTGCGTGCACCGCGCCCGGCGCCTGAGCGACGCGCGCGGTCTGCAGCTGCGCACAGGCACGGCCACGAACGGCGTGATGGACGACGCCATGCGCGACTTCCTGGCCGAGACCATGACCTCGGTCATGGTCTCCGTGGACGGACCGCCGGAGGTCCAGGACCGCCTGCGGCCCACGCCCGGCGGCGGCGGCTCGTCGGATGCCGTCGCGCGCACGCTCGCGCGCCTCTCGGAGAGCGACGTCACCGTGGGCGTGCGCCTCACGTGCACCGAGGACGTGCTCGACCACGCACCCGAGACCGTGCGGCACCTGGCCGCGACCTACCGCCTGCACACCGTCCACCTCGAGCCCCTCTTCCAGTGCGGCCGCTCCCTCGGCAGCGGCCTGCGCGTGCCCGCGGCCGAGCGCTTCGTGCGCGCCTACCGCGAGTGCCGCCGGGCGGCGGCGGAGGCCGGCGTGGAGCTCGCCTACTCCGGCGCCAGGCAGGGCTCGCTGTGCCACGCGTTCTGCCAGGTCTGCCAGCCGAGCTTCAACATCACCACCGAGGGCGACGTCACGGCATGCTACGAGGTCACCGGCCGCGACGACCCGCGCGCCGGCGTCTTCATCTACGGCCGGCACGACGCGGCGGGGCGCACCTTCGTCTTCGACGACGAGCGCGTGGCTGCGCTGCGGCGCCTCACCGTAGACGAGGCGCCGCGCTGCGCGCGCTGCTTCGCCAAGTACCACTGCGCCGGCGACTGCCCCTCCAAGAGGCTGTTCGCCGGCGCCGACCAGGCGGTGATCGGGCGCTGTGAGATCAACCGCGCGCTCACGCTCGACCAGCTCGAGGAGGTGCTGCAGTGAGCGACTACCAGCCTCCCGAGCTCTCCATCTACGAGAGCGAAGACGCCACCGTCGAGTGGGCCGCCCTGCGCGTCGGCGAGACGGCGCCGGACGACCGGCTCGGCGAGTCGGCCACGCCGTCCGCGTCGGCCTCACCCTCAGCGTCCGCCACACCGTCCGCTTCACCCTCCAAGTCGCCCGAGGTCCTCAAGTGGAGCGCCCCGGAGCCGGCGTACACCTACCCCGAGCCCGACACCTTCGTGGCCCCAGCCGATCCCTCCCGCAAGGTGTCGGGCCCGACCAAGACGCCCGAGAAGACCAAGAAGCCGGGCAAGGTCACCCGCGCCCACTCCACGAAGACCAAGCTCACCGGCAAGGACGCCTTCGGCGGCACCATCTGCACCTGCAACCTGGTCTGTACGTGCAACCAGGTGTGTACGTGCGAGGCGGTGGCCGCCTGCAGCTGCGTCTCGGACTCCGGACCGGCCACGTGTTCGTGCAATGCCGTCTGCACCTGCCAGGGCGTCTCGTCGTGCTCCTGCCAGTCCTACTCGTCCTGCTCCTGCCAGGCGGAGCCCTTCTGACATGGCGACCACGAGACCTCTTCTCCGTGCCTCCGCCCCGCGCCGCGGCGCGATCGGCACGCTGCCGGCGGTGACGCTGCCGGCGGTGACGCTGCCGGCGGTGACGCTGCTGGCGGTGACGCTGCTGGCGTGCCTGCTCGCCCTCGCCGGACCGGCTGCGGCGGCCAAGAGCCACCCGTACAACCTCGGCTGCAAGGCCCTCGCCGCCGGCGACCTCACCGAGGCGACCCGGCTGTTCAAGCAGGCCGTCGAGCTCGAGCCCGGCGACACCGACGCGCTCAACAACCTGGCCGTCTGCTACCTGCAGAGCGGCGAGTTCGCCAAGGCCGACGCCCAGCTCAAGAAGGTGCTCAAGCTCAACGCCAAGTACCGGGGGGCGGACCTCAACATCGGCGCCGGCTTCATCCTCAAGGGCGAGCCTGCCTCCGGAGAGAAGTCCACACGCCTGGCCACGGACGCGCCGCCGACGAAGAACGGCAAAGACGTCGAGGCGTCGGCGTACTACAACCTCGGTCTGATCGAGGCGGCAGGCGGCGACTACGCCAAGGCGCAGGCCGACCTGGAGAAGTCGGCCGGCCTGCGGCCGAGCGTGCAGACCGACGTCGCCCTGGGCTGCGTGCAGGCCGCGCAGGGCGACTACGACGCCGCCGTCGCCACGTTGAAGAAGACCGCCGGGCAGAAGCCAGACAAGCCCCTTGCCGACACCGTCGCCGCCAACCTGGCGGCCGCGCTGTTCCGGCGCGGCATGGGCAAGCTGGAGCAGGGCGAGGTCACGGCGGCGAAGGCGGACTTCGCGGCGTCGAACCAGCAGAGACAGAACGACTACGCCGAGATGGGACTGGCGCTGGTCGCGGCCGAGCAGGGCGACAAGGCCGGCGCCGAGAAGATCCTCACCGGACTCAAGACGTCGAAGGAGCCCGGCATGGCTGCGGCCGTCACAGCGAACCTCGCCAAGGTCCGCAAGATGGGAGAAGGCGGCGGCGGGGGCGACGGCACGAGCGGCGACTGGCTGTCCTGGCTCGTGCTCATCGGCGGCGGCGTGCTGTTCGCCGCGCAGACCTTCGCGGTGCTCCGGGCCGCGGCCACACGCCCGCGCGGCCCGCTGTCCGTGCCTCTCGCCAGCCTCGGCGCGGTGGTCGGCGTGGTCACCGCAGCCGTCTTCGCGCTCTCCTACTTCGGCAAGCTCGACGGCTCCACGATCGTGCTCGCCGCCCTGGGGGTCGACGTGGTGATCGTGGCGCTCACGCTGGCCGCGCCCTCGCTGGGGCAGCGGCGGACGAGCACGGCCTGAGGTCGAGACCGGGGCGTCCGCGCCGCAGCGCCGGCCGGCCCCGGAGACCGGCGATCCGGCGCGACCTACAGCACGAACCTCTCGAGCACGTAGAGGAGAACGACCCAGCCCACACCCACGACCGCAGCGGCGGCCACGGCGCGCGTGCGGAACGTGGAAGGCAGTCCGGCCTCCTCCTGCCGCACGGCCGGCTGAGACGGGACCTGCGCAGACGGCCCCGGCGCGGCCGCGGCCCGCGCCCCGGGATCGAGCACCGTCGCACCAGCTGCAGCCGCCGCGGAGGGCGCCTCCACCGTGGTCGGAGATGCCGCCGCCCGGGGCGGCGGCGCCTCCACAGTGGTCGGGGCCGGGCCGACCCCCGCGGCCGGGGGCTCGACGGTTGTGGGCGCCGGGCCCCGCGTCGCGGGCTCCACGGTGGTCGCAGCGACAGCCGTCGCGACCGGCTCCACGGTCGTCGCCGCCGGCGAGGCGGGCACCGGCTCTGCCGCGGCCGCGGTGGCGACCGTGGCCCCGGTGACCGCCGCGGCTGCCGCGGCGGCGACGGCCGCCGGCGGAGCGGCCGGCTCGAGCGTGGTCGCGGTGGATGCGGGCGCCGGGGTCTCCACCGTGGTCGCGGAGGGTCCGGCCACGGGCGGAGCAGCCGGCGGCGGAGCCTCGCCGGTCGCCACCGACGGTGGCTCCTCAGCGGGCGGCGCCTCGGGGACTGCCGCCGCCTCTGCCTCGGGCGGCGCGGGCGGAGCGGCCTCGGACGGCCTGGTCTCCACGGTGGTCGCTGAGGGCCCGCCCGCAGGCGCAGCGACCACGGGCGGAGCAGCCGCGGGCGGTGCCGCAGGCGGTGCGGCGGCTGCGGCCACCGCAGCCGCCGCGGCCGTGCTCGCGGCGACCTCGGCGACGGTCGCCGCCGGCTGGGCCGCGGTGGGGCCCGAGACGGCCGCGGCAGCCGCTGCGGAGCCGGGCTCCATGGTGGTCGCCTCGCCCGGGGCGGCGTGCGCCTGCCTGAGCGGCGTCTGCAGCAGCAGCAGCGACACGGTCTCCACGAGGAGTCCGAGGCGGGCGTCGAGCGGCGGGTCCGACGCCTCCACCCACGAGCGCCCGGCCAGGTAGTACTCGATGGACTCGTGCGGCTGCACGTCCTGCACGCGCACGGGCACGACCGGCAGCCGGGCGGCGTCCGCCATATGCAGCTCGCGTTCGACCTGCTGCGACTCGTTGGTGGCGTCCGAGAACACGAGCACGAACACGCGCGCCGCGTGGATGGCGCCGCTCAGCGACTGCGCGAAGCTCCTGCCGGGCAGCACATCGCGGGGCGCGATCCAGCACGTGACGTCCTCAGCCTCGAGCCGCGCGCAAACCGCCTCCGCGGCCTGCCTGTCGGCGGCCGCGTAGCTGATGTACACGTCGCGCGCTGTGGTGCGCGCGGCCAGCGACTCCCTGCCGGCGGTACGGGCGCTCACAGACGCGACGCCGGCCGCGGCTGCGACCGTGGCACCGTGCGTGCCGCGCTCCAGGGTGGTCTGGCCGGCGACGGCGGACGGCGCCGTCAGACCCTGGCGCAGCGCCGCGGAGAGCGCCTGCCCGGTCTGGAAGCGCTGCGCCGGGTCCTTGGCCAGTGCCACGTTCATGACGTCGTCGAGCAGCGGCGGCAGCTGGGTGTTGAACCTGCACACCGCCGGGACCGGCGCCGTGATGTGCTTGACCAGCACCGTCGCCAGCGTGTCGCCCTCGTAGGGCACGCGCCCGGTGAGCATCTCGAAGAGCATCACGCCGAGCGAGTAGATGTCGGTGCGCCCGTCGATGCCGCTGCCCTGCGCCTGCTCCGGCGACATGTAGTAGGCCGAGCCCATGACCGTGCCGGTGGCCGTGTGCTGGGTGACGCCCACCATCTTGGCGATGCCGTAGTCGGTGAGCACCGGCTCGCCCTGAGGCGTGAGCAGCACGTTGGCCGGCTTGATGTCGCGGTGGATCATGCCCAGTCCGTGGGCGTAGTCGACGGCCGCACAGAGCGGCTCGAAGATGCGCGCCACCTCGGCGGTCGGCATACGGCGCCCCTGCGCGGCGAACCCGTTGAGCTGCGCCGCCAGCGTGGGGCCGTCCACGTACTCCATGACCATGAAGTACTGGTCGTTCTGCACGTCGAAGTCGAGCACGCGGACGATGTTGGGGTGCCGCAGGTTGGCGACGGCCTGCGCCTCGTGGCGGAAGCGGGCCAGCATGTCCTGGTCGGTCGCCATGTGCGGGTGCAGCACCTTGATGGCGACCGTCTGGCCGAGCCCGGGGTGCTCGGCCTTGTACACCGTCGCCATGCCGCCCTTGCCGACGAGGGCGGTGATGCGGTAGCGCCCGAGCGAGCGCCCGACGAGTGCTTCGGCGCTGTCCATCAGAGGATGTCCTTTCGCTTCTGCAGGAACAGGACGACCAGGAAGATGGCCGCGGCGATGACGAGCATGAAGAGCCAGTGCTGGTAGACGTTGACGTTGAAGATGTCGCCGTAGCCCTCGTCGAGGCTCTTGATGGCAGCCGCCTTCTCGCCCAGTGTCTTCATACCCTCAAGCCCGGGAAGCATGAGCGTACCCGGGTCCTGCGCCGTGCCGATGCCCGTCTTGATCTGCGAGACGGTGGCGAGGGATTCCATGGCCCAGCGCGTGGAGGTGACCGCACCGCCCACGGTGCCCGCGACTCCGAGGTCGGAGAGCGGCATGAGCCCGCCGGCGAACACGATCTGCGGGATGATGACGAGGATGGCGAGCAGCATGGCGCGATCCTCCGTGGGCGCCACCGACGACACCAACAGCCCCCACATCATGCCGCCGAACACCACGAAGATCATGCTGACGAGCAGCTCCGCGTACCCCTTCGCGCCGAGGAACCCGTAGTCCACGGCCACGATCCGGAACAGGAAGAGCACGAAGCCGCTGTAGACGGCGAACAGGGTGCCGACGGCGACCTTGGAGGCCACGTAGGGGAACAGCTTGAGCGACACCATGCGCTCGCGCTTGTAGATCTCCTTCTCCTTGACGATCTCGCGCACGGACCCAAGGGTGCCGACCAGCATGCCCATGAGGCACGACATGAAGACCATCGACATGGCCGAGCCGAGGTCGCCGAGCACCGGGTCGAGCATGGTGCGCTTCCAGATCACGAAGTCGAGCATGCCGAGCAGCGGCGCCAGGGCGAGCAGCAGCAGCAGGGTCTTGCGGTCGGCCGCCACGAGCGTCAGGTAGCGCTGGCAGAGGATGAGGAACTGCCTCCAGCCCGAGGCACTGCGCACTGTGGCCCCGGGCGGTGCCGGAGGGGCGCCTGCCTGCGCAGCGGCGCTCTGCGAGACCTCGGTGAGCGGCTTCACCACGTACTCCTGGATCTGCGCCGAAGCCAGGAACCGCTTCGCCCACACCTCGGGCGAGTCGACGTTGTCGAGCTTCTCGTAGATCTCGTCGAAGTCGCCCACGCCGAAGTAGGCCAGGGCCTCCTCGGGCGGCCCGTAGAAGCCCACGTAGCCGCCGCGCGCGAGAAAACACACCTTGTCGCACATCATCACGTTCTTGGTGGCGTGCGTGATGAGGATGACGGTGCGGCCCTGGTCGGCGAGCTTCCTGAGCAGCTTCATCATCTGCGACTCGGTGTTGGGGTCGAGCCCCGAGGTGGCCTCGTCCAGGAAGAAGAGGCTCGGCCGCGTGAGCAGCTCGACGCCGATGGAGGCGCGCTTACGCTGGCCGCCGCTCAGCTGGCGGATGCGCTTGTCGGCGTGCGCCTTGAGGTCGAGCTCGTCGATGACGTCGTTCACGCGCTGCGCGCGCTCGGCCGCCGAGGTATCGCCCGGCATACGCAGCTGGGCGGCGTAGTCGAGCGCCTTTCGCACGGTGAGGTCCACGTGGATGATGTCGTCCTGCGGCACGTAGCCCATGTCGCTGCGGTACGCAGCGAAGTTGCGGTACAGGTCCACGCCGTTGAGCAGCACCACGCCCTCCGTGGCCGGCTTGAAGCCGCAGAGCGCGGTGACCAGGGTCGACTTGCCGGCGCCGCTGCCGCCCACTACGGCGACGAACTCCTGCGGCTTGATGGAGAGCGAGACGTCGTTGAGGATGCGCTTGCCCTTGCCGACCGTCTTGACCAGGTGGAAGGCGTCCAGGCGCAGGCGCCCTTCTTCGCTCATCAGCTGCAGGCGCCCGTCCTTGAGGACCAGCTGGTTGGGGCCGATACGCACGACGTCGCCCTCGCGCAGCTCCCTCTCCTGGACCTGGGCGCCGTTGACGTAGGTGCCGTAGGCGCTGCCCATGTCCTGGATGACGACCTGGCCCTGACGGCGGCGCACCTCGGCGTGCACCTGGTTCACCTGCGGGTGCGCCAGGTGCACACCCGTCTCGGCGCCGCGGCCCAGGCTCAGCGCCTTGCCCTCGGGGATCTCGTAGACGGTCATGCTGGGCTCGGCCGACGGCGCCGGCTCGGGGAAGCCCTCGGGGACGGCCGCCTGCTCCGCCGCCAGGAACGTGAGCGTCACGCTCTGCCCGATGTCGACCCGCCGGCCGTCGCTCAGCAGGACCTCGGGCTCGAGACGGCCGTCGACGCTGAGGCCGTTGGTGCTGCCGAGGTCGCGCATCACCCAGCGGTCGCCGCGGCGCTCCAGCTGTGCATGGCGCCGCGAGACGGCGTCGGCCGCGACCACGACGTCGCTGGCCGGGTCGCGGCCCAGGGTGAGCGACGTCTTGGCGAGCGGGACCTCCCGGGTGCCGTCCGGGGTCGTGACGCGCAGGCGCGGCGGCTTGCCGGCGGGCAGCATCACCGTGTGTCCGGGCCGCACCACCGGCCGCACCACGCCGACGGGGGCGCCGGCGCCGCTGAACACCAGGGTGAACGGCCCGATCTGCACCTCGTCGCCGTTGTGCAGGACGCGCTCCTCCTTGACGGGAAGCTCCTGTCCGTTGACGAAGGTGCCGTTGGCGCTGCCCAGGTCGACGATGCGACAGCCGGACGAGTCGGCCAGCACGCGGGCGTGGTGCGTGGAGACGGTGGGGAACGCGAGGGTGAGGTCGTTGTCGGTGCCGCGGCCCACGTCGACCCTGGGCTTCGCGACCGGGTACTCCTCGGTCTGGTCCAGACTGCGAATCGTGAACGACCCGTACATAGCAGCCCCCGTGCCCGTCGCCCCGCTTCTGCCGTGTTAGCCGTTACTATACCGGCACGCGCCCGAGACAACAGGAGCAGACGTGAACGAGCCTTCACGGGAGCAGCAGGGCTACGCGCCGGTGCCGCCGGTCCCCCCGGTGCCGGCGTGGGCGGGGCAGGACCGACGGGGCGGAGCCTCCGGGAGCGCCTCCGGCGGCCGTGCCCGCAGCACGTCCGGCGGCCGCTGGGTGACGGCGCTGGTCCTGACCTTCCTCGTCGTAGGCTGCGTCGCAGCCCCCCTGGCGCTCTTCGGCGTCTGGGTGCACGGTACGCTGATCGACCCGGACGGCTATGTGGCCACCATGTCGCAGCTTGCACGCCGCCCGGCCGTCCAGAAGGCCGTGTCCGATGGCCTCTCCAAGGCCATCGCCGGCGCCGTCAAGGATGCTGGCTCGTCGTTCCTCCCCGAGGAGCTCGGGGGCATCGCGGACGAGGTCACCGGCGCTCTGCCCGTGGAGGAGCTCACCTCAGGCTTCGTCGAGGAGGCCCTGGCGAGCTCCGAGTTCGCGGACTTCTGGGCCGAGGCGAACCGTGCCCTGCATCCGCTGCTCATCGACGTCATCGAGCACACCGCCGAGGGAGATGCAGAGGCGGACCTGGTGCCGGTGGACCTCACCGCCGTCACCGGCATCGTCGTGGACCAGCTGGCGGAGGCCGGCGTAGAGCTCCCGGACCCGCTGCCGGAGACGCTCACCACGGGCAGCGTACCCCTGATGGACTCGGCGCTGCTCAGGGATCTGGGCGGCGTCATCGTCACCGTCGACCGCCTGCGGATCCCCCTGGCGCTCCTGGCGGTGGTGGCGCTGGCGGCCGGCGTCGCCGTGGCCCGCGACCGCCTGCGCACGCTGGCGCTGGCCGGCAGCGGCATCGCGGTCGCCATGGCGGCGGTCGAGGTGGGCCTGCTGGTGGGCCGCAGCTCGTACCTCGGCGCCACCGACGGCGTGCACATCCCGCACGCCGCCTCCGCCGCGGTCTTCGATGTCGTCACCCGCGACCTGCGCCTGTGGGCGCTGGTCCTGCTGGCCGCGGGCGCGGCGCTGGCCGTGGCGGCCCTGCTCGTCAGCCGACGGCGCAGCCGCGGCGCCGTCTGACGTCCGCGGCGCTCGGCCCCGGCCCTCCGCGGGCTCCTACTCCTCCGCCGACGTGATGATCCACGTGTCTCCGCCGCCGGAGAACTGCATCACCACGGTGCGCGTGTCGATCGGCGTCTTGATGGTCACGAGGAGCTTCGCCTTGCCGGAGCCGGTGGCCTCAGGTGGCGACTTCTCCGTCACGCCGAGCTTCACGCCGAAGGTCTTGAGGCGGCCGATCTCGCTGCGGATGCTCTCCCCCGCCGAGGCCCGGTACTCGGGCGAGAGCAGGGCGAGGGCCGCCTCGGGATCGCGCGTGTTGTAGGCGTCCCAGTACGCCTTGGTCAAGGCGCGCACGGCCGTCGCCTCGGCGTCGGTCAGCGGTGTCGCGCTCGTGGCGGGCGAGGCCAAGGAGCCCGGCGAGCCACCGCCCGACGAGGTCGCCTGCGGCGACGCCGCTGCCCCGCCCGAGGAGCCCGACGACCCACAGGCGGCGGCGATGACCATGGCGCACGCCAGCAGCAGGACACAGGCCATGCACAGATGCGTGCGACGGTACGACATGGGTCACACCTCCCCCGACGGCTCCCCAGCAACTCTCTTGGCAGCATCCTGCCCACCCGGGGAGATCGGCAGACATCGCACGGCGCTGCACACCTGAGCCGGAGCGCGACGGGTATACTCGGCTCGTCCTCGCTCGCCGCGGGGCAGGCCGTTGGGGAGTGGCCGATGGAGCGGTACCGGAGGGACGTGGACTGTGCTCCCACACCTCGCGCCGGCGAGCCCTGAGATGGTGAGACGGACACCCTGGAGGGCGCCATGAGCTTCTCGCTGGCAGACACGATCGCGGCGCGGCAGGCCGACCAGTACGCGCTCTACGCACGCCACCTCAACACCAAGCTGACCAAGGTCCTCGGCATCATCGGCTTCGACAAGATGTGGGTGAGGGGCGAGGGCGCGTACCTGTGGGATGCCAGGGGCGAGCGGTACCTGGACCTCCTCGCCGGCTTCTCCACCTACAACCTGGGGCGGGACCACCCCGTCGTGCGGCGCGCGCTCGAAGAGGCGCTGGAGCTTCAGCGCCCCAACCTCGTGAAGATGGACACGCCGCTGCTCGCCGGCCTGCTCGCCGAGCAGCTCGTGCAGCGCATGCCGCCCGGGCTGGACGCCGTGTTCTTCGCCAACTCGGGCGCCGACGCCGTGGACACGGCGCTCAAGTTCGCCCGCGCGGCCACGGGGCGGCCGCGCGTGCTGTATCTGGATCACGCCTTCCACGGCCTCATGCTGGGCACGCTGTCGGTGAACGGCGGTGAGCAGTTCCGCAAGGGCTTCGGCCCGCTCATGCCCGGTTTCGACAGGATCCCTGAGGCCGACCTCGACGCCCTGGAGTACGAGCTGCGCAAGGGCGACGTGGCCGCCTTCGTCGCCGAGCCCATCCAGGGCAAGAGCGTGCACGTGCCGGCCGCCGACTACCTGCCCGCGGTGCAGCGCCTGTGTCGCACCTACGGCACCATGTTCGTCTGCGACGAGGTGCAGGTGGGCATGGGGCGCACCGGCCGCTTCCTGTGCTGCGAGCACTGGCGGCTGGAGCCCGACATCGTGACGCTGGCCAAGTCACTGGGCGGGGGGTTCATCCCCTCCAGCGCGACGATCATGCGGCGCAGCATCCACGACAAGGTCTACGGCCGGCTCGACCGCTGCCAGGTGCACTCCACCACCTTCGGCGAGAACGAGCTCGCCATGGCGGCCGGGCTCGCGACCCTGTACGTGATGGACGAGGAGAAGCTGGTGGAGCGCGCGGCCACGCTGGGTGACAGGCTGCTCGCCGGGCTTGACGCGCTGCGCGCGCGCCACGACATGATCGCAGACGTGCGCGGCCTGGGGCTCATCGTGGCCATCGAGTTCCGCGCCCCCAGGGCGCTGACGCTCAAGGCCGCCTGGGCCGCCGCGGAGAAGGCACAGAAAGGTCTCTTCGCGCAGTTCGTGGTCATGTCGCTGATGCGCGACCACCACATCCTGACCCAGGTCGGCGGCCCCGACGTCAACGTCATCAAGCTGCTGCCGCCGCTCATCATCGGCGAGGAGGAGGTCGACGCCACCGTGGCCGCCTTCGACGCCGTGATGACCGAGGCGGCCGGCGTCCGCGGCCGGGTCTGGCGGCAGAGCGGCCACCTGATCAGGCAGGCGCTCTCCCAGTGAGCGGTGACCCTGCGGCGCAGCGCTCCACGCCGGGCCTGCGGCGGGGGACGAGCGAGTTGCTCGCAGATGTCCGCGAGCTGGCAGACGCCATCGGGCCGCGCGGCACGGGCACGGCCGGCGAGCGGGCCGCGGCCGACTTCGTGGCGGCGCGCCTCGCAGCGCTCGGTCTGCCCGTGGCGCGGCAGTCGTTCCGCGCCGCCGCCAGCCAGAACGCCTTTCCGCTGGCCAGCGCGCTGCTCGTGCTCGCCGCGACCGCCCTGTACCCGCGCGGCAGAGCCTGGAGATGGGCCGCGGCGGTGCCGGCGCTGGCCGCGGCCCCACTCCTGTGGCGCGCAATCCGCACCTCCACGAACGCCTTGCGCCCGCTGCTCCAGAGCGTGACGAGCGGCAACGTGGTGGCACGCGCCGCCCCGACGGGGCCGGCCGTGCGCCGCGTCGTGCTCCTCGCCCACCTCGACACGAACCGTGCCCGTGTGGCGTGGCAGTCGGACGGGGTCCGCTGGCTGGAGCCCATGACCTGGATCACGCTGGGCATGCTCGCCCTGCCCGGCGCGCTGTACGCGGCCGGCGCGCTCGCGGGCGCACTCCGGGGGGCGTCGCGCCGCCCCGGCCGCCTGTGGTTCGCCTCGCTGCTGCCGGCAGCCTATGCCGCCGGCATGGTCGGCACCCTTGCGCGCGACGAGCTCACGCCGTTCTCGCCCGGCGCCCACGACAACGCCGCCAGCGTGGCTGTGGCGCTCGAGGCGGCGCGCAGCCTCGCTGTGCAGCCGCTGCGCGACACCGAGGTCGTGCTCGCCTTCACGGGCGCGGAAGAGACCGACCACGCCGGGCTGTACGCCCTGCTGCGTGCCGACCCCGCGACGCTTCGCGACGCCTCGTTCATCGGCCTTGAGGGACTGGGGAGCGGCCGCCTCGCCTACCTCACGCGCCAGGGGCTGTGCGACCACGTGCGGCCGGACCCGGACCTGCTCGCGCTGGTGGAGGGCGTCGCGGCCGCGCGACCAGACCTGCGAGCCGAGCCCTGGGAGATCACGGAGGAGGACGAGGTCACGACCTTGCGGCGGCGGGGCTACCGGGCCATCTGCCTGGCGGGGTGCGACCCGCAGTCGCGCACCCTGCCTCATTGGCACCGCAGGGACGACACGGCCGACACCGTGTCGGCGGAGTTCCTGGAGCGCGCCACCGGCCTCGTGCGTGCGGTGCTGGACGCGCTCGACGGCGCCGCGGCGCGGGACCCGGGCACGGCACGCCCGGAGAGCACCCCTGAGAGGAGCTGAGATGCGCGCGTTCGTGACCGGCGGCGGCGGGTTCATCGGAGGAGCGGTCATCCGCAGGCTGCTCGCAGAGGGACACGAGGTCCGCACGCTCGTCCGCCCCGGCGAAGCCACGCCCCTGCTCGAAGGCCTGCCCGTGGAACGCGTCGGCGGCGACCTCGCCGACCCGGATGCCCTGCGGCGCGGCTGCGAGGGCTGCGACTGGGTGTTCCACATGGCTGCGCTGTACAGCTTCTGGGGGCACCCGTGGGACGAGTTCTTCGCCACCAACGTCGAGGGCACGCGCAGCGCGCTGCAGGCCGCCTGGGACGCCGGCGCCGCGCGCATCGTGTACACCAGCTCCATCGCGACCCTCGCGCAGCCCCCGGCCGACGGCTCCCTCGCCGACGAGGAGACGCCGAGCAGCCTGGCCGGCATGCTCGGCCACTACAAGCGCTCGAAGTACATGGCCGAGGAGGTGGCGCACGACTTCGCGCGCCGCGGCGCACCGGTGGTGATCGTGAACCCGTCCATGCCGGTGGGCGTCGGCGACCACACCCCGACCCCCTCGGGGCGGATGATCATCGACTTCCTCAACGGCCGCATGCCGGCCTACGTCGACACCACCCTCACGGTGGTGGACGTGGACGACGTGGCCGCAGGTCACCTGCTCGCAGCCGAGAGGGGCCGCATCGGCGAGCGGTACATCCTCGGCGGCGAGGTGCTCACACTCAAGCAGCTCACCGACCTGCTCGCCGAGGTGTCGGGGCTGCCGCCGGCGCGCTGGCGCATACCGCACGTGGTTGCCCTGGGCTGGGCCTACGTGGACGTGGGGCTGGCCGCGGTGGACCGCAGGCACGTCCCCGTGGCGACGCCCACGAGCGCCCGGCTCTCGTGGCGGCGCGAGGCGTACTCGTCGGCCAAGGCCGTGCGCGAGCTCGGCTTTCCCCAGACCCCGGCGCGCGAGGCCCTGAGCAAAGCCGTTGACTGGTACCGCGCCAACGGCTACGCGCCGCCGGCGCCGGGCAAGCTCAGCTCAGGCGCCGCGCCCGCGGCCGCGGGACCGGCATGCGCTCCGCCGGCGAGCCAGGAGGGGACCATGAAAGCGGTGGTGTTCGACTACGACCTGCCGCGCATCGTCGCGGCCATGGCGGCCGGCAAGGTCAACCCCAAAGGGTACCTGGGGCCCGCCGGCCCGACCCAGCTCAAGGACGTCCCCGAGCCGGACCTGCCCGGCGACGACTGGGCAGTCGTGCGCACCCGCCTGTGTGGCGTCTGCGGCAGCGACACCAAGCTTGTCTTCATCGACGCCGAGATGGACAACCCGCTGAGCGGGCTCGTCTCGTTCCCGCTCATCCCCGGCCACGAGGCGGTAGGGGTGGTGGAGAGGACGGGGCCCGCGGTGACGCGCGTGAGCGTCGGCGACCGCGTCGCGCTCAACCCGTGGCTGTCGTGCGCGCCGCGCGGCATCGACCCGCCATGCCCGGCCTGCGCGCAGGGTCACTACTACCTCTGCGAGCACTTCGCCGACGGCTGCCTCTCGCCGGCCCTGCACATCGGCAACTGCCGGGACGCCGGCGGCGCCTTCGCGCCGCACTTCCCGGCACACGAGTCGCAGCTCTTCCGCATCCCTGACGGGGTGCCCGACGAGCAGGCAGTCATCGCCGACCCGTTCTCCGTCAGCCTGCACGCCGTGCTCAAGGCGCCGCCGGCGCCCGGTGAGAAGGCGCTGGTGTACGGCTGCGGCACCCTGGGCCTCGCCGCCGTGGCGTTTCTGCGCGCCGCCTTCCCCGAGACCGATGTGGTCGCCGTGGCCAAGTACCCGTTCCAGCGCGCGCTGGCGCAGCAGCTGGGCGCGCGCTGGGTCCTGCCGTCGGGCTCCACCAGGGACCTGGTCGCCGAGGTGGCCCGTATCACCGGCGAGCGCCCCATCAAGCCGCGCTTCGGCCCGCCGTGGCTGCACGGCGGCGTGGACGTCATCTACGACAGCGTCGGCTCGGCCGGCACCCTGGCCACCGGCCTGCGCGTGGCACGTCCGCTGTCGCGCATCGTCATCACCGGGGTCAGCAAGCCGAAGCGCTTCGAGTGGACGCCGCAGTACTTCAAGGAGATCGAGCTCGTCGGCTCCAACGCCTTCGGCGTCGAGGACTTCGAAGGGCGGCGGCGGCACGCCTTCGCGATCTACTTCGACCTGCTCGCCTCGGGGCGCCTGCAGATGCCCTCGCTGGTCACGCACCGCTTCGCCCTCCAGGACTACCGAGAGGCCCTGCTCACGGCCCGCCAGAAAGGCAGAAACCAGGCGGTGAAGGTGGTGTTCGCCTTCCCGGAGGCGGACGCGACGGCGTAGACGCGACGGCGCCGGCACTGGCCCGCGGGCTGCTGACAAACGACTGCCGGTGTGTGACCATCGAACCATGCCAAGGGTGGCCATCGCCAGAGCGTCGAGCGTCGACCCGCAGGGACGGACGGACTGCCTCGACCGCGCCCTCGACGACGCGGGATTCTTCGCCCGGCTCGCCGGGCTTTCCCGTTCAACGCCCATCGCCATCAAGGCCAACATCGGACCGGCATCGCAGCGCGGCTACCACTACTACACCGACCCGGTGCTCGTGGACCATCTGTGGGACCGCATCGAGGCGGCCGGCTTCGGCGACATCGCCATCGTCGAGAGCGAGACCACGACGAGCACGGGCTTCAGCAACGCGACCCCCGACGTCATGGGGCCCGGACTGGGCTACCGTCACGCGGTGACGAACCTCACGCGCGAGGCGACCCGCACGGTCAGCTTCCACAGTCACGAGCTCACGCTGTCGGAGCGTCTCTTCCACAGCTTCACGATCAGCTTCGCCAAGGGCAAGAACCACGACCTCATGTGGTTCACCGGCGCCCTCAAGAACATGTACGGGGCGATCCCCATGGACAAGTACCAGGAGTTCCACCGCCGCAGGTCAGGCCTCGACGTGGCCGCGGCTATCCTCGCCGTGAACCTGCTGCAGACGCCGCAGTTCAGCCTGATCGACTGGATCGACGGCGTCGACGGCGGCGAGGTCTGCTACTTCTCGAGGAGGCTGGACGGAGACGAGCTGCGGAGGGTGCATGCGCACCCGCAGCGGATCCTCGCCGGGGAAGCCGCCCTGGCGGTCGACGAAGTGCTGTGCCGCAAGATGGGGTACGACCCACGGATCGTACCCGTGCTGGCCAAGGTCCGCGCGCACTGGGGCGACCGCCGCACGGGCCGGCAGGAGGCGGCCGGCGAGCGCGGCTACGAGATCGTCGGCGACAGCGATGCGCCGCTCGAGGACTGGCGGCGGCTGCCGCGCCTGGCGCACTGGAAGGCGAGGCTGCAGGACCGCATCCCGTTCATCTCCAACAGGGTCATCGGCGCCAACATACGCAAGTATCACTTCGACGACGAGCTCTTCGAGAAGGAGGCGCCCCAGTGAGGGGGACGGCGCCGGGGTGACGCCGCCCCGTACGCACGAGCGCCGCGGGCCGCCCTGCCGGCCGCCCGCGACGCTCGTCCTGCCCGGCGCTCGGCTACGCCGCCCGGCTCGCCGCGTAGGAGCGGGTCTCAAACGCCTCGACCCACTGGATGCGCGGCTCGGAGACCACCCCACCGCGCTCCATCGCCTCGCGCAGCGACGGGTCCCTGGCGAACTCCTCGGCGCGCTCCCGCGACTCCCACGAGGTGATCGCCGTCACCTCGTTGCCGCCCTCGCCGCCGCGGTAGATCGTATGCCCGAGACAGCCGTACCTGGCGCGGACGGTCTCGTGCTCGTCGAACACGGGCTTCCAGGCGTCGAAATCACGCACCGTGTGCTGGATGATGAGCTCCATCGCTCCACCTCTCCTGAGGCGGGGCGCCGCCCGCGCAGCGGGCCCGCCGCGCCACCGCCATGCGGAGTGGTTTCCCCTACCGCGACAGGGCTAACCGCGGCTCGCCGGCAGGCGAGCTGACCGACTGCCACAGCACCGCTCGTGGTCACAGGCAGGGCGGGGACCGCGCCATCCGCCTCACGGTGTGCCCCGCCGTAGCCGGCACCGGTCTCTATGCTCACTCCCAAGTCGCGGTTCTCGTTCGGCGACGGCACCGAGATGTGGGTGCCGGAGAAGGCCGGCATCGAGCGCGCCGACCTCGTCGTGGCCGTCACCGGCGACGACGAGGACAACCTGGTCATCGCCCAGCTCGCGAAGCACGAGCACAACGTGCCCAAGATGGTGGCGCGCGTGAACAACCCGCGCAACCAGAGCACGTTCGACCTCTTCTACGTGGACGCCACCCTGTGCGCGGCCACGATGACGGTATCGATGATCCGGCACGAGCTCCCGTCCCACCAGTTCGTCCCGCTGCTGGCGCTCAAGCATGAGGGGCCGGAGCTGATCGAGATCGAAGTGGGCGACGACTCGCCGATGGCCCACATCGCGGTCGACGACATGAGGCTGCCGCAGGGCGTGCTGCTGGCCGCCGTCCTGCCCCGCGGCGACGAGACGCTGCTGCCCGGCGACCAGGTGCTGTGCCTGCTGCCGCCGGGGCGTGAGAAGAAGCTCACCCACATCCTCCTGCCCAGCCGGCGCCCCGAAGAGGTGCAGGCGCAGTCCTCTGTAGACGTGACCGGCGAGCGCTCGCCGTGAGGACCACGGCGCCGTGAGGATCGTCGTCGTCGGCACCGGCAAGCTCGGCCTCTACGTCGCCCGCAAGTTCTCGGAGGAGCGGCACGACGTGGCGCTGCTGGACGCGGGGCTGCGCGCCGCCGACCTCCTGGTCGCCGTGACCGGCAGCGACAGACAAACATCGTCGCCTGCCTGATCGCCGAGACCGTGACGCAGCGCATCATCCGCGTGGCGCGCATCCACGACCCGGCCTGCCTCGGGGCGAGCGGCATCATCGACAAGAGCCTGCTGCGCGTGGACCTGGTCATCAGCCCCGAGGCGGAGGTCGCGCAGGCCGCCGTGGCGCTGGCGCGCGTGCCCGGCGCCGCCGACGTGCTCGACTTCGCCGGCGGCCGCGTGAGAGCCGTCGGCGCGATGCTCGACGAGGACTCGCCGATGATCGGCAGGCCCGGCAGGTTCTTCAGGGACGCCGAGTGGCGCTTCTACGCAGGCGTCCTGGTCTGCTCGATCTTGGTCATCGCCGCCGTCGTGTGAGCGACCTCGACGGTGACGGCCGGGCGGGCCATCCGCGACGCCTTCTTCACAGTCGTCTCACTCGCCTCGACCGCCGGCTTCGTGATCAACGGCAGCCCGGTGACCGGCGAGATGGTCCGCTCGGTCCCTGCCTTCATGGGGTCGTACCTCGGCGTCTGCGTGGTCTCGGTCGGCATCGTCTCGCTGACGGGCGCGGATCCCGCCACCGCCATGTCGGCCGCGGCCACGGCCATGGGCGGCGTGGGACCAGGCCTGGGCGCCATCGGGCCCATGGACGACTTCCTCTGGATGGCGCCGGCCGCCAGGCTCGTGCTCACGTTCGACATGTTCGCCGGGCGACTCGAGCTGGTCACCCTGATGGTCAGGCTCACGCCGGCCTTCCGGCGGCGCTGAGCGCCGCAGGCCGCGACCGCTCGCGACCGTCGCCCCCTTGAGCCTTGCGGGCGCCCGCCGTACCCTTGTCCCAAGGGGAAGGCGTTCGGCCGGGGCACAACAGGCCGGGAGCGGACCGGCGGGCACCCGTCAGGGTCCACAGTGAGTGCGCCTCGGGCGCACACAGAGGGGGAGCTGATCGCATGAAACGTACCGTCGTCCCCGCCGTCCTCACGGCGGTGCTGCTGGCGCTGCTCGCCGTGCCGCTGGCGACCCACGCCTCGTCGTCCGCCACGCCGATGCCGTACACCTCGCCCGAGCCCAGCTCATCGGCCGCGGCCGAGACGCCCGCCTCGCCGGCCGCCGGCAAGGTCATCTACCGCCTCGGCACCACCGAGGTCTACGACGGTTTCAACCCCTTCGCCAACTGGAGCGGGTCCACGTGGGACGTGTTCCGCAATTGCTACGACTTCCTCACCTGGTACGACCAGGACTACAAGGTCACGCCCGACTTCGCCTCGTCGTGGACCGTATCGCCCGACGCCACGGTCTGGACGTTCACCACGCGCTCCGACATGAAGTGGAGCGACGGCCTACCCATGACCGCCCACGACGCCGCCTTCACCTACAACTGGATCCTCAGGACTGAGCAGTGGGCCTACATCCAGTACCTGGACGGCGTGCAGAAGGTCGAGGCGCCCGACGACACCACGCTCGTCATCACCTGCGACAAGCCCAACGCCGGCATGCTCGCCCTGTACATCCCGATCCTGCCCGAGCACGTCTGGAGCAAGGTCAAGGACAAGGACATGGAGAACGTCACCGGCCTGCCGCTGGTGGGCTCCGGTCCCTACCGTCTGGGCGACATCAAGAAGGACAAGTGGATCCAGATGCTGCCCAATCCGGACTACCCGGAGGAGCTCGGCGGCCCGCCGCACGTGGACGAGTTCTGGTACGTGTTCTCGCAGAACGCCGACTCGATGGTGGAGGACTACAAGGCCGGCGTGCTGGACGCGATCATGGGGTTCCCGGCCTCGTACTACAACGTGCTCAAGCAGCTGCCGGGCACGGCCGTGAGCAAGTCGCCGGCCATCGGCTTCCACGAGCTGGGCTTCAATGTCTGGGACGATCCCGAATCCCAAGGCAACCCGCTGCTCAAGGACGTGGCCATCCGCCAGGCGCTCAACTACGCCCTCGACAAGGAGTCCATCGTCTCCACTGCCATGGGCGGCCTGGCCCCGGCGGGCACGTCGCTCATCTCGCCGGTCCAGGGCGTGTGGCACTACCAGGTGCCTGAGGACCAGCAGTACACCTACGACCCCGAGAAGGCCAGGCAGCTCCTCGAGGACGCCGGCTACACCGACACCGACGGCGACGGCGTGCGCGAGAACGCCGACGGGGACAAGCTGGAGTTCCGCTTCGCGGCCTTCAACGAGTACCCCGAGGACCAGACCGCGGCCAAGAAGATCGCCTCCTACGCCGCCGACGTCGGCATCAAGCTCGACCTCGAGATCATGGACGAGGGCGCCTTCAGCGACCAGGCCTACGACAACGGCGACGACGACCTCTTCATGTGGAGCTGGCGCGGCGACATCGACCCGGGCTTCATGCTGTCCACGTTCACCACCAAGCAGATCCTCAACTGGGGCGACAGCAACTACTCCAACCCGGAGTTCGACCAGCTTTACAGGGACCAGCTCGCCGCGGTCGACCCGGCGAACCCCACCGACACCACCAGGCGCGCCGAGATCGTGCACCAGATGCAGGAGATCCTGTACCGGGACAGCCCGTACATCATCATGTGGTACAACATCAACCTGCAGGCGTACAACACGGCCGAGTGGCAGGGGTACGTGCTGGTCCCGCCCGAGGACGGGGCGCCGTTCTTCAACCTCATCCGCGGCACCTACCAGGAGCTGCAGCCCAGGGTGGCCGGCACCTCGACGACCACCTCGGGCGCCGGCGGCTCGAAGTGGGTCTGGATCGTGGTCGGCATCGCCGCCGTGACGCTCATCGCCATCATCGTGTGGCTCGTGAAGCGGCCGCGGCGCGTGGAGGTGGAGTGACGCGAAGCGCGTCACGTGCCGAGCGGCTGTCGTGAGCGAAACGGGCGGGGCGGCCGGAAGGGCCGCCCCGCCCCGTCTCCGTCCCGGGTCAAATCGGTGGTCAGGTGATCAGCTCACCCCACTGAGCGAGCGAGCTGTCCTTGACCTCCAGCTGCCTGAGGCGGCGCACCACTGCTTGGGGAAAGTCGCCGAGCGACTGGTGAAGGGGCCTCCGGCTCCATGCCAGTGCGTCCAAGAGAAGATCGGAGAACTGCGTCGAGACGGTGACATACACGCCGTTCTCTGGCCACGTGGATCGGGACAGCGCCGCCACCGCACTGTCGACCGATGCGAAGCCCGCAATCAGCGCATGCGGGAAGCCGGCGGTGGCGACTGCTCGAAGGAAGTGGACCGCATCCGAGTAGGAGACCGGCTTGGCCCGGACCTCAACGGCGAGCACGGGCTCGAGCTTGTGGAACGCCTGCACATCGCCGGGCAACCTGCGCGAGGGATCGAACACCCGCGCCGTGCGAACGTCGTCGAAGACAAGATCGAGACAGGCTGCGACCAACGCCTGCGCTCTCCTGCCGCTCTCCGTGCCCGACTCCAGATAGCTCCGGCACGCAGCGACTGACTTGACGAGGTCGGCGCTGGCGTGTCCCAAGTCGAGCGGCGGTGCCGACTGCTTCGCTGCGATCCTGTCGCGCAGGTAGCTCGCCAAGGCCAGCACCGCCTCGTCCTCGCGCAGGTAGTCGACCGCCTCCAGACACTCGACGAGGTACTTGATCTCATCGGGGTGCTTCACCCGGGGCATCGCGTCTACCCTGTCCGAATGGAAGAAGGGCTGGTTGTTGAGCGGCTCGCGCCCGGTCGTGCGCAGATCGAAACCGTGCTCGACAGACGCAGGCACGAGGACCTCGTGTGCGAGCCCACGCGCCGAGTAAGCCTTGTTGCCCGCTCTCGACTTGAGCGTCAGCGCGTCGACGGTGTCGTCAGTCGCAGTCGCCAGAAGCGCCGTGCCCAAGACCACCAAGCACGTCTTGTCGTCGAAGCGTGCGATGCGCTGCGTGCGCTCGAGCCAGTCACGTGGAAGCTCGGATTCCGATCGCGCGAGTGCGAGCGCCCGGTCCAGCTGCCGGCGAGCCTTGGCCTTCTCGATGCGCAAGCCCATCAGGCACTGGATCTTAGGAGGCCAGGGGTGAACAGCTCCTCTTGATCCTCGTTGAATGCGTCAGCGTCTGACAACAGGCCGAGTTGGCTGGCAAGCGCGCCGACCACCGCCTTGCCCAGTTCGAGCGGCACCGCGTTTCCAAGCTGACGCTGCACCGTGGACCGGTCGCCTTGGAGGACGAACTCAGGAGGCAGCGACATGAGCCGGAGCAGTTCGGGGACTCGAAGGCGCCGTGCGCGTGCGACCCCGTCTTCGTTCGTGACATTCGCCCAGTGAAAGGGACCCACCCACGGACCGGGTTGAGCCTGGAGCGTGCTGGACGGTCGATCGGGGTCCAGACGCAGCAGGAAGGTCCAGTAGCGACTGCGCCACTTGAAGACGTCGCGACCTCCGTAGCGTTCGGTGTGCCAGAGATAGTTCTGGCCCGGCGGGACTTCGGCGAGGAGGTCGGCGTAGGTCCCTTCGACGATCTCGCCCGCCTCGGGCTCGCCTGGCAGAAGGGACCCAATCGCCTGCCTGGCGGTCACGTAGGGCTTCTTCGTGCGGTCGAACGCGCGTGTGTGCTCGCTCCATCCTGAGTGCGTCGGCTCTGGAAAGCGGAACTCGACCCCGTCCCGTCTGCCCACGACGAACACCCTGCGGCGGAGCTGCGGGTCACCATAGTCGGCCGCGACGAGCACCCTGTAGCGAGGTCGATACCCCGCGCGCTCCAGCTGCCCCAGGACCCGATGGAGCTGGGCCTTGTGCGTTGCATACGTGAGCCCTTGGACGTTCTCGAGGACGAAGGCTCTGGGACGCGCCTCGCTGACGATGCGCGCGTACTCGTCGAGAAGCGAGGCGTTGGGGTCGGAGCTGCTGCGCTTCTCCTCCAGCCAGAAGCCCGACTTGGAGAACGGTGTGCACGGCGGTCCGCCGACGACGAGCTCCGCCTCACCCTTGGCGAGTCCTCCGGTGTGCAGCAGCTCACGCGTCGACAGCTCGCGGATGTCCGCGCAGATGGTTGGGACGGACGGGAAGTTGGCGCTGAGAGACGCCAGCGCCTTTGCCTCGTAGTCCGTGGCGACCGCGACGCTGAAGGGGTGGACGCCCGCTTCTTCGTCCAAGTCGCGCCCCTCGGCGCACCTGTCTACCGCCAGGTCGAGGCAGCCGGCACCGGAGAAGAGACTGAGAACGGGGCGGCCCTCGGTCGTCATGGGGAAGCTGGGGATGTGACGGCAGGAGGCATCAGCTGTGACGTAGGCTAACACCCGTGTGAAACGGAAGAAACGCAGCGATGGTGGACAATGAAGGCCGGTGACCCGAGCTACCCGACGCCCACGAGCGCCGCCGTGTCGAAGGTCATGAAGGGAAACCGCAAGACCGGGTCTCGGCCTGAGGTCATGCTCGCTCGCGTGCTCCACAGCCGTGGGCTGCGGTATCGGAAGAACAAGCCCGTCGCTACACGCGACGGTGTGGTGAGACCCGACCTCGTCTTCTCGGGACCCAGGGTTGCGGTCTTCGTGGATGGCTGCTTCTGGCACAGCTGCCCCATCCACGGGAACACGCCGCGGACGAATACGGCGTACTGGGGAGCCAAATTGCGCAAGAACGCCGAGCGCGACCGCCTCGTCACAGCCGCGCTTTCGTCTGACGGCTGGACGGTGCTCCGAGTCTGGGAGCACGAGCCCGTCGAGAAAGCGGCTGATTCAGTCGTGGCGGGCGTCAGGTCGTCTGCAGCCCGCCACGGCCTTGAGCCGGCCGGAGGCGACCGCCTTCGTGAACGTCCCACGGGCGACCAGAACGGGCCCGCCCGACAGCGCTGTGGTAGAAGTTGAAGCCGTGGAGGCACACAACGGTACGCGGGCGGCCAGACTGCACGTCATCACCCCTGTTCACAGTGCCCCAGGAAATGCAGAAGCCGCCCGGAGGCGGCCTCGCGGCCCGCGCCGAAGCACGGGAACAGTGCCACACGCATGCGCGCTGAGAGACTGCGGTCAAGCGGCGCGGGAGAGTGTGAGCCAGCCATGATGGGCGCCGCTCACCAGGCCGCGCGGGAGCGCGCAGCGCGACCGCCTCGGGCCGGCCGCGCTCTCCATGCACGGGTGGACGGGGCTGCGCGTCGGGGAGCACGAGCCAGTGGAGAGCGCGGCTGACGCCGCCGAGGCGGTCTTGAGGGCGCTCAGAGCCCCGTCTCGGCCTCCAGGCGGCCGGAGGCGATGGCCTTCATGAAGGCCTCGTAGTCGCGCTCGTTCTGGTCGGCGTAGGTGCGCGAAAAATCGGCCACGGCCTGGTCGAAGGCGTCGCCCTTGCCGAGGTACGAGGCCACGGCGACGCGGTCGCAGGCGCGCGCATGGGCGCGCGCCAGGGTGGAACCGCACAGGCGCGCGTACACGGTGGCGCCGCCCACCCGCAGGTTCTCGATGGCCACGGCGCCCTTCCAGTCGTGCAGCTGGCGCACGTAATAGTCGCGCGTCTCGCCGTCGTGGTCCTTGTAGCGCATCCAGCCGAGGAAGATGTCGCTGGCCGCCTGCATCAGCCGCTGCCCGGCCACCACGCGCCGCCCGGCGTTGCTGAACTCGCTGGCCCCCAGGAAGCGCTCCAGCACCGACGGCGGCGCCTCCTTGCTCTGCAGGAACAGCGGGTTGCCCATGTCGCGGCCGATGAACAGGTCGATGTAGCAGCGCGTGCCCACGCTGCCCACGCCGACGACCTTGCGCGCGCTGTCGACGTAGCGGAACTCCTCGAGCGGGTGCCGCGCGTCCGACAGCGTGGCGCGGTAGGCCTCGACGAGGAGCTGTGCCTGGTCCTCCGTGTCCTCCCGCCGTGCGTCGGGGGCGACGAGGTCGTCGATCGGGACGATCAGCGGCGGGTCCGGAGCGATGCGCAGCTGGCCGTTCACCACGTGCACGAGACGCTCGAACGAACGCCGGTGCACCCGGGTGCGCGCCTTGTCGATCACCTTGTTGGCGCGCTTGACCTCATCCCGGGTGAGGCGGCCCGCGACGGCCTCCTCCTCGACTATGCGCAGAACGTCGTCCGCGGTCAGGTGCGAGTACCAGGTCTCGAGCACGCCCATCTCGGATGCCTGCCGCATGGCCCGCCGGTACTCGCGCAGCGACGCGAGCACGACGTCCCTGCGGTCGGCCGTGGACAGCCCAAGGTCGCGTCCGGCCACCTCGAGGCTGGCCGCGAGGCGTTTGACGTCCCACTCCCACGGCCCCGGCAGCGTCTCGTCGAAGTCGTTGATGTCGAACAGCATGGTGCGCTCGGGCGAGGCGAACAGGCCGAAGTTGGAAAGGTGGGCGTCGCCGCACAGCTGCGCCGCGATGCCGGAGTCGGGCGTGGACGCGAGGTCGGCCGCCATGATGAGCGCGCCGCCGCGGTAGAAGGCGAACGGCGACGCGGCCATGCGCCCGTGACGGATGGGCACGAGCTCCTTCACGCGGGTCAGGGCCTGGTCCTCGATCAGGGCGACGGGGTCCGGGCGGTCGGCCGCAGGTCGCCAATCGGCGTGTACCTCTCGCGGGGCGCGCTGCCGCGCCGCGCGGCCGACGAGCAGGCGCTCCTCGCGCGTGCTCCTGCGCATCTGCTCGGCGCTGGGCAGCACGGAACGCTTCGCCCTGGGGGTGAAGACCAGCGGCGCTGCTGCCGCCGGCGCCTTCGCCCTGACCGCACCGGCCCTGCTCGTCTTGCGCGAGCTGCCGTCCCCAGCCATCACACCCTCCTTGCGAGAATCGTCGGCTACGGCGCGTGCGCCCCGCGGCTCATCCGCCATTCTGTCCGCACCGGGCGCAGACCGAACCCATGCGCCCGTCGCGGGACTGCGACGGCTGTCCGCCGTCGACCGCCCGCGGCCACCGGCCCGCGAGCCGAGGACCATGAGCACGTCGACCTCACGACGGTTGCTG